>Ga0302187_10001467_pt1 | contig 20079 bp, 15 predicted proteins | sample II_Bog_E1_3_FD_202120 | JGI IMG/M metagenome (GOLD analysis project Ga0302187, IMG submission 202120) | Peat permafrost microbial communities from Stordalen Mire near Abisko, Sweden - II_Bog_E1_3 | ecosystem: Environmental > Terrestrial > Soil > Wetlands > Peat | place: Sweden: Abisko...
CTTCGAGCTTGGGCAGCATGCCGCCGGTGATGACGGCGTTCTGCTCGAGTGCGGGAAGCTCCTTCAGTGAGAGCCAGCGCATCACGTTGCCGTCTGCACCCTTGACTCCGGGGACGTCGGTGAGGAAGACCAGGGCCTCGGCCTTGGTGGCGACGGCGCAGGCCGAGGCCATCTCGTCGGCGTTGATGTTGTAGTACTCGCCATCGAAGCCAAGCGCGATGGAACTGATCACGGGCACGGCGCCCATGGCCCAGATGGCATCGAGCCAGCGGGGGTCGGTCTGCGCGATCTCACCGACGAAGCCAAGATCGCCGACGCTGGGGTCGGTCTGCTTCTTGCGGGCGCGGAAGACGTGGCCATCGCCGCCGGTGAGGCCCATGGCGGACTGTCCGGCCTTGGTGAGCGCGGCGACGAGCGTCTTGTTCACGCGGCCGCCGAGGACCATGAGGGCAGCGTCGCGGGTCTCGGCGTCGGTGATGCGGAGGCCGGAGACAAACTCACTCTTCTTGCCGATCTGCGCGAGCAGCTTGGTGAGCTGCACGCCGCCGCCATGGACGACGGCCACCTTGTGTCCGTCATTGACGAGGTCCGCGATGGAGCGCGAGCAGCGCTCCAGCAGCTCCGGTTCCTGCAGCGTTGCGCCGCCAAGTTTGACTACGAATTTCATGGATCACTCCAGATGCGAGATGCGAGATGCGAGATGCGAATGGGCCGAGGCCGAGGTGCGATCTCTCTATTGCAGGCCGTCGGACTCGTGGAAGCCGGCCATCAGGTTCATGTTCTGCACGGCTTGTGACGCCGCGCCCTTGAGCAGGTTATCGAGGCAGCTGACGACGAGCAGGCGCTGCTTGTCGGGTGCGAGCTGGAAGCCGATGTCGCAGAAGCTGGAGCGGACGACGTGCTGAATCTCCGGCAGCATCGGGCTGGTGCGGACGCGGACCATCGGGGCGTCGGCGTAGAAGGTGTCGAAGATCTCCTGCACGGCAGAGGTCGTGGAGGGCTGCGAGAGTTTGACGTAGACCGTCGACATAATGCCGCGCGGGATGGGCAGCAGGTGCGGCGTGAACTGGAGCTGGCTGTTGTCGAGCGAAAGCTGCTCCAGGATCTCTCCTGTGTGGCGATGGCCGAAGGGAGCGTAGACGGAGAGATTGTCGGCCGCGTGCATGAAGTGGGTGTTGGCGGAAGGGCTCTTGCCCGCGCCGCTGACGCCGGACTTTGAGTCCGAGATGATGCCACGATCGAGGTCGAGCACATTGGCGCGGACCAGCGGCGCGAGCGCGAGGATGATCGACGTCGCATAACAGCCGGGATTGGCAACGAGGCGGGCTGTCTTGATCTGAGGCCCATGCAGCTCAGGGGAACCATAGACGGCCTCGCGCTGCAGGGCAGCGCCGACGGCGGGGTCCGGGTCCGTGAGCTTGTAGATGGCGCGGTTCGCGTCTTCCTGCAGACGCCAGGCGGCGGAGAGGTCGATGACGCGGATGCCGTGCTGGAGCGCGATGGGCGCCCAGCTGCGGGCCTCGTCATGCGGTGTGGCGAGGAAGAGGATGTCGATCTTCTCGCGGGCCAGCGCCTTGAAGTCAAATGGGACCACGGCAAGCTCGTCCGCGTGGGGCAGGTGCGAGAGCTGCGGATGCAGCGAGGTCAGCGTGACGGGGGCCGAGGGCGCTTCGGGCGCGTTGGCCGAGGGCATGCGGCCGAGCAGCATGGGCGGCGTGTTCTTCAGCCGCGGATGCGAGAGCAGCAGGCGCGCGAGCTCCGCGCCAGCGTAGCCGGTGACTCCGGCGATGGCGGTGCGGAGGGTGGACCTGGTGCTGGACTCAAGGGTCTGCGTAGCAATATCGATGTCGAGTTGTGCGGTAGCGGTCACGTCAGGATGCCTTCCGGTTCAGGCTTCGGTCAGCTCGCTGGGCATGGCAACGGACGCATGCGATGGGCGAGAGAAAGGGACGGTGTGGGAAAGATGCAGGGTGCGGGCCTCATGTGCGGCGCCACCCGGTCTTGCCGGCCTACGCAAGGTAGGCCTCCATTCGCCTGCGGAACTCATCCGCATTGCGAAGGTCGGGGCAGATCACCAGCACTGTATTATCGCCCGCGATGGTGCCGATGACCTCATCGAATTCCTCGTAGTCGATCGACGCAGCGACGGGCTGCGCTCCGCCCATGGTGGTGTGAATCACGATGAGGTTCTGCGCCTGCTTGATGCCGGTGCCAAAGCTTTCGAGCATCCCGGCGATCGACGGAAGCTCGTTCTCTTCGGACTCGCCTTCGGGGAGCTCGTAGCCGTCGGGCCCCTTGAGCAGCTTCAGCTCGCGGATATCGCGGGAGAGCGTCGCCTGGGTCACGTGGATGCCGCCAACGGCCAGCTTCCGGCGCAACTCGTCCTGGTTGGTGACGGAGGTCTTCACCAGCAGGTCCTTGATCGCGTTGTGCCGAACTGTCTTCATCGTGTCCCGTGGTGGGTGAAAGCCGACCGTGCCAATTTCCAAACGCAAAAACGTGACGCCGGAGCGCCACGCTTGATGCATAAAGTCTCAGTCACTATGTATAAATATTCAGGCGTGGGATGTCAAGTGATCGGGTGAAGGGGCGGATGTCTCCCGAATTCCATCTGTGGGCGACGTGGCTTTCAGGCCGTGTGGAAGTTCGCGATGGAGTCGTGTCGGCGCGCCCTGCAAGGGAATTGAGGGCATTTCGCGCTCGAGGCCCGGAGGCACGTAGTGCGACAAACCCTTGTCCCTGAAGGCCTCGGCCTTTTTCCCGATGGCCCATGTTCGGAAACGCAGAAACGGAATAATATAACAATCATGGCCTTGTCATCTTCTCAGCGACAAGGGTCCGATCCAGAGGGTTGGACCCCCGAGCAGCAGTCTCTTTCCACCTCCCCTGAAGGGGGGGCCGCTTCCCGGTGGCTTGCTCCGAAATCCCTGATTGATTCGCGATTTGATCACGATTCCTGCGGCGTCGGTTTTGTCGCGCAGAAGGACTTCCAGGCGAGCTACACGATTCTGCAGCATGCACTTACGGCGCTTTCGCGGCTGGAACATCGTGGTGCGGTGGCATCGGATGGTGCATCGAGTGATGGTATCGGCGTGATGGTTGCCGTTCCGCGGGCTCTGCTACTGAAAGAGACGGGCATTTCGCTGGCCGAGAACGAGGCCTTGGGCCTGGGCATGATCTTCCTGCCCGCCACGGAGACCCGTGCCGAGGCTGTGATCGAGGAGAGCCTCTCGGCCCAGCAGCTCAAGGTACTTTGTTGGCGCGACGTTCCGACCCGCCCGGAGATTCTCGGCGAGATCGCCCTGAGCACCATGCCGAAGATCCGGCAGGTGCTGGTTGCGGACGCCAGTGGACGGCCTTTCACGTTTAACCCCAATCCCCAGGCTGAGGAGTACACGGACTCGATCGAGCGCCGGTTGTACCTGGCCCGCAAGCAGTTCGAGCGCGCCGTAGACCTGGGTGAGACCGAAGGGTACATCTGTTCGCTCTCGGCGCAGACCGTGGTGTACAAGGCGATGTGCCTGGGCCGCCTGCTGCCGGCGTTCTTCCCGGACCTAGAGAACGCGGAGTTTGTGACGCCGTTCGCGGTCTTCCACCAGCGCTATGCGACCAACACGCTGCCGGCATGGCATCGTGCGCAGCCGGGCCGCAAGCTGGGGCACAACGGCGAGATCAACACGGTGTGGGGCAATCGCAGCCGGATGCTGGCGCGCGATGCGACGCTGCCGGTGGAGTGCAAGCCGGTGCTGACCAAGGACGGCACCGACTCTACATCACTGGACGAGACGATTGAGCTGATCAGCCAGAACGGCCGTACCATCGCCGAGGCCATTCGCATGCTGCTGCCGCCTGCGGGTTCGGTGCGCCATGACGGCAACGAGAGCCCGTTCCTCAGCTACAGCACGGGTTGCTCCGAGCCCTGGGATGGCCCGGCAGCGCTCGCGTTCTCCGACGGCATCGTCGTAGGCGCGGCTCTCGACCGCAACGGTCTGCGTCCGTGCCGCTACGCGATCACGAGCGATGGTGTGGTTGTTGCTGGCTCGGAAGCCGGTCTTGTGGATCTCGATCCGGACAAGATCATCGAGTCCGGCCGTCTCGGCCCCGGCGAGATGCTGGGCGTGGACATGTCTGAGGGCCGCATCTATCACAACGATGCGATGCTCGATGCGTTTGACGCCAAGGCTCCGTACGCGACGTTGATCGAGCGGACGCCGCTGAAGCCGGTGGAGAAGCCTGAGCTGGCGACGAATCTCGGCGAGCTACAGAAGGGCTTCGGCTACACCAAGGAAGACCTGAAGATGATCCTGCAGCCGATGGCTGCGACGGGCAAGGACGCCGTGTGGTCGATGGGCGACGATACGCCGCTGGCGTTTCTTGCGAAGTCGCCGCGGCCGTTGTACGCGTACTTCCGCCAGCGCTTTGCGCAGGTGACGAACCCGCCGATCGACTCGCTGCGCGAGGCCATCGTGGTGAAGCTGAGCACACGCTTCGGCCCGTGGGCTCACCTGCTGGACAAGAATGCTCCGCTGCCGGGCATCTCGCTGGACTCGCCGTTCCTTTCGCGCGGCCAGATGCAGGCGATCCGAGCGGGGGAGTATCCGCATGCGAGCGAGTTGCGGCTCGAAGAGGTGCCTTGTCTTTTCGCTCCGGAGAAGAACCTGGAGCAGGCCGTCGATGACCTGCGTGCGACGTCCGTGGAGCTGGTGCGCAATGGAGCGAAGCTGCTGATCCTCACCGATCGTGGAGCGAGCGCGCAGGCCATGCCGATCCCCATGGCGATGGCCACGGGCGCGGTGCATGAGGCTCTCGTCGAGGCCGGCATGCGGACCCTGTGTGGCATTGCGGTGGAGGCGGGCGACTGTCGCGACATCCACCATGCAGCGATCATCCTGAGCTATGGCGCTGGGGCGGTGTGTCCGTGGCTGGCGCTGGAGACGGCTGCGAGTTTCGTTGGCGAGAAGGGCTTCCCGGAGGGCGTGGATAGCGAGAAGCAGCTGCTGAAGTCGCTCGATGCCGGGCTCGCGAAGATCATGTCGAAGATGGGCATCAGCGTGGTGGACAGCTATCGCGGCACGCACCTGTTCGACATTCTTGGATTGCATCAGAGCATCATCGCGAAGTGCTTCCCGCGCACGCCGGCGCCGCTTTCAGGCATCGGCTTTGCGGAGCTGGATCGTCGCCTGCGCGAGAGCTGGGGCGCTGCGCCGGGTGAGTCTGCGGCGATCGATCTTCCTGACTACGGCTGGGTGCGGTACCGCAAGGGTGACACCACGGAGCCGCACGCGTGGCAGCCTCCGACGGTGAAGGCGCTGCAGACGGTGGTGGGCAGTGCGAGGGGCGCGGCGCAGGCCACAGATCCGGCTTCGGCGTTCCAGATCTACAGCCGCAACATGGATGTGGGCGAAGCCAAACATCTGCGTGATTTGCTGGAGATTCGTCCTGCAGGCGCGGAGCTTGCGATCGAGACAGTGGAGGCGCCGGACAGCCTGTGCACGAAGTTCATCGCGAGTGCGATGTCGCTGGGCTCGCTGAGCCCGGAGGCGCACCAGACCATTACGGCTGCGATGAACATGCTCGGCGCGCGCTCGAATACCGGCGAGGGTGGCGAGGATCCGGCGGTCTATCGGCCGCAGGGCCAAGGGTCCAGGGCCAAGGGTCCAGAGGGCCAAGACGTTGTCGCCGCGCGGTCCGGTGGCGCTGCTGTGGCGGAGATGGTCGCTGCTCCTGCGGTACACACTTCGCTGAACAACAAGATCAAGCAGATCGCTTCGGGACGCTTTGGCGTGACAGCCGAGTACCTGGCGCATGCCGAGGAGATCGAGATCAAGGTGGCGCAGGGAGCGAAGCCCGGCGAGGGTGGACAGCTTCCGGGGCACAAGGTCTCGGGACTCATCGCGCGGTTGCGTCATGCGCAGCCGGGGGTGAGCCTGATCTCGCCGCCGCCGCACCATGACATCTACTCCATTGAGGATCTGGCACAGCTGATCTACGACCTGAAGCGCGTGAACAAGAGCGCTGCGGTGGGCGTGAAGCTGGTGAGCGAGTTCGGTGTGGGTACGGTGGCTGCGGGCGTGGCGAAGGCTTATGCCGACTACATCGTGATTGCGGGCCATGGCGGTGGTACCGGAGCTGCGGCGCTTTCGTCGATCAAGTACGCGGGCTCGCCGTGGGAGCTTGGTCTCTCCGAGTCGCAGCAGGTGCTGCGCGCCAACGGCATGCGTGAGCGTGTGCGTCTGCGCACGGATGGCGGCCTTTCGACGGCGCGTGATGTGCTGATCGCAGCGTTGCTGGGTGCGGATGAGTTTGCGTTTGGCACGTCGGTGCTGGTCGCGCTGGGTTGCGATATGGCGCGGCAGTGTCACCTGAACACGTGTCCGACCGGCATCGCCACGCAGCGAGAAGATCTTCGCGCGAAGTTCCGCGGCAAGCCGGAGCACGTGGTCACGTTCTTCAAGCAGCTTGCGGGTGATCTGCAGCGGCTGCTGGCGAAGTTCGGTCTGCCGAGCCTCGAGGCCGCGACGGGTCGCGTGGATCTGCTGGAGCAGGTGCGCTTCGATGGCAACATCGACCTCACGCCCGTGCTGGCTAACGGGCATGGCGAAGCGTGGCACGGATCCCCGGCACGTTGGATGGGCATGCGCAATGCCCGTCCGGGCGAGGATCATCCACTGGACGATCCCTGGACTGCGCCTGCGCTGGAAGCCACGGCCAAGGGTGAAAGCTTCCACGTGAAGTCGCACATCACCAACGAGCATCGCTCGGTGGGCGCGCGGCTTTCGGGAGAGCTGGCGCTGCTGCGTGCCAAGGGCGAACTGGACAAAGCAGATGTGACCTTCGAGATGGAAGGCACCGCAGGCCAATCGTTCGGTGCATTCACGGCTGCGGGCGTGAAGTTGATCCTCACCGGGCAGGCGAATGACTTCGTGGGCAAGGGGCTTTCAGGCGGTGAGCTGGTGTTGCGGGCGGTGGGCCTTGCTGCGGAAGACAGCCACGATCATGTGCTGCTGGGCAACGTCGCGCTGTATGGTGCTACAGCCGGAAGGCTGTTTGCCGCTGGGCGGGCAGGCGAGCGCTTCGCAGTGCGGAACTCGGGTGTGACGGCGGTGATCGAAGGCATTGGCGACCACGGCTGCGAGTACATGACCGGCGGCATGGCGGTGATCCTTGGCGAGGTGGGTATCAACTTCGGCGCAGGCATGACCGGCGGCCTCGCGTGGGTCTACGACAAGGCGGGCACGATGGTCAGCGAGACTCGCTACCACGATGAGTTCCTGGGCGCGCAGAGCTTCGCCGAGACGACCGAAGAGCAGCAGGCCACGCTCTACTCGCTGGTGCAGCAGCAGGAGTCGCTGGCGCATAGCAAGCTGGCGACACGGTTGCTTGCAAACTGGGCGGAGGAGAGCGCGAAGTTTGTTTTGTTTACTCCGAAGCCGCAGTGAGGCGAGTGGTAAGTGGTAAGTGAATCGTGAAGAAAAGCAGCGGCGGCCTTTGGGTCGCCGTTGCTGTTTGGCCGAAACGCTTCTGGTGGTCATTAGCGATGCGGCTCGTGTATCTGGATTACAAGTTTCTCCATAGGACGATGGCGATAATGATGGCGGTCAGTGCCAGGAAGAGGAAGGCATAGTCTCTGTCCTTGCGACTCTGCTCGGAGAAACCCTCAAGGGCGTTATTGGACGGGTCATGGGAGTCGTAATAGACCAGGACGGTGGAACCGAGCTGAACGTTCTGACTTACCGAACCGCTTCCCCGGTACTCATCGCCGTTCGTTGGAAACGCGTAGTCGCAGAAGTGTTCGCCATGCGATGCGTTGTGACAGTCGGACACCAAACCGTAGCTCGTCTGCTGCCTGCTCGCGGCATTGTTCTCCGTTACTGCCTGCGATGAGAAGTAGAAGACAAAAAAGAGTAGAGGGACGGCCCTCCAGAGGGCGCTCCACGAGGTCCAATCGTTCTTCAGGTCGAGTGAGGACAGCCAGCGGAAGAAGCGCACAAATCATTATCCTCGAGGCGCTTGGCATGGCTTGTTGATCTGCGCACGGGTCCGAGAATCCGGACCCGGGGCACCCGATACTTGCCTATTGCCTGAGGCGTGACCAGGCGATGATAAGCAGGTAGATGAGCAGGGTTGCGGCTCCCCCGATCATCGCGAGCTGCGCAAAGCTTCGACGTTCCCACCACGAGGGGCTTTCCGGCCCTGTCGCTGACGGAGGTCTTGCCGTGTCCGACATAGAAACCATGACGAGGATGTAGTGATCTTTACCGTCGATCGTGCGCAGGGCTGATTCCCAGCGTTGCCATTCCTGCGGTTGATGCGAAGGCGCGTATTCGCGGAAGCGATGGATCAGCCACGCGATGTTCTCTTCGTACTCGACGGAGTCGTATTCCTTGTCGAAGGCTTTGTTGACCTCCTCCCAATCCGAGAGGGAGTCTTGTGGCTCGGACCAGAGGAGCATCTTGCGCTCGAGCTCAGAGAGGGGCGTTTCTTCCCGTTCGGCTTGCGCGGCGATGCAATCGGCAAGGAACTGCTTCGCTTCCACGGGCGAGGAGAAGGATGAGGCCGGGTTTGATTCGGTCGAGTTTGTCATCGGTTAGGTGAGGGGCTCATCGAGGGTGAAGGCTTCGATCTTGTTGCTGAGATCGGCCTTCGCATCTTCGAGGGCTTTATGGCGTAAAGCTAGCTCGGCCTGGGAGGCGTTGATGGCGTCCTCGGTCTTGTTGAGGTCGTTGACGAAGCGTTGGCGGGCGGAGCCGTCGGCGCCGGCGAGGGCGGTGATGTTGGCGCGCTGGCGGTCTTCGTCGTTGCGCAGCTGGGTGATGTGGGCGTCGGTTTCGTTGACGCGATCCTGCGCGTAGGCGACCTTGCGGCGGGCTTCGAGGATGGGCTCCAGCGCGGCTTTGAGGGCGGCGTTGTTGTGGGTCTCGGTGAGCAGGTACTGGAAGGTGTTGTCGTTGGAGTTGGTGAGGTAATAGGTGCTGAAGCCGCTGTGGGAGGCCCCGATGTGGGCGCGGACGGTGGCTCCGGCATCGACCTCGGTGCGGAAGCGATAGACGGTGGCGGTGGTCTCGACGGGCTTGGGGTCGGTGTTGCCTGACTTGGCGCTGTCGAGGGTCCAGCCGTTGACGACGGGGAGTTCGGAGACGACGGTGCGATGCTCGGCGGCGGCGTTGTGCAGGACGAGTGTGATCTCGTGGATCTCGGCGCGTTGGATGGTCAGCACTCCTTTGGAGCCGCGAATGAGCGTGACGTGGTTGCTGGTCGTGTCGCCCTCGGTGGTGACGTGGATGGCCTGGTCTGCAGCGTAGGAGACGAGGCGCTTCTCGTTGGCGTGGACGGGGTCGAGGAGGCCTTCGCCGGCGAAGTTGCCGGACTCGATGACGGTGAAGCTGCCGCGATCGAGCGTGAGGTTGGAGGCGTTGGTGAGCCAGAGCGCGCGCAGCGGCTGCGAGACGCGGCCGTTGGCGACGGAGACGAGCGTGACGTTGTCGGCGGGGATCTTCGTCTGGAGGATGGGGACGAGCGCGGACTGATTCTTGAGGATCGTGACGGGCGAGTCGAGCTTGTAGGCGAAGTAGTCGTCGAAGGCGGAGGTGGTGGAGTTGACCTGCAGGGAGTTGGCTGCGATCTGCTGGTACATGACGCCACCGCCGATGTTGCCGCCCATCCCGGCGCCATAGCCTACTGCTCCTCTCAGCATGGGGGCGGGCGGCGGGGGCGCCATCTTGGATTGAAGAAAATTGCGACCGTTGATGGGCTGTTCCGTGAGGTCGGCCGAGGAGACCTCAACGGTCTGGCTGGTTGATCCGACCTGCAGCGTCGCGTTGAGGGGCGAGCCAGTCAGGGCATTATTCAGCGCCATCTGTTGGAAGCCGGGGGAGTTGATCTCGACGCGATAGCGGCCGGGAGGCGCGTCGATGGAGAACCGGCCGCTGCCGTCGGTGCGACCGTTGACACGGGCTCCGGTGGACTGGTTGGTGGCGACGACGAGGGCGTTGGAGATGACGGCACCTGTAGCGTCGACGACGTTGCCGGAGAGGCCGCTGGCGTTGGCCTCCATGCTGCTGTCGAAGGTCTGCGGAGAGAGCTGCGCTTCGGTGGCGATGGGGATCTCGGGCCTCCGGGAGTAGATGGGCTGCGAGAGCGGCTGGATGAAGCTCTGCGGGGCTCCGGCGATGAGCGAGAGGTGGACGTTTATCCAGTCGGCGCCGGTGGTGTTGTCGACGACGGACCAGCCCTGCAGGGTCGCGGTGCCGGTGGCGTTGGTTGGCGTGAAGAGGATGCGGTAGGTGGACTTCCAGACCGGGACCTCGGAGATGTAGGAGACGCGTACCTCGCGGGTGCCGGTGCCGTTGTCCTGCAGGGTGAGGTGGCGCAGGCCTTGCGAGCGGTTGGATTCGACGAGCTGGAGGTAGCGGCCTACGGACTGCTGCAGCGTGGGATCGAGCAGGCGAACGCTGGTGGCCCCGGTGAGTTCGAGGGTGCGGACTTCACCTGAGTCAGAGACGACAGTGAGGTAGCGGTGCTCGGCGGCTGGCTTCGAGCTCTCGTCGTTGCTGGTGGTGCGGGTCTCGATCGAGAGCAGGCGCCCGGTGATCGCCCCGCCGGGTGCTGAGACGCTGACGCGTGCTCCGCGAATCGCCGCGTAGAAGTCGGCGGCGGAGGAGTCCTCGGAGAGCGTGAAGGGAAGGGTGCGGAGCTGCTGGTCGAGCGGCGTGGTGGAGTTATAGCCCGCGCCCGCGATGCGGCCTCCGCCGAGGTCGATGGCGGTGAGCGACTGCAGCACGTCGTTGAGCTGCGCGCTGGTGAAGTCGATGGTGACCGCGCCATTGCCGGTGACGTTGCCGGTGTGCTCGAAGAAGCCAACGCCGTTCTTGTAGAGCGAGACGCTGGTGACGGGCAGGGTGGAGTCTGAGGGAGGGTGCGAGGGCGTGGTGTGAGCCGCGGGCTTCGCGGACTGCTGCGCTCTTAGCGGCTGAAAGGGCGTGAACGCGAGGAGCGGGACAGAGAGCGCGAGGAGGGAAATCCGCATGAAGACCTCAGCTGGGCGCGGAGGAGCGCCGCGAAATGGTAGTGAGTGGCCCCGGGAACAGGAGCGTCTGGGCCATTAGACACCGCAGCGGGGAAAAGGGGATCACGGGTTGATGTATCGAGTGCCTGTTCTCTTGATCGCTGCTAGACTCTCGCCATGCCCAGCCCCAGGTTGCTGCTTTGCTTCGCGCTGCTCACGGCGGCTCGCATATCACCCGCCCAGACGCCATCCCGGTTGACACCGGCGGAGATCGAATCGAGGGCTCAGGCGGCTGACCGCTTGAAGGCGCTGATCGAAGCCTCGCCGCGTCTCCCGCTTACGCAGCACGACCTCACTGTGCAACTCCCCGAGGGGAAGGAGCTCGGCAAGGTCTCCTGGATCGTACGCGACAGGAAGACCGGAGTGGTATGGCTCATCCAGCGTGGGGAGAAGGCTGATCCCGTCATTGCCGTCGACCCGCAGGGACGCATCCTCCACTCCTTCGGCAAAGGCCTCTACGCCATCCCCCACGCCATTCGACTCGACCGCGACGGCAATGTCTGGACGGTCGACGCGTCGAGCTCGCGCGTCCTCAAATACACTCCCGACGGCAAGGAGCTGCTGCGCATCGAGGTCGGCGGGCAGCTCGATATCCCCAACCCCTTCAAAGGCACGACCGACATCACCTTCGCGCCACACAACCGTATCTTCATTAGCGACGGCTACGGCAACGCTCGTGTGATCGAGTACACCGTGGCGGGCCAGCGGGTTCGCGAGTGGGGAGCTCATGGCACCGGTCCTGCCGAGTTCCATCTTCCGCACTCCATCGTGGTCGACGAAAACAATGTCCTCTACGTTGCCGACCGGGAGAACGGCCGCATCGAGAAGTTCGACCTCGAAGGCAGGTTTCTCGGAGAGATCGGGAATCTGGGCCGCACGTACTCGCTTGCGCTGGGACCTGACGGCAGCTTGTGGGCCGGTACAGCGCCTTTGAACGCACCCACCGGCGCACCCGGCTGGATCGTCAAGCTGGACCGCAAGAGTGGCAAGATCCTGGGCTATGTTCCTGTTACTGAGGCTGGCGGCCTGCACACGGTGGAAGATGACGGCCACGGCCACCCGATGACCACCATCAACAACCGGATCGTGGTGTTTACGCCTTGATCCGCAAGCCTTGAATCAGCAGGCCAGGTCGGAGCGGGTTACCTTCAGCGTGCCGAGGTTGCCGAGCAGGGTGAGCGCGATGCGGTCCTGGTGCAGCAGCTCGTTGGCGAGACGCTGGATGTGGGCTGGGGTGACGCGCTCGACTTCGGTGATGATCTCGTCGATGGAGAAGAAGCGACCGAAGTTCATCTGCTGACGTGCGAGCGAATTCATGCGCGAGGACGAGCTTTCGAGGCCCATGACCATGTTGGACTTGATCTGGTCTTGTGCACGAGTTAGCTCGTCTGCGGAGACGGGTGTCTCCTTGAGGCGGGTGAACTCGGCGAGGGTGAGAGCGAGCACTTCGCGCACGTTGGCGGCGTCGCAGCCGGCGTAGACGGCGAGCGAGCCGGTATCGCGCAGCGGGCTCAGCTCGGAGTAGATGGAGTAGGCCAGGCCGCGGTCTTCGCGGATGGATTGGAATAGCCTCGAGCTCATGCCGCCGCCGAGGATGTTGCTCAGCAGGTAGGCGGCATAGCGATCTTCGTGGGCGACGTTGATCGATTCGAGTGCCAGGCAGAACTGGACCTGTTCGAGCGACTTCTTCTTGCGCAGGGTGATGTGCGGATGAGTCTTCGGAGCGGGCTCGTGCTCGATGCGCTCGTTGCTGGAGGCGGACAGTGAAGCGAAGGCAGCTTCGACCTGTGCGACGAAGGTATCGTGCTCGATGTTGCCGGCTGCGGTGAAGAGCATGTTGGCGGGTGTGAAGCGGCGCGCGTACTCCTCGAGGACGATCTGCTGCGTGAAGCTGGAGACAGTGGCTGCGGTGCCGAGGATCGGGCGGCCGAGCGCGTCGTCCTTCCAGAAGGCCTGCGAGAAGAGCTCATGTACGAGGTAGTCGGGGTTGTCCTCGTCCATCTTGATCTCTTCGAGGATGACGCCCTGCTCGCGCGCGATGTCTTCGGGCGCGAAGGTGGGGTGCAGCACGAGGTCCGAGAGCAGGTCGAGCGCGACGGGCACGTTCTCGTCGAGCACCTTCATGTTGAAGCAGACGGTCTCCTTGCCGGTGAAGGCATCGAGGTTGCCGCCGATGGCGTCGACCTCGCGAGCGAACTGCGAGGCGGAGCGGGTGGTGGTTCCCTTGAAGAGCATGTGCTCGAGGAAATGGGAGATGCCGTTGACCTCGGGGGCCTCATCGCGCGAACCGGAGTCGACCCAGACGCCCATGGAGACCGAGCGCAGGTGCGTCATGCGTTCGGTCAGGATGAGCAGGCCGTTGGAGAGACGCGTGGAGCGGATATCGCGGGAGTGCGGGGAGGCGAGGGTCGCGGCTGGATCCAGTGCGGGCGCGACGGTAACGGGCTTCGGCATCACAAATATTGTTTCACAGAGGCGAACGTGGAGATTTAGGCTGGCCCCATGAGCGAGGCTGGCGAGTGGGCCGAACGCGGGCGAGGAGCGCGGCGGGGCGGGGACGATCCGGAGGCTCTGCGGTGCTACCAGCAGGCTGCGGCGCTGTATGAGGCGGCTGGAGATCGCATGCGGCTGGCCCACACGCTGCGGCATTGCAGCGCGCTGCAGGCGAGGCTCGGGGAGGGTATGGGCGCCCTCGAAAGCATCGCGCGCGCCTACGCGATCTACGAGGCCAACGAGCCGCTGCCGCTGGAGATGGCGAACACGTTTCGCGTCGGGGCTCTGGCGCACGAGGCGGCGGGCGAGCCCTGGAAGGCGGAGCGGGAGTGGCTGGAGGCCCTGGCGCTTTACACCCAGGAGGGTGTGCAGGCTGGCGTCGAGGAGGCGACGGCGCGGCTGAAGAAGCTGGGGGTTGGATGAGCGCGCCCGAGAACGATCTGTCCGAGGCAGATCAGCACCTCATGACGGGAGCGCATGAAGCCTACTGGAGAGGGAAGTTCGCGCCCTGGGTGTTGCAGTTTCCGCCAGTGATGGTCGCGGAGTCGATCGTCACCACGGATTTCGTGACTCCCTGAAGGGCAAAGGCGAGGAGCGTCGAAGAGAGCTTTGATCCGTCATTGAAGAGGATCGTGATCTGCCCTTGGCCGCCGGAGAGAAAGCTGGGGGACTGCAGGGTTCCGCTGGTGAAGCAGGGAGAGCCCTGAACCCGGGCTGTACCGGAGATCGCGAAATTGCCGTGAGCATCCGGAGTGTCGGACTGGGTGAGCTGCAGAGTGATCTGGGGATCGGGATTGGTGGGATTGGTGGACCAGGAACCGTTCAGAGCTGGCTGCTGGTTTCCCAGCGGGTTATAGCTGGAGCCCGGGCCATTGGGGCCGGTGAGGGCGACGATGGTGCCACTGCAGGGCCCGGTGAGCGTGAGGGAATCCCCATGGAATTTTGTGCCAGAAGCGTCAAGCGTGCCCTGGATATTGAGGACCTCGCCGTTCACCGGAGACGAGGTGAGGGTCATCTGGTCTCCGCTGATGACGCCCGCATAAGGGATATCTGTAGTGATTGAGCCGAGACAGGACTGATCCAGGTGAAAGATCCCGCTTACCTGCGTCTTGCCGGTGAGGAGCAGAGAACCGCCAAGGGAGAACGGAAGTCTTTGGCTGGGGGGCGTGCCATCGGCCGTGATGCTGTAGAAGAACCAGTTGCCCGCCACGATAGTGGGGGCAACTGGTGTCGCGGGGAACTTGATCGTGGTGCAACCGCCGAGGAGGATGGCTACGACGAGAGTGAGGGCGGACTGCAAGAAGCGGAACGACGACATGACCTGCCTGTGTGGAATTGAATTTCCCTGATTCAGGGCTTGGACGTTTTGCGGCGCTATGCTGTGAGCATGAGCGACGCCCCGGCGACCACGCCTTCTGGTCCCCCGTCCGAGGGGTACGCGGACCTGATGGCGCGAGCGCACGAGGCTCGTGCGGAGGGCAAGCTGCGGCTGGCGCTGGCGCTGTACCGAAAGGCTGCGGACCTCGATCGAGGTGCTGGCGTGGAAACCCGGCGCTCGGTGCGAGCGATGCGTTTCGCCTCCGAGATGCAGGCTCTGACCGGCAACGCGGAAGATGCGAGCGCGAACGCTCGCGCGGTGGTGCGGTTCTACCTGCTGCACAACGCGGATGCCCGCGAGCTTGCGGCGGCGTGGCGGACGCTGGCGATAGCGGAGGAGTCACGGAAGACCATTGATGGCGAGTGGGAGTCGCGGCGGGCGTGGATCAACATGCGCGAGCTCAGCGCTCGCGTGGGGGAAGAAGCTGCGATGCGGGAGGCAGATGCCCACCTGGCCCGGCTGCCGGAAGATCCTGAGCCCTAACTCGCATGGCATTTGATTTTCGGGGTGCGCGTGATTTTGCCTCGACAACGTTCGCTCGTCGTGTTGGGATATCGCCATGCAGACCCTTGGACTGGCAAGTGAGCCGAAGCCTACCGATGGCTTCGTGAAGCGGCTGCTTTGGCCGACGATCGAAAACGAGTACGACGCCGACCTTGTGAGCCAGCAGGGGCTTTGGGTTTGCACCGCGGTGGGCGTGCTCTCGCTCGTGATGTCGTTGTTGGCGGGGAGCCCGTTGATTGGGCTGTTAATTGCCGTCACCTACTGGCTCGGAGGTTGCGGGGTGCGCGAACGCAGCTTCGCGGCGGCATTGCTAGTCTTCATTTGCTTCCTGGGCGACAAGTTGATCTCGATTGAGGCGGGCGTTGTGGGGGTTCCGGGCGGTGGAGGTGGGAACCCGCTGATGGGCATCGTCACGCTGGGACTGCTCTTTGCCAATGTGCGGGCGACGCTGCTTTCGCGGCGCTGGAGCAAGGAACATTCCCAGGACGAGACAGGCGAGCGACCGGAACGTTTGACGGATTCCATGGGGGACAAGTTCTCCAACGTGCTTCCCGCGAAGATCTGGCCGGTGGCCCGGTTCGTGTTCTTTCCGCTGGCAGGGGTGTTGCTGTTGCTTACGCTGCTTAGCGGTATCGGGCTTCCCTTCGTCAAGACTGCGCAGCGGACCCCGCCAGCTTCGGTGACGGTCTATCCCTCGCCGCGGTAGGTGCATGGGCCGGGCAGGCTCTTCGCGCGCTGAACGGCTACACTTGAAGGGTGATGGAATCGAACGAAAAAGCGCTGTTTGGACGCACGCTCGCCGAGCTTGGCGAGGTGTTGGCAGCGCATGGGCAGAAGCCGTACCGCGCCCGCCAGGTCTGGGAGGCGCTGTATAAGCAGCGCGTCGCCAGCGTGGAGGACATGACCACCCTCTCGCAGGCGTTGCGCGACACGTTGATGCAGGACGGCTGGCGCGTGGGCATGCCGGAGATCGTGCAGACGGCTGTGTCCGTCGATGGCACCGAGCGCTACCTGATGCGCATGGCCGACGGCGAGACCGTCGAGACCGTGTGGATGCCGGATGGCGATGGCGGCGAGCGCGGGGATGGGTCCGAGGCGGCTGACGAAGAGGTCGGCGAGGTTGAGACGGCAGAGGAGGCTGTTGCCGGAACGGTAAAAGAGAACTCCTTTGACACTGTTGACCAGATCGGCAACATTAATGATGTCGTTAACAGTAACGACATTGCTAACAATAGCGAGATTGCCGACAGTGGCGGCGCGGGTAATAGCGGCGGCACCCATGTTGCTCAGGGCGCCACTGCTGGTGGCTACTGGGATCGCCGGGCTAACGGCCGGGCGAAGTCGGAGTTTGGCGCGCTGGCGGAGCGTGGTTTCCGGCGGGCGACGATCTGCATCTCGTCGCAGGTGGGCTGTGCGGTCAACTGCCAGTTCTGCCTGACGGCCAAGCTGGGGATCAAACGCAATCTGACGGCGGGGGAGATCGCCGGGCAGGTCGCGGCGGTGCTCAATCGGCAGCAGATTCGTATCGGCAAGGACCGCATGAACCTGGTCTTCATGGGCATGGGCGAGCCGTTCCTGAACTACGACGAGTTCATGAAGAGCGTGAAGCTGCTGGTTGAGGGGATTGGCATTCCCGAATCGCGGATGACGGTGTCGACTTCAGGCATCCTGCCGGGGATCGAGGCCTTCGCGAAGGAGACGGTGCGGCCCAAGCTGGCGCTCTCGCTCAATGCGTCGAACGACGTGGTGCGCGAGCAGATTATGCCGATCACGCGCAAGTGGAACATCGCGCAGCTGCTGGAGGCGGTGTTGAAGATCCCGCTACGCACGCGCGAGTGGGTGACCTTCGAGTATGTGATGCTGGGCGGCGTGAATGACCAGCCAGAGCATGCGCTGGAGGTGCTGGCGCTGCTAAAGGGAATTCGCGCGAAGGTGAACCTGATCGTGTGGAATCCGGGCCCGGGGATCGATTATCACCAGCCGAAGGCCAGCGATGTAGCGAAGTTCCAGGCGATGTTGATCGAGGGCGGGATGGCGACGTACATCCGTCGTCCGCGTGGCCGGGATATCTACGCGGCCTGCGGGCAGCTGAAACGGACGGTTGAGCCGGAGAGTGGCCAGGGCCTGGTGACGATCGGCGAAGCGGCTCGCTAGCGGCCGCCCCGAGACAAGGCCTGACTCTTGACTTCGTCTTGCAGTGAGGGCACCTTGGGCGAGGTCGCCATGAGGAGAGCTGCGGCGCACAGTGCGAGGAGCACCTCGCCGTGGATGCGGGCGTTGGCATCGAGCTTGTCGGCGCGGATGGCCGGGATATCGAGCACGCAGAACCAGACCGCGAACATCACAGACAGCAGGAGCGCCGCAGGCTGGGCAAGGTAGCCCGTGAGCATGGCGATGCCAGCAGCAACGAAGCACACCCCGGTGAACTGCACGCAGATGAGGTGCAGGACGACCCAGTCAGGAAGCTGCGTCGCAAACTGCCCGGTGTAGAGCAGATGGTTGACGCCGAAGCTGATCAGGATGAAGGCGAAGAGAGCGCGCGCGGCGAGAAAGAGATAGTTGCGCTCCGTCTGCACGGTGAGTCGGCAAAGCACGAAGCACGCACAGCCGAGCGCGATGGGCACCAGGAAGCGATTGCGTTCCATGGGGTCGTGCAGGACATCGGCCAGATGCAGAAGGTGGGGCATCGCGCCCGCCATCAGGAGGACGCCGAGGGCGAAGCTGGACTCACGAAGCCGGAAGCGCGCCAGCAACGCTACGCCGAGCACCGGCAACAGGAGGGCCATCGTCAGGGACAAGGTACCCGGCAGGGGAGAGAACCACGGCAGGGGCGGCAGGCCATCGAGCGGATGACCCGCGAGCGCGTACTCCACGCCGAAGGCGATCATCGACGCACCGAGGATCACGCGTCCGAAGAAGGCGCGGGGCATCTTGATCGCATGTGTGGGAGGGCGGCCCATGAGCAGTTGAGGTCATGCTAGCGCAACCTCCGTGCCAGGGGCAGTCCACTGATAGGGGAGGGCGGAGATGACACTGACTGGGTACGGGCCGGAGCTTTGAGAACCGGGGCTAGGTGGCTTTGGATTCTCGGGCTTCCAGGGCGAGCGTCATCAGGGTGGCGGCGACCTTGTCATAGCCGTGACGGAGCACCTCACCCTCGTGGAGGAAGTTTCCCGTGATGGGCTCCACGCCCAGCGCTCGAACCCGGTCGAGGTCGGCATCAATCGGTCGCTGGCCTTCGCGCGCGTACTGCTCCAGCGTGCCAGGGAGGATGGGGGCGGTGTTGATCAGGGCGTAGTCGAAGATGCGCCCGCCGGCGTGGCGGAAGATGCGCTCGATGTGCTGCGAGGCGGAGAGGCCGAGCGATTCGTTGGCCTGCGTCATGAGGTTGCAGATGTAGACGCGCGTGGCGGAGCTGGCTCGCAGAGCCTCAGGGATGCCGCTGACGAGGAGATTGGTGATCAGCGAGGTGAAGAGCGAGCCGGGGCCGAGGGTGATCAGGTCGGCTGCCGCGATCGCTTCGAGCGTTTCGGGGAGCGGCTGCGCGTCGGCGGGCTCAAGCATGAGCTCGACGATGGAGCGCTTCGAAGCAGTGATCCTGGTTTCGCCGCGGACGATCGTGCCATCGTCCATCTCTGCAGCGAGGGTGGCGTTGGCCGTGGTTGAAGGGTAGATGCGGCCGCGGGTGGCCAGGATCTGCGAGCTGGTGTGTACGGCCTGCGCGAAGTCGCCGGTGATGTCGGAGAGCGCGGCCAGGAACAGGTTGCCGAAGCTGTGGCCTTCCAGCTCGCCATGCTGGAAGCGGTACTGGAAGAGACGCGAAAGAAGGTGTTCATCCTCGCTGAGCGCGACCATGCAGTTGCGCACGTCTCCCGGAGGGAGCATGTTCAGGTCTTCGCGCAGGCGCCCGGAGGAGCCTCCATCGTCGGTCACGGTGACCACGGCGGAGAGCTCGCCGATGAGGCAGGGCGGCGTGGGACAGGCACCCTCGGTGACGCGGCGCTCCGGTTCCGGAGGAGGCGAAATATTGTGACGGCGCTCGAAGCCAACCGGTCCGGCGGAAGCGCCGGGCACGCTGACGTAGCGTTTGACGCCGCGCAGGAGAGTGGACAGGCCCGTTCCGCCGCCGATGGCGACAACACGAAGCGGATGCGGAGACGATTGGGCCATCGCTTCAGTGTAAGCGAGAGTGACGCCGTCAGGTTTTCGAGGTAGATGCTGAGTGTCCAGCGGGTGGGCCTTGCGCGGCGTTTTCCAGCGAATCACTGGCAAATCTGAGACACTAGAGGCATGATCGCCGAAGCACAGAAGACCCTCACCGACCGCATTCAACGCATCGAAGTCTCGGCCACGATGGCCATTACCGCCGAGGCGCTCAAGATGAAGGCCTCGGGCATTGACCTCGCCGACTTCGGCGCAGGCGAGCCCCACTTCTCGACGCCCGCGCACATCAAGGCCGCGGCGATTGACGCCATTGAGAAGAACTTCACGCGCTACACCGCCGTGGCGGGCATCCCGGACGTACGCAAGGCTGTGGTCGAGCGGCACGCCACAGATTTCGGCACGAACTACACACCGGAAGAGTGCGTGTTTACGGCAGGCGGCAAGCTGGCCATCTTTAACGCTGTCGAGGTGTTGA
>Ga0302187_10001469_pt1 | contig 20061 bp, 13 predicted proteins | sample II_Bog_E1_3_FD_202120 | JGI IMG/M metagenome (GOLD analysis project Ga0302187, IMG submission 202120) | Peat permafrost microbial communities from Stordalen Mire near Abisko, Sweden - II_Bog_E1_3 | ecosystem: Environmental > Terrestrial > Soil > Wetlands > Peat | place: Sweden: Abisko...
ATAGGCGTCCAGCACCGGGACCAGGCGCCCGTCGCACAGGGCGTCCCACGCCTGATAATGCAGCAGGCGGGCGAATCCTGCACCGGCAATGGCCGCCTCGACGCGGGCCTCGGCCCCGGTGATCAGGCGTGCGGGCAAATCGGCCTCCATCAGCGTGCCGGTCTCGGGATCGCGAAAGCGCCAGGCCGAGGCGGCGGTTGCGCCATCGAGCGCGATACACGGCAGCGTTTCCAGATCGCGCGGGTGTTGCGGCACGCCATGGCCCGCAATCACCGCCGGGCTGGCGCACGTGAGCGCGCGCATCGTGCCGATCCGCGTGGCGATCATCGAGCTGTCGGGCAGGCGGCCGATCCGCACCGCCATGTCGATATGGTCGTCAAACAGATTGGCGTTGCGATTGGCCAGTTCCAGCCGGACATTGATCTGAGGAAACAGCGCGAGGAAATCCATCACGATCGGCAGGACGTGACGGCGGCCAAAGGTTTCGGGCGCGGTGATGATCAGATCGCCGCGCGGCACGATGAATTCACCGGCGGCCTCGCGCTCGGCCTCCTGCACTTGTTCGATGATGCGCCGCGCCGCGGTGACATAGGCCAGGCCCGCATCGGTCAGGCTGAGTTTGCGCGTGGTGCGAATCAAAAGGCGCGTGCCCAGCAGAGCCTCCAGGTCGGCGACTTTGCGGCTGAGCGTGGGCACCGGCACGCGCAAATGCCGCGCGGCGGCCGACAGGCTGCCCCGGTCGACTGCCGCAAGCAGCATTTCCATCGCTTCGAACCGGTCCATCGATCTGCTCTCCTGCCGAGTAGATGCATCTCATATTCGGCGGATTATGCAACAAATCGAGCTTGGTTATTCAGGGGGTGCAGATTGAGACACTGATACGCAAAGGAAATCCCGATGTCCCGCCTTGCCATCCCGGCACGTGATGATGCGCCGTCGGCAGCCCGCCCGCTGCTCGATGCGGTCCACGCGCGGTTCGGCGTGGTGCCCGCGATGTACCGGTTGCTGGCCTCTGCGCCGTCGGTGCTGGCGGCCTACGAGCGGCTGGTGGAAAGCATGGGCGCCGTGCTCGATGTCAAGACGCGCGAACGCATTGCGCTGGTCGTCGCGCAGATCAACGCCAGTGCCTATTGCCTGTCGGCGCACAGCTATCTGGCGATGCACGTGGCACGCATCTGTCCCGAGGAAATCGACCGCAACTGCAATGGTCATGCCGCCGATCCGCGCACCGCTGCGATCTTGCAGTTTGCCGCGCGGGTCGCCGATCTGCGCGGGCATGTGGCCGATCAGGATATTGCGCAAGTGCGCGCCGCCGGGCTGACCGATGCCGAAATCCTGGCGGTGGTCGCGCTGGTGGCGCAGAATTTCTTCACCAATCTGATCAATTCGGTCGCCCGGACGACCAGCGATTTTCCCCTCGTGCGCGGAGCCTCAATGGCCTGACGCACCGCGGGCCGGGATGCGCCCCCCCCACCCCAAGATCCCGGCCCGCCCCCTTTTTAACCTTTTCCCGGCTGTCGGAACGCCTTGCGGGCGTTGTGGCGGCCGGACGCAGCGTTTGCGGAGTTGAGCTGTCATGTGGATCGTCAAACTTGCCCTGGGAAGGCCTTATACTTTCCTCGTGATGGCGCTGGCGCTGCTGATCATGGGGCCGCTGACGCTGTTGCGCACCCCGACCGACATTTTCCCGAGCATCAATTTGCCCGTGGTCAGTGTGATCTGGAACTATGCCGGGCTGCCCGCGCAGGAAATGGCCAATCGCATCAGCGCCAGCTTTGACCGGGTGGTGCCGACGGTGGTCAACAACGTCGAACATATCGACACGACGTCGCTCAACGGGGTGTCGGTCAGCAAGATCTATCTGCACCCCGGCGCCAGCGTCGAACGGTCGATGACCCAGGTGACCGCGGGTGCGCAGTATTTCCTGCGCAATCTGCCGCAGGGGACCACCCCGCCGCTGGTTCTGAACTACAACGCGTCGAGCGTGCCGGTGCTGCAACTGGCGCTGTCGAGCAAGACGCTGTCGGATCAGGCGCTGTACGACACCGGCAATATCTATGTGCGCAGCCAGTTGGCGAGCGTGCCGGGCGTCTCGTTGCCATACCCCTATGGCGGCAAGCAGCGCCAGATCCAGGTCGATATCGATCCCGTCGCGCTGCAGGCCCACGGCCTGTCGGCGCAGGACGTGCAGAATGCCATCACCAACCAGAACCTGATCATTCCCGCCGGCACGCAAAAGATCGGCGAATTCGAATATGTCATCCGCCTCAACGGCAGCCCGACCGCTGCGGCAGAGCTCAACGATCTACCGGTCAAAGTGGTGGGCGGCGCGACCATCTATGTGCGCGACGTCGCCCATGTCCGCGATGGTTCGCCGCCGCAGACCAATATCGTGCACCTGAACGGCCAGCACGCCGTGCTGATGACGGTGCAGAAAATTGGCGATGCCTCGACACTCGACATCGTGCGCGCGATCCGGGCCAAATTGCCTGCGGTTCAGGCGGGTGGACCCGATGGTCTGGAAATCCACGCCACCGGCGACCAGTCGATCTTTGTCAGCGCGGCGATTGCCGGGGTGATCCGCGAAGGCGTGATCGCCGCCGCGCTCACCGCGTTGATGATCCTGCTGTTCCTGGGTTCGTGGCGATCGACGCTGATCATCGCGGTGTCGATCCCGCTGTCGGTGCTGGCCTCGATCATCACGCTGGCCGCGCTCGGCCAGACGATCAACATCATGACGCTGGGCGGGCTGGCGCTGGCGGTCGGCATCCTGGTCGACGATGCCACCGTCGCGATCGAAAACATCAACGCCCATCTCGAACGCGGTGAAGGTGTCGAACAGGCGATCCTCGATGGTTCGGGCGAAATCGCGGTGCCCGCGCTGGTGGCCACGCTCGCGATCTGCATCGTGTTCCTGCCGATGTTTTTCCTGACCGGGGTGCCGCGATACCTGTTCGTGCCCATGGCCGAAGCGATCGTGTTTGCCATGCTGGCCTCATATATCCTGTCACGCACGCTGGTGCCGACGCTGGCCAAGCTGCTGCTCAAACCGCACGGCACCGAATCCGGCGATCCGAGCCACTTTTTCGCGCGGTTGCAGGCCGGGTTCGAACACCGCTTCGAGGCGCTGCGCGCGGGTTACAGCCGCGTGCTGGCCGTGGTGGTGGCGCGGCGCGGCCGGTTCATCCCGCTATTTCTGGGCGGCGCGCTCGCTTCGCTGGTGCTGGTGCTGACGCTCGGGTCGGATTTCTTTCCGAGCGTCGACAGCGGCCAGATCAAGCTGCACTTGCGCGCCCATGCGGGCACGCGGGTGGAGGAAACCGCGCGCCTGACCGAACAAGTCGAAACCGAATTGCGCCGGGCAATCCCCGCCAACGAAATCGACGGCGTGGTCGACAATATCGGCCTGCCGGTTTCGGGCATCAACCTGTCGTACAGCGCTTCGGCGCCGACCGGCCCGGCCGATGCCGACATCTATGTCAACCTGAAGAGCGAACACCACGCCACGGCCGACTATGTGCGGCGCCTGCGGCCCCTGCTGGCGCAGCGGTTTCCCGGCGTCACGTTTGCCTTTTTGCCCGCCGACATTGTCAGCCAGATCCTCAATTTCGGCACACCGGCACCGATCGACGTACAGATTGTCGGCAAGAGCGTGGCTGCCAATGCCGCTGTGGCCGACAAACTGCTTGGCCGGATCAAGCATATTCCTGGCATCGCCGATGCGCGCATCCAGCAGGATCTCGACGCGCCGACGTTCGACATCAATGTCGATCGCAGCCGCGCCGGGGTGCTGGGCCTGACCCAGCACGATGTCGCCAACACGCTGCTGATTTCGCTGTCGGGCAGTTTCCAGACTCAGCCGACGTTCTGGCTCGATCCGGCATCGGGGGTGTCCTACCCGATCGTCACCCAGGCGCCGCAGCCTGCGCTGACCTCGCTCGATGCCTTGCGCAACACCGCGATCACCGGCACGCCGGGGGTGCATCCGCAATTGCTGGGCGCGCTGGGCGATATCCGTCGCACGGCGACCCCGGCGGTCGACACGCGCTACAACGCGCAGCCGGTGATCGACATCTTTGCCACCAATGCCGATCGTGATCTGGGCGGTGTGGCCCGCGATGTTCGCGCCGCCGTGGCGCAAGCCGAAAAGGCGGGCCTGCCCAAGGGCACGACGATTGTCGTCAGGGGGCAGGCAACCACCATGGACGCGGCATTTGCCGGGCTCGGCTTTGGCCTCGCCTTTGCCATGGTGCTGGTTTACCTGCTGATCGTGGTGAATTTCCAGTCGTTGCTGGATGCCTTCATCATTGTCGCCGCGCTGCCTGCGGCCATGGCCGGGATCGTCTGGACGCTGTTCCTGACCGGCACCTCGCTCAGCGTGCCCGCGCTCACCGGTGCAATCATGAGCGTTGGCGTGGCCACCGCCAATTCGATCCTGGTGGTCAGCTTTGCCCGTGACCGGTTGGTGGCCGGCGATGATCCGCTGACTGCGGCGCTGGCTGCCGGTTTCGCGCGGTTTCGCCCGGTTCTGATGACCGCGCTGGCGATGATCATCGGCATGGCGCCGATGGCGCTCGGCCTGGGCGAAGGCGGCGAACAGAACGCGCCGCTGGGCCGCGCGGTGATCGGGGGCCTGACGTTCGCCACCGTGGCCACGCTGCTGTTCGTTCCGGCGGTGTTCGCGGCCCTGCACGGCCTGCGCCGCCAACCCACGCCTTGATGGAGATCCCCCCATGAGCAATTCCAACACCATCACTTTGCCTTTGCCGCGTCGCCATCATCTGCTGCTGGCGGCAGGCGCCGCCGCCCTTGCGTTGGGCGCATGGACCGTCACCGCGCGGGTCGCCGCGCACGCCGCGCTGGCCGAAACCGCCCAGTCTGCCGCCATCGCCGATGTGATCGCGACAACCCCGCAACCCGGACCCGCGACCGAAGACGTGGTGCTGCCCGGTGAGGTCAAGGGCGACAACGAGACCACGCTCTATGCCCGCACCAGCGGCTATATCACGCGCTGGACCGCCGATATCGGCGCGTCAGTGCAGCAAGGCCAGACGCTGGCGGTGATCGCCTCGCCCGAACTCGATCAGCAAGTGCGCCAGGCCGAGGCCGACTTGCGCACCGCGCGTGCCCGGGCCGCCGTTGCGCAGACGACTGCCCGGCGCGTGGCGGGGCTGGTGTCCAGTCAGGCCGTCTCGGTGCAGGAAAACGAGGACCGTAGCGCCGCCGCGATCGCCACCACTGCCGAAGTGGCGGCCAGCGAGGCCAATTTTGCCCGATTGCGCCAGTTGCAGGGGTTCGAACGCATCGTCGCGCCGTTTTCGGGCACGATCACCGCACGGCGGATCGATATCGGCAGCCTGATCACCGCCGGCGACACCCAAGGCACCGAACTGTTCCGCATTTCGCGCACCGGGCGCCTGCGCACCTATGTCGACGTGCCGCAAAGCTATGCCGCGCAAATCCGCGCCAGCACCCCGGCTGAGCTCGATTTTCCCGACCGGCCGGGGCAGCATTGGCCCGCGCAGGTCACGCGCACCGCTTTGGCGATCGATCCCGCGTCGCGCACGCTGCGTGTCGAGCTTGATATCGACAATGCCGGGCATGCGCTGTTCCCCGGCAGCTTTACCGAAGTGCGGTTCCACCTGGCCCCCGTCGGGCATGGCCTGCGCCTGCCTGCCAATGCGCTGTTGTTCCGCGCCGAAGGCACGCGTGTCGCAGTGGTCGGGCCCGACCGTCGCGCGCATTTGCGGGCCATCACGCTGGGGCGTGATTTCGGCACCGCGGTCGAAGTGCTGACCGGCCTCGCGCCAACCGATCGCGTCATCGTCAATCCGGCGGCCGCGCTCGAAGAAGGCGATCCGGTGCGCCTGGTCGCGCTCCATCACCAGCCTGCGGGAGCCTGATCATGCGGACCCTGCGTCTTGCCCTGCTGCTGGCCGGTGCGGCCCTGTCGGGCTGCGAAATGGCCCCGGCCTATCATCCGCCCGTCGTGGCGACGCCAGCGGCGTTCAAGGAGGACGCTGGCTGGTCGCTGGCAAAGCCGCAGGATGACCAGCCGCGCGGACCGTGGTGGCAGGTCTATCACGATGCGGATCTTGACCGGATCGAGGATCAGGTGACCACCGCCAACCAGGATCTGAAGGCCGCCGCCGCGCGCTATGACCAGGCGCGTGCGCTGGCACGTTCGGCCAAGGCGGCGCTGTCGCCGACCGTCGATCTGGGCGCCGGGGCCAGCGGCGGCAGCCTGTCGCGCGCGGTGTCCAACCCGGAACCCCATCGCAACACCAATCTGGAAAGTCTGAGTCTCGACGTCAGCTATGAACCCGATGTGTGGGGCCGCATCCGCGACAGCGCGCGCGCCGCGGGCAGCCGCGCGCAGGCCAGCGCGGGCGATCTGGCGTCTGCCGCGCTCAGCCTCCATGCCGAAGCGGCGACCGACTACTTCAGCTTGCGCGGCGATGACGCGCAGATCGCGATCCTCGACGATACCACCGCCAACTATGCCAGGGCGCTGGAGCTGACCCGCGCGCGCTTTGCCGCCGGTTATGCCGCCAGCCAGGATGTCGCCGCCGCCGAAGCCGCGCTTGACCTCGCGCGCACCCGGGCCGCTGATGTGCGGCTGGATCGCGCACGGCTGGAACATGCCATCGCGATCATCACCGGGCAGCCGCCTGCCGCGTTCAGCCTGTCGGCCCGCGTGCTGGTGGCCGAACCGCCCGCCGTCGCCCGTGCGCTGCCGGGCGACCTGCTGCAACGCCGTCCCGATATCGCCGCCGCCGAACGCCGGGTCGCCGCCGCCAACCACGACATCGGCGCGGCGCGCGCGGCGTTTTATCCTGATTTCAATCTTGGCGGGCTGATCGGGGCCGAAACGCAGGCCTCTGCCCCGTTGTTCGGCGCCAATGCCGCGACCTGGGCGCTGGGCGCGTCGGGCGTGCTCAATCTGTTCGACGGCGGGCGCCGCCGTGCGGCGCGTGCGCAAGCGACCGGCGAATTCGATGAAGCCGCCGCGCAATACCGCCAAAGCGTGCTGGCTGCCTATGGCGAAGTCGAAGACAACCTGGCCGCGCAGACCCGGCTTGCCCAGGAAAGCGCTACGCAGACGGCAGCGGTCGCCGCCTCCACCCGCGCGCGCCAGCAGGCGACTGCGCGCTATACCGCAGGCTATGCCAACTATTACGAAGTCGTCACGGCGCAAGGCATCGAACTGTCCGCCCGGCTCGATCTGGCGTTGATCACCGCGCGCCGGATGAACGCCAGCGTCCTGCTGATCAAGGCACTGGGTGGGGGCTGGAATCCCTAGAATATTGGATGTCCAATCGCATGGTATCGCAGGGGGCCTTGGCCGCGATGGCGACTGCATGACCGGGCAGATCGATGGCCGCCAACGACCAGCCGTCGCCGCCGCGCAGCAACGCGGGCGGGCTGTCGCAGTTTACTGCAAAGGCATCGAGCGGGTGGGCCAGACCCTGGCCGAGCCCCTTTACGAACGCTTCCTTGCGGGTCCAGCACTGGAAGAAGGCATTCCGGCCTGGCTCATCGGCCAGGGCCTGCAAGGTCCGGCGCTCTTCGGGCGCGAACAGGCGGTCGGCAACCGGGCGCCAGTCAAACGCCGGGTCGATCGCCTCGATGTCGCAGCCGACCGGGACCGGCGCGCCGACGATCAGCATGGTGTCGCGCGAATGCGATGCGCTGAAATACCGGTCCCAGCCGGGCACGCCGGGCTTGCCCATGGCGTCGGTGACGATCGGCACAGCCTCGGGCGCCAGGTTCAACCGTTGGCCCAGCCATTGGCGCAGCCGCGCCCGGCGAACCGTGAAGCGGCGGCGATGCATGGCTTGCCGGAACCGCCGCGCGCGCTCCCGCTCGGCGGGATCGAGCAGCAAGGCCAGCCGTTGCTCTTCGACCGGGGGCACGTCCAGTCGGTCAAAATGCGCCTCAACGCGCACTTCGGTGCGACCGCCCGAGGTTGAGCGCGGCGATCACCTGGTCTGCCAGCGGCTGCACGTTGGGCGGTTCGAGCATGGTGCGGTGGCCGCCGTCTGCGGTGTAGCTGTCGAACCGCCCGGCAATGTCGGCGCGCCATTCCGGCTCGAAGTCCAGCACGTCGGGGTGTTCTGCGGGTTGCAGCAGCAGGACATGGCCGCGATAGACCGGCGGCACGTAATAGAGCGCGGCGCGGTTGATCGCGGTGACCAGTTCGGGGCGCAGCACGGCTTCGCGCCCACCCACCAGCCCGGCACTGTCGGACAGGCCGCGCAACCGTTCGCGGAAATAGTGCCAGCGGCGGCCTTTGCTCTGCGCCATGGTCTGCGCCACATGGAACCGCAAGCGGCTGGTGAAAAAGCGCACCCGCCCGATCGCGCGCGCCTTCACCGGATGAAAGGCATGCGCCAGGATCAGCAATTCGACATCGGCCCCGCGCGCCATCAATTGCGATGCCACGGCATAGGCGATGATGCCGGAGGAGCACCATCCGCCCAGCCGGTAGGGGCCCTGCGGGCGCAGTCGCAGCACTTCCTCGACCACCAGCGCGGCGATATCGTCGAGCCGACGGGGACAGCGGCCGATCGCATCGAGCAGCGCATCGACCGAGATGCCGAAAAACGGCTGGTCTTCGCCCAGTTCGCGCGCGAGCGGCAGCATCGTCGAGCCGCCGTCCAGCCAGAAGATCGGGGTTTGCGTTCCTTTTGGCTGGATCGGCACCAGCGCGGGGGAATCGATCGGTTTGCCACTGGCGACCAGCACCGCCATGTCGGCCAGGCGCGGGGCGCGGAACAGCGCGGCCATCGGCACGCGGTGGCCATATTCAGCCTCGGCCAGCCGCAACAATCGCGCAATCAGCAACGAATGCCCGCCAAGATCGAAGAAATCGTCGTCGCGGTTGACCGCTTCGACGTGCAGCACTTTGCACCACAGCGCGGCCAGGCGCTGTTCGTCGGGCGTGGCTGGCGGCTCACCCGGGCGCGCGACGGGCGCATCGGGCGAAGGCAGCGCCTGGCGATCGAGTTTGCCATTGGGCGTCTGTGGCAGGGCGTCGAGCCGCATGAACCGGCGCGGGACCATGTAATCGGGCAGCGATTCGCCCAGTTGCGCGATCCAGTCGGCGGGTTCTCCCTCGCCCACCACATAGGCCGCCAGCGCGCGTTCGCCGCTGGCATCGGGCCAGGCGCGCACGGCGGCGGCGGCAATGCCAGGCAGGCGGGTCAAGGCGCCCTCGATTTCCTCGACCGCGACGCGAAAGCCGCGGATCTTTTCCTCGGCATCGACCCGCCCCAGGCAGACCAGCACGCCATCAGGGCGCCAGCGCGCCAGATCGCCGGTGCGGTACATCCGTTCGCCATCGATCATGACAAAGCGTTCGGCGGTCAGATCGGGCCGGTCGCGATAGCCGAGCGCGACGCCGCGCCCGCCGATCCACAGTTCGCCGATCGCGCCGATCGGACGGTCGGCATGATCGGCATCGAGCACGCGCACGTGTGTGTTGGCGATCGGGCGCCCGATCGGCACGGGCCCGGTGCCATGCTCGACGCGCGCGCAAGTCGACCAGATGGTGGTTTCGGTGGGGCCATAGACGTTCCACAATTCGCCGACGCGGGCGAGCAACTGTTCGGCCAGCACGCGGGTCAGTGCCTCGCCGCCGCACAACGCGCGCAACGTCGGCAGGCCTTCCCACCCGGCCTCGATCAGGCCGAGCCAGGTGGCGGGCGTCGCCTGCAGGACATCGGGTTTCAGCCGGTCGATCGTTTCGGCCAGCGCGGCCATGTCGATCGCCACCTCGCGCGGTGCGATATGCACCGTGCCGCCGCAGACCAGCGGCAGCCACAGCTCCAGCCCGGCAATGTCGAACGATAAAGTGGTGATCGCCAGCAGGCTCTGGCCCGCGGCAAAGCCGGGCCGGTCGCGCATCGCGGCCAGCAGGTTGACCAGCGCGCCATGCGGAACTTCAACCCCTTTGGGCCGGCCGGTCGAACCCGAGGTATAGAGCACATAGGCCAGATCTTCGGCGCCCGGTTCGCGCAGCATCGACGCCGGGGCCTCGGGCCAGTCGGGCATCAGCGGCACCAGCGTGACATCTGCCCCGGTCAGCGCGCGCGCCACCGCGGGGGCCAGATCGGGCTCGGTCAGCGCCAGCGCCACACCGGCATCGCGCGCGATCAGCGTCAGCCGCGATGGCGGAAATCCGGGATCGAGCGGCAGATAAGCGGCGCCCGCGCGCACGATGCCCAGCATCGCCGCCACCATGTCGGGCTTGCGCGCCAGGCTCACCCCGACCAGATCGCCGGGGCACACGCCTTGCGCCACCAGCCGCGCGGCAATCGTATCGGCGCGGCGCGACAGATCGGCATAAGTCCAGGTCGCGTCGGCCTGCACCAGCGCGATCGACTGCGGCTGGCGTGCGGCGACTTCGGCAAACCACGCCGCCACATGGGCATGCGGCAAGGGCCGGGCGGTGTCGTTCCAGTCGTGGCGCAGCGTGGTCTGTTCGGCCTGGTCCAGCATCGGCAGCAGCGCCAGCGGCGTGGCCGGATGGTCTACCACGCCCTGCAGCAATCGGCTCCAATGGTCGATCATGCGGTGGATCGTGGCACGATCGAACAGTTCGGTCGAATAGAGGAACCGCCCGGCCATCCCGCCGCCGTGGCTGTCATGGCGTTCGTCGAGTTCGAGGTAGAGATCGTATTTGGCCGCGCCGACCGTCACGTCCATCTGCGTCAGGTCCCAGCCGGGCGGAAACGGTTCGACCGGCGGCTCGATCGAAAACAGCGTGTTGAACAGCGGGTGCGTGCCTGTCCCGCGCTTGATATCGAGCGCACGGATCAACTGGTTGAACGGCACATCCGATGCGCCCAGCGCGCCGATCACTGCGGCGCGCACCTGGGCCAGATAGGTGGTGAACGGCGTTGCCCCGGCAGGCTGGCTGCGCAGTGCCATGGTGTTGAGGAAATAGCCCATCAGCGGCTGCAATTCGGGGCGACGACGGGTGTCGGTCACCCCGCCGACGATGATGTCGGTGTCGCCGGTATAGCGGAACAGCATCGCCTTGTAGGCGGCCAGCAGCACCATGTAGAGCGTGGCACCCTGCGTGCGCGCCAGGTCCTTCAGGCGTTCGGTCAACGCGCGCGGCAGCGTGAAGGTTTCCATGCTGCCCACATGCGTGGCTTGCGCGGGCCGGGGGCGGTCCCCCGCCAGTTCCAGCCGGGGCAGCGGTTCGGCCAGCGTCTGGCGCCACCACGCGATCTGACGCTGGCGCTCGGTGTCGTCACCATGGTCGGCCTGCCACACGGCATAGTCGGCATATTGCAGCGCGGGTTCGGCCAGTGGCGAAGGGTGCCCTGCTTCGAACGCGGCCACCAGCGCGGCCAGTTCGGGCACCAGCGTGCGATAGATCGAGACGCCGTCAAAGATGATGTGGTGGAGCGTCAGGTACAGCCGATGCTCGTGTTCGCCCAGCCTGACCACGCGCGCCCGGAACAGCGGCGCGGTGTCGAGCGCGATCGGCGCGCGGGCGTCTTCGGTGGCGATCCGCACAGCCTCGGCATCGCGGCGATCTTCGGGCAAGTCCGAAATGTCGATCAGCGGCAGCACGATCGGGCGGGGCTCGGCCACCACCTGCACGGGCTCGCCGCCAATTTCGACGAAAGCCGTGCGCCAGATCGCGTGGCGCCGCACCACCTCGCCCAGCGCCGCTTCAATCGCGGCATGGTCATAGGGGCCGAGCCGGTGGATGGTGATCGATTCGTTGTACAGCGGCATCGTCGGCGCCATCGCGGCATGCAGCCACAACTGGCTCTGCTCGGTGGTCAGCGGCACCGTGCGCGCCGGATCGCGCGGTGCGATCGGCGCCACGGCGGGCGCCACCGATCCGGCCTCGCCACGCAACATGCGTTCGAGCATGATGCGCCGTGCATCGGCGGGGGAAAGCGGGTGTTGCTGCGTCACCCTGCCCTCCCGATCGGGGTAAACGTCACCGGCAACGCGGTCAGCCCGCGCAAGCCCAGATTGTCCCGCCACACCGGCGGATGGTCAGTCAGCGCAAGGTCGGGCAGGCGGCGCAACAGCGCCTGAAACGCGATACGCGCCTCCATCCGCGCGAGCGGCGCGCCGAAACAGAAATGCGCGGCCCAGCCGAACGCCAGATGGCGATTGTCGGCGCGCGTCAGATCGAGCCGGTCGGGATTGGCAAACCGCGCCGGATCGCGGTTGGCCGCCGCCATCACCGCCAGCACGGGTGCGCCCGCCGGGATAGTCTGGCCGCCCAGCACCGTGTCAGTGCGGCAGATCCGCCCGGTGTGCTGCGACGGCGTTTCATAGCGCAGCAATTCCTCGATCGCGGTGTCGGCGATTTCGGGCGTGTCGCGCAATTCGATCAGCCGGTCGGGGTGGCGCAGCAGGGTCAGCAGGCCATTGCCGATCAGGTTGGTGGTGGTTTCCTGGCCGCCGACCATCGTCACGATCACATTGGCAATCACTTCGTCTTCGGTCAGGCGCGCGCCGTCGACTTCGGCCTCGACCAGCGATCGCACCAGCCCGTCGTCGAGCCGTCGCCGGTCTTCGCGGATCGCGCTGCGGAAATAGCGGGTCATTTCGTCGAGGCTTTTCAACACGCGCACCACGCCGCCCGGATTGTGCTGAAAATTGCCCAGCATCTGCGCGAAATCGGTGCTCCATGCCTTGAGCTGAACGTGGTCTTCGCGCGGCATGCCCAGTAAGTGCGCGGTGACGATCGCGGGCAGCCGCTCGGCAAAATCGCCGACCACGTCGATGCAGCCCTGCGGCAGCGCGGCGTCGATCAGTTCGTCGGCGATCTCCTCGATATGGCGCCGCAGCCGTTCCACCCGGCGCGGTGTGAACGCGCTCGCACAGAGTTTGCGCATATGGGTGTGGGCGGGGGCGTCCAGGAACAGCATCTGGCGGCACATGACATCCGCCAGCGGGCCGATCTCACCCAGCCCCAGCCGGGCCATGAATTCGGGCGTCGGGGTGCGGTCGGCAGAGAATTCCTTGAGCACGACCAGCGCTTCGTCATAACCGGTGACCACCCAGCACGACAGATAGGGGTCCCATGCGACCGGCGCCGCCTCGCGCACCGCGCGGTACAGCGGGTAGGGGTCGGCCAGCACTTTCTGGTCGAGCAAGTGATAGAGGCTGAGCGACGGATCGAGCGTTGCCGGGCTTGCCATCGGTTATCCCGCCGGGTCGGCCATCAGCCGGGCGATTTCCGCGTCGCTCAGGCTGGCGAGATGGGCCATGGCCATGTCTTCGACCACCGCCGCCAGCCGCGCGACCGTACGCGCCTCGAACAAGTGCAGCAATGTCAGGTCCACGCCAAAGGCTTCGCGCGCCTTGACGATGACTTGCGTGCCCAGCAGCGAATGACCGCCGAGCAGGAAGAAATCGTCGTCGATGCCGAAATCGCTGCGCCCGATCGCTTCGGCAATGATCGCGGCAAAGCGCTGCTCGGTGGGCGACTGGGGGGCGCGCGCGGCGTGCGTTTCGGGCAGTGCCGTGCGCATGGGATCGGGCAGGGCACTGTGGTCGAGTTTGCCACTGTGGTTGAGCGGCAGGGCCTCGATCAGCGCAAAGCGCGCCGGGATCATCGGCGCGGGCAGACTGTCGGCAAGCTGCGCGCGCAACGCGTGCGCCGTCAACTGCACCCCGGCCCGCGGCACCACCCACGCGATCAGATCATCATCGCGCACCGCCACCGCCGCGCCGGCGATGGTGCCGATGGCCACCAGCGCGGCCTCGATCTCGCCCGGCTCGATGCGATGGCCGCGCACTTTGATCTGCGCATCGGCGCGGCCAAGGAAATGGATCTGGCCCTCGTTATCGCGGCGGCCAAGATCGCCGGTACGGTACAGGCGCCCCCACTGCGGATGGCTGACAAAGCGGTCTGCGGTCAGCCGCGGATCACCGCGATAGCCGCGCGCGACCTGCGCGCCGCCAATCCAGATTTCACCCTCGGCCCCCTCGGCCACGGGCGCTTGCGCGGCGTCGAGCAGATGCACCTGCACGTTGGGCAGCGGTGTGCCGATGGCGGGCAACCCGGCACCATCGGACGAGACCGGGCCAGAGGTTGCAACCACCGTGCATTCGGTCGGGCCGTAATTGTTGACCAGCGTGAACGGCAGGCCGGGACGCGGACGCGCCTTCAACCGGTCGGCACCTGTCAGCAGCACGCGCAAACAGGTCGTGTCGGGCCATTCGCGTGCAATCAACTGTTCGGCAATCGCGGTGGGTGCAAACGCCACCTCGACTCGTTCCGCCACCAGCCAGTCGGCCAGCCGTGCGGCATCATAACGCAGCGTTTCGTCGTCCGGGATCACCAGCGTGCCCCCGCTGGCCAGAACCGGCCAGATTTCCCACGCGGCAGCATCGAATGCCAGCCCGGCGAGATGCGCCGACCGGGTGCCGGGTTGCAGGCCGAACGCCGCGATGTGCCAGGCGACCAGCGCGGCAAGATTGCCGTTGGTCACTTCGACACCTTTGGGTTCGCCGGTCGAACCGCTGGTATAGATCACATAGGCCAGATCGTCGGCGCCATGGTCTGCGGCATCGATCGGTGCCGCTCGGGCGGCAGGATCGACCACCGGTATCGCCCCGGCGATCGCTGCGCCCCGGTCGGCCGGCGCGATCAGCACAGTTGCGCCAGCGCGGGAAACCAGCGCAGTCTGGCGCGCCACCGGCCATTCCGGATCGAGCGGCAGATAAGCGGCGCCAAGCTGGCGGATGGCCACCAGCGCCACGACGTGTTCCGCCGAGCGGGGCAGGCTGACGGCCACGCAATCGCCGGCCCGAACGCCCCCAGCATGCAGCGCCCCGGCCAGCTCGCCGCTTTGCACGGCAAGCTCCGGATACGTCAGGCGGGCTTCCCCGCGCGACCCTGAGGGCCCGTAGCAAAGTGCGGCTTGCAAACCGGCGTGGTGGTGAAGCAAAAGCTGGCTCCCGTTTATCATGAATTATTAAACAGAATTTCCCTGATAAATTATGACCAGAACGGAGTAAGGGGCCAATTATGCCAAAGGCATCCGAGCCGTGCGCGCGCATGGCAGGACTGTCGGCGTGCAAGTCGAAACCGCCGTGCAGGAGAGCCGCGATACCCGGATCATGCCAATCAGACCGCGCGTCGGCCCCCTGGGGGCCGGTCCCCCTTCGTGCGAACCTGACCCGCTCTCTCAAAAATCTCTATCGTTCTGGTTGATTGTTGACAGGGGGTGCGCGAACCGTGCAACGCCGGGCAAACCGCAGGAAACAGTACAGACTACAATGATACGTATCGACAATGTCCACAAACGCTTCGCAGGCGGAGGCGGTGCGGCGCTGGCCGGCGTCGATCTGACCATCGCGCGGGGCGAAGTCTTCGGGGTCATCGGACGGTCGGGCGCGGGCAAGTCGACGCTGTTGCGCCTGCTCAACGGGCTGGAAAAACCGAGCGAAGGTCATGTCCGGTTCGACGGGATCGATGTCGCGACGCTCGGGCCTGCGGATTTGCGCCAGTTGCGGCGGCGGGTCGGGATGATTTTCCAGAATTTCGGGCTGCTGTCGTCGGCCACGGTGGCGCAGAATGTCGCCTTGCCGCTCAAAATTGCCGGAACGCCGCGCGCGGCCATCGCCGCCAGAGTGGCCGAGCTGCTCGATCGTGTGGGGCTGCACGATCATGCGACGAAGTATCCGGCGCAATTGTCGGGCGGGCAGAAACAGCGGGTGGGCATTGCGCGGGCGCTGGCAACCGGGCCCGATGTGCTGTTGTGCGATGAAGCGACCAGCGCGCTCGATCCGGAAACCACGCGCGATGTGCTGGCGCTGATCGCCGCGCTCAATCGCGACCTGGGGCTGACGATCGTCCTGATCACGCATGAAATGGATGTGGTGCGCCAGGTCTGCGACCGGGTCGCGGTGCTCAAGGCCGGACAAGTGGTCGAAGCCGGCCCGGTCGCCGATGTCGTGATCGATCCTCAGCATGCCGAAACCCGCGCCTTGTTGGCCGATGCCGGGGATATCGGTCCCGGCGCGCACGATTTTGCGGGCCAGGTGGTGCATTTTACCGTTCATGGCGCGGCCACCACCACGCCGCTGATCAGCCGGATCGCGCGCGAAACCGGGGCCGATCTGACCATTCTTGATGGGCGCGTGGGGCGCTTGCGCGACACCGCCTATGCGCAACTGACGCTGGGGATCGCCGGGGGCAACACGGCGGCGGCGCTGGAACTCTTGGCACAGTATGGGCGGGTTTCGTGATGACGGATTTCTTTGCCGATGTGGTGTGGTCTGACATTGCCCTGGCAACGGTCGATACGCTGATCATGGTGTTCGGATCGCTGGGCCTGACCGTACTGATCGGTCTGCCGCTCGGCCTGGCGCTGTTTCTGACCGCGCCGGAGCAGGTCTGGGCCAACCGGGGCCTGCACGGCGCTCTGGCGGTCGCGGTCAATATCCTGCGCTCGCTGCCGTTCATCATTCTGCTGATCGTGCTGATCCCGGTCACGCTGGCGCTGGTCGGCACCTCGCTGGGGGTGGCCGGTGCGATCGTGCCGCTGGTGGCGGGCGCGGCGCCGTTCTTTGCCCGGCTGGTCGAAACCGCACTGCGTGAGGTTGATCGCAACACCATCGAGGCGGTGCAGGCGATGGGCGCGACCACCCGCGATCTGGTGCTGCGCGCGCTGTTGCCCGAGGCTTTGCCCGGTATCATCGCGGCCGGCACGGTCACCGCGATCGCGCTGGTGTCCTATACCGCGATGGCCGGCGCGGTCGGTGCGGGGGGACTGGGCGATCTGGCCATCCGTTATGGCTATCAGCGGTTTCAGACCGATGTGATGGTGGTGACCGTCGCGTTGCTGATCGTGCTGGTCCAGCTTGTGCAAATGCTTGGCGACCGGCTTGTTCGCCATTTCAGCCGCCGATAGGAGATCGGGCCATGTTTCGCCGCAGTCTTGCCCTGTTTGCCCTGTTTGCCTTGCTCGTGCTGGCCGCGTGCGGGCACACGTCGAACCCCGCCGACAATCCCGGCAGCCTGAGCGTTGCAGCAACCGCGATCCCGCATGCCGAGATCCTGGAACACATCAAGCCGGTGCTGGCGCGCGAGGGGATCGATCTGAAGATCGTCGTGCTCAACGATTTCGTGCAGCCCAATGTGCAAGTTGCCGAAGGGCGCGTGACGGTCAATTATTTCGAGACCAAACCCTATCTCGACGAATTCAACAAGCACCGCGCGGTCAAGCTGGTGACGATCGCCGGCGTCCATGTCGAGCCGATGGGCGGCTATTCGCGGCGGTGGAAAAAGCTGGGCGATCTGCCCGACGGCGCCGTGGTGGCGATCCCCAACGAGGGCAGCAACGGCGGCCGCGCGCTGGCGCTGCTGGCGCGGGCGGGGCTGTTGAAACTGCGGCCCGGGGCAGGGGCGCTGGCCACGCCCGATGACATCATCGCCAACCCCAAGAAGCTGCAGATTCGCGAGCTGGAGGCGGCGACGTTGCCGCGCGTGCTCGACCAGGTCGATCTGGCGCTGATCAACACCAATTATGCGCTGGTCGCCAAACTCAATCCGGTGCGCGATGCGCTGGTGATCGAGGACAAGGACAGCCCCTATGTCAACTATGTGGTCGGGCTGGACAGCGCGCGTTCCGACCCGCGCGTGGCAAAGCTGGTCGCCGCGTTGCGCAGCGCGGACGTCAAGGCGTTTATCGAACAGCGTTATGGCGGCGCGGTGATCCCGGCGTTCTGACCGGGACGGACGGCACCACAATGCCAGCTTGAAATCGTCGGCATATCGTTCAGGACACGCGCCATGGCTCATCCCGATCTCGTCGTCTTCTACGAACACCCCGTGTGGTTCGCCCCCTTGTTCGCCGCGCTCGATCGCAGCGGCATCGCGTGGTCCGCGCTCTGTGCGACCGGACATGCGTTCGATCCGTCCGATCCGGTGCCGCCCGCGCCATTGGTGCTCAACCGCATCGCCATGTCGATCTTCCTGCGCCAGGCCTAACACCCGATCTTCTATGCCCAGTCGCTGTTTGCGCAGTGGGAAGGGCTTGGCGCGCGGGTGCTCAACGGCAGCGTGGCGCTGGCGCTCGATGCGTCGAAGGCGCGCCAATTGGCGCTGATCCACCGGCTGGGGCTGAATGCCCCGGCCACCCGCGTCGTCCATGCCCGCGCCGATCTGGTGGCGGCGGCAGAGGCGATCGGGTTTCCGCTGGTGGTCAAGGCCGATATCGGCGGCGCGGGCGCCGGGATCGTGCGCTATGACACTCTGGCAGAGTTGCGCGACGCGATTGCGGCGGGAACGGTGCCTGCGGGGATCAACGGGGTGACGTTGGTGCAGGACTATGTGCCGCGCCGGGGCGGCCGGATCACGCGGGTCGAAACGCTGGGCGGGCGCTATCTCTATGCGCTCGATATCGAAAGCGACGGCGATACCTTCGATCTGTGCCCTGCCGATGCCTGCGCGGTCGGTCGGCCCCCGGTGCACATGGCACGCACCGATCCGCCGCCCGAACTGATCGCCGCGACCGAGGCGATCGTGCAGGCCGCCGGGCTCGACCTGGGCGGGGTCGAATATCTGATCGACGATCGCGACGGGGTGGCGCGGTTCTATGATATCAACGCCTTGTCGAACTTCGTGGCCAGCCCGCTCGATGTGCTGGGCTGGGACCCGCACGATCGCCTGGTCGACTGGCTGGGCCAACAGATTGCCAAGACGCGAAGGGCGGCCTGATGCGGTTTGGATTCTGGATGCCGGTGTTTGGCGGCTGGCTGCGCAATGTGCCTGATGAAGGCATGCGCGCCGATTGGACTTATGCGCGCGACCTGACCCTGGCGGCCGAGCGGCAGGGCTGGGACCTGACGCTGATCGCCGAGCTCAACCTCAACGACATCAAGGGCATCGATGCCCCCGCGCTCGATGCCTGGTCGACCGCTGCGGCGCTGGCGGCGGTGACCTCCACGCTCGAACTGATGGTCGCGGTGCGACCCAATTTTCACCATCCCGCGCTGTTTGCCAAACAGGCCGCCAATATCGATGCGATCGCGGGCGGGCGCCTGTCGCTCAATGTGGTGTCGTCGTGGTGGGCCGACGAGGCGCGGCAATACGGGTTGCAATTCGATCAGCACGACGATCGCTATGCCCGCACGGCGGAATGGCTCGCGGTGGTCGATGGCCTGTGGTCGCAGGCGCGGTTTTCGTATGCGGGGCGGTTTTATCAGCTCGACAACGCGATCTGCGAGCCAAAGCCGGTCGCCCGCCCGCGTCCGCGCATCTATGCCGGGGGCGAAAGCGAGGCGGCCAAGGCGTTGATCGCGCGCGATTGTGATTCGTTCGTGATGCACGGCGATGCGCCCGATGTGATCGCGCAGAAAATCGCCGACATGCGGGCGCGGCGCACGGCGCTCGGTCTGCCGCCGATGACGTTCGGCATGGCCGGTTATGCGATCGTGCGCGATACCGAGGCCGAGGCCCAGGCTGAACTGGAACGGATCACCACGCTGACCGGTGCGCCCCCGGCGGGGTACGACAATTTCGACCAGTGGCTGGCGGGCACGCAACTTGAACGCGAAATGCAGATCCGCGAATATTCGGTGTCGAACCGGGGCCTTCGCGCCGGGCTGGTCGGTACGCCCGAGACGGTGCTGGCGCGGATTGCCGATTACGAGGCCGCCGGGCTCGATCTGCTGTTGCTGCAACTGAGCCCGCAGGCCGAGGAAATGGCCCGCTTTGCCGACCGCGTGATCGCGCCCTGGCGATCGGCGGAGCAGCGCCGCTGACCGCGCTGGCGGTTTTGCGGGCCCGGACAACACCCTAATACCGACGCGCCACAAATCAGATTGTTTCTGATGAAATTATAGTGGACACGGTCGTGGCAGTGTCGGCGGTCGGGATCGTCGGAGGGGAAGGCGAAAAGGCAAAGCGTTGTCATCGTCGATGGTGAGTTCGGGCAGCAAACTTGCGGATTGGTCGGCGTTGGCGCCGGACAATGCCCCTGAACGGGGGGCGGGGCTGACGGCTGTGTTCATGGACAATCGCTCGCGCCTGATGATGTTCATGCGTGCGCGCTGCCGGGGCGG
>Ga0302187_10001482_pt1 | contig 20015 bp, 17 predicted proteins | sample II_Bog_E1_3_FD_202120 | JGI IMG/M metagenome (GOLD analysis project Ga0302187, IMG submission 202120) | Peat permafrost microbial communities from Stordalen Mire near Abisko, Sweden - II_Bog_E1_3 | ecosystem: Environmental > Terrestrial > Soil > Wetlands > Peat | place: Sweden: Abisko...
CGAAGCCGGCGCCGGCGAGGGAGCCGGAGTCTGAGATGATGAAGGTGTTGATTCCGACGAGCTCGCCGTGCGCGTTGACCAGCGGGCCGCCGGAGTTGCCGGGATTGATGGCAGCGTCGGTCTGGATGTAGCCGCCGGGCTTGCGGGCGTCGGTGGAGTACGGGTTCTGGCGGTCGACCGCGCTGACGATGCCGCGGGTGACGGAGAACTGGAAGTAGCCGAAGGGCGAACCGAAGGCGAGCACGGTCTGGCCGGGCATGAGCTTGCCGCTATCTCCCCAGGAGATGAATGGCAGGCCGGTCGCGTTGACCTTCACGACGGCGATGTCGGTGAGCTTGTCGACGCCGACGACCTTGGCGTTGAGGATGCGGCGGTCATGCAGCGTGACCTTGACGTTGGTGGCGCCGTTGACGACGTGGCCGTTGGTCACGATGTAGCCATCCGACGAGATGATGACGCCCGAGCCGATGCCGTGCTGGAGCTGCGGCTGCTGGGGCTGCATGCGGCGGCCATTACCACCGCCAAAGCCTCCGAAGCCGGGGATCTGGCCGAAGAACTGCTCGAGCCCGGGAGGCAGCTGCTGCTGTTGCGGGGCGCTGCTGTTGCCCTGCTGATCTCCGTCATCGTCGGCGTCGCCCTTGCTGGTGACGGCGATGTTGACGACGGCGGGCGTGACCTTGGAGGCGACGGACTCCATGGCGCTATCGAGCGCGGTGAGCGCGGCGACGGAGTGGTCGTCGAGGGGCGAGACCTCCGCTGCATGAACGTTGGTGTGGTTGACGGCGAAGACCGCGCCGAGGGCGAAGGTGGTGGCGATGGCGGCGGGCGCAATCGTGCGGCTGAGATGGTGGCGGAGAGAAGCTACTAATTTATTAGTTGATACGGACATGTGAGGCACCTTTGGGGAGTAGGTTTGTTGCGAGATTCGAGATTCGAGATTCGAGATTCGAGATTCGAGATTCGAGTTAAGGGGTGAGGGCTACATCTCTAGGACCAGCCAGCCTGCGGGTGTTGGGATGGCGGCGTAGGTGGGGACGTAGCGGGGTTTCGGGTGTTGGCGCGGCTGTTGCATGGGTTGGTGCGGCGCTGGTGTGGGTTGGGAGTTGGCGGGAGCATCGTAGCTGGCGACGACGTACCAGCTGGTGATGGTGCCTTCGTCGGGGTCGATGACCTGGCGGACCAGTGTGGCTTGCTCGGTCTGTTGTGGCCGTGGCGGGGTGAGCGCTGCGATCTCACGTGCTGCCACTTCACGAACCGCGGGGGCGGTGTGCTCACGCTTCTTGTTGCGTGATGCGGGGGCTGGCTTCCCGGGGAGCGTAAACATCAGCTGGGTTGCGTGGGTGCGGCTGGTAGCCCGGACGTCGGCGCTTACGGGGATCGCCATGGGTATCGGGGACATGCGCGCCGCGATGTTGTGCGAGGGGGCCACGACCTGGAGATCATTCGCGGCGAGCGTGTTGGTCGAAGCCACCGAAGGGACGAAGCTGACCAGCGCCGGTGCATGCGCGAGCGTGGCGGCGGAGCCTACGGCGAGCATCGTGACGACGATACCCGCTACCGTTGCGGACCGTTGCGGCATGGCCACGACGCGCGGAAGCAGGATGCGCTCGACGCGGCGGGCGAGCTCGCTGCGCCTCTGCCAGGCGGCGAGGGCGAGCAGCGCGGACTTGCGGGCCAGGGAGATCTCGGCGAGGTTTGCAAGGCAGAGCGCGTAGGCTTTGGCCGCGCGGGTCTCTCGCAGGACGGTGTCGTCGCAGGCAAGCTCGCGCTCGGTGCAGAGCTGGCGCTCGATGAAGAGGAGCGCGGGGTTGAGTGGGAAGAGGGCGAGAGCGAGCTTCTGGGCGAGGTTGACCCAATCGTCGCCGCGGTTCAGGTGCTCGCGCTCGTGGCGGAGGATCTGCTCGAGTTCGAGCGGCGTGATGCGGTCCAAGAGTCCGACAGGGAGGAGAATGCGCGGCGAGAAGAATCCGGCGACGCAGGGGCGGTCGACCTCGTCGGAGATGCAGAGACGCGGTTGCCGACGGCCTTCGTGCAGGAGGACGCTGATGTTCGGGTCGAGTGAGCTGAGGTCTTCGCCGTCGACTTCGACCGCGCGGCGGGAGATGGCGGCGAGATGCCAGGCGCTGCGGGCGAGCTGAACGAGTTTGAAGAGCGAGATCGCGGCCCACACGGCGGCGAGGGCGAAGCTCCAACCTTCGGCGAGGTGAATCGTCGAGTGGGAGGCGGCGGATGTCGTTTCGTGTGTGCCAGCTGCGAAGGGAAGCAGTGGCAGCAGGATCGCGAGCGCGAGGACTGCGGTCCAGACCAGCGAGCGGACGGTGGCGGAGAGGCGCGGGATCAGGCGGAGCGCGAGGGCTACGAGTGCTACGAGAATGGCGCCTTGCCAGGCTGCGGCGATCAGGGCGCTGGCGGCGAGGGGAGCGGCGTGAGCGGGAAGGAGCGTTAGCATTCGCGAACCTCCTTTCCGGTTCGGCTCGGCGTCTTGCTCGCTGCGGCCCTTATTTCGGGATCAGCGATGCGCAGCTGGGTCTCGCTGTCGTCGGGCGCGGCGGCGATGGCGGCCTTGAGGCGCTGGAGCTCTTCGGCGGTGATGTCCCCGTCGCCGAGGAGCGAAAGCAGCAGGCCTTCGCGGGAGTTGGAGAAGAAGCGCGAGAGGACGTGGCGGACCTCGCTGCGGGAGGCCTCGTCTCGGCCGACGCTGGGGCTGTAGAGGAAGGCGCGAGCCTCCTGCCGGTGGTGCACGTAGCCCTTTTTTTCGAGGATGCGGATGGTGGTGAGGACGGAGGTGTAGGCGAGCGCGGCGGCGGACTCGGCGACGGCGGAAACCAGGTCGCTCACGGCGGACTCGCCGCGGTCCCAGAGGACGTTCATCAGCCTGAGCTCGGCTTCGGTCAGCGTGTTGGAGGGCTTGCGCGGCATCTCTCTGTGGGGTGAGACGAGGTACTAAGGAATTAGTTAGCAGGGCAGCGGGCGGAGCCCGTTAGCCCGCTGGCGCGGGGGTAGCGCTGCGCGTTAGCGGCCTGCGGCCGTTAGCGTGTCGGGCTTCGGGCTGCCTGATTGTCATTCCGAGTCTGAGACGGGGAACCCCTGTATTTTGTTCGTGTTGCCTCGGTATTTGGGGCTCCGCGCGCAAAATACAGGGGTTCCTCGCGTTCCGCTCGGAATGACAAATGTGAAAGGTTCGAGCTAACGGCGAAGCCGCTGACGCGAAGCGCTATCCGCCGAAGGCGGCTAACGCCTCAGCTTTACTGAGGCGCTGGTCCCCGCACTACCTGCACCAGCACGCCGGTATCGACGTACTTGGCGAAGGCGGCTTTGATCTGGGCGGCGGTGAGGCCGGCGTAGATCTTGGCGGAGCGGACGGGTTCGTCGAGGGGAAGGCCGATCTGGGCGCGGGCCAGGAGGCCGTTGGCTACGGATTCTTCGCTGGACTCGCCGAGGGGGATCTGGCGGAGCAGGAGGGCCTTGGCCTGGTGGAGCTCGGAGGGTGAGACCTCTTCGGTGGCCATCTGTTTCAGGTCGCGTTCGACGAGATTGCGGGCCTTGGAGACCTTGTCGGGATCGGAGCCGTACTCGACTTCGTAAGCGGAGCGGGTCTTGCCGGCGGAGAGGGCCACGTCGACGGAATAGACGAGGCCGGCCTGCTGGCGGAGGTCATGGTAGAGGCGGGTGGCGTAGAAGCCGCCGCCGAGGACGTGGGTGCCGAGCTGGAGCGGGTAGTAGTCGGGCGAAAAGCGGGTGAGGGGCAGCTGCTCGGCGAGGACGACGGTGTCCTGCACCTGCTGCGCGTCGGCGATGTTGGTGGCGGAGGGCTTGTTGACGGGCACGGGGCCGAGGTCGGTCTCGGGCTTGGGGCCGGTGGCCTTCCAGTCGCCAAAGTACTTCTCGATCGTCGCCTTCGCTTCGCTCGGCGTGACATCGCCGATGACGACGATGGTGGTGAGGTCAGGGCGAATCGTGGTGGCGTGCATGGCCTTCACGTCGTCGAGGGTGACGGCCTTGATGGTCGCGGGGGTGGCCTCGCGCAGCTGGGGGTCGCCCAGCGGAAGCAGGGCGCGCTGCAGGGCGTGATCGAACTTGTAGCCGGGGCTCTGCAGGTTGCCGGCGATGAACTCGGCGGTCTGCTGCTGGACGACGGCGAAGGCCTGCGGCGGCAGGGCGGGGTGGAGCTCGTCCTGGGCGAGAAGCTCGACGCCACGGGCGAAGTGCTCCTTCTCCACGGTGAGCGAGAAGTGATAGCCCGCGCCGACGTTGGCGGCGATGTCATCGAGGGCCTTCTGGAAGGCGATGCGATCGAGCGAGGTGGTGCCGTAGCTGTAGAGCTCGCCGAGGATGCCGTCGACGCCATCCTTGCCAGCGGGTGTCTGCAGGTCGGGGTTGTGCTTCACACCACCCGCGATGGTGACGGTAGGGCTGGTGCGGTCGGTGCGGACGATGAGACGAATGCCGTTGGCAAGCGTGGTGTCCGAGACGTCGAGCGGCGTGGAGGGAACCTTGAGCTCGTCGAGCTTGGCTGCGGCCCAGTCCGGCAGCACAACCGGCTTGGTGGGCGCGGCGGTGACGCTTTCTGCGCCGCCAAAGCCCTTGGCGGAGGCTTCCTCGCCGGTGGGCTTGGGCTGCAGCGTGGCGATGATGACGGGAGCGTTGAAGAGGTATTCCTTCGCGACGCGGTTGACGTCGGCGACGGTGACCTTGCGGATGGCGTCGAGGTCGTCGTCGGGGGAGTTGCGGCCTTCGGCGGCGAGCGCGGAGGACCAGACGTTCGCGAGGCCGGGGATGGAGTTGCGCTGGAACTCGGCCTGGGCGAGTTCGGCACGCTTGGCGGCATCGACGAGCTCGGCGGGAACGCCGTTCTGCGCGTAGCCGTCGAGGATCTTCTTCAGCTCGTTGAGCGCGGGCTGCGTGTCGACGCCGGAGGGTTGCGCGACGAGGCCGAAGGCGACGCTGGCCTTGGGGTAGGTCTCTTCCATGGCGAACTCGGCGGCGAGCGCCTTGCCTGCGGGCACCATGGCGTAGATGTCCGCGCGCTGGCTGGCGAGAACGTCTGCGAGGATGTTGGCGGCGGCGAAGTCGGGTGAGTCTGTGCCCGGCATGCGATAGCTGATGAAGCCGAGAACGTAAGGGAGATTGCTATCGAGGGTGAAGGTCTCCGGCTTGACGGGCTGCAGATTGATGGCGGGGTGCTCGGGGATGTGGCCGGAGGGGATGGCCTCATAGAGAGACTTGATCTTGGCGAGCGCGGCTGTGGGATCGAAGTCGCCGACGACGATGAGGATGGCGTTCGAGGGCACGTACCAGGTCTTGTAGAACTTCTGCAGATCGTCGGCGGTGGTCTTCTCGAACGAGGGACGCGTGCCGAGGGGATCGTGTGCGTAGGGCGTGCCGGCGAACATGGACTCGTTGAGGTGGGCGATGAACTTGTAGGTGGGGTTGGAGAGATCGCGGGAGACCTCCTGCTCGATCGCTCCGCGCTCCTTGTCCCACTCGGCGGCGGTGTTGTCCACGCCGGAGAGGCACTTGGCCTGGGCCTCGAGCGCGATGTCGAGATCGGCGGCGGGGATGGTGGCATAGTACTGCGTGATGTTCTGCTGGGTGTCGGCGTTGTTCTCGCCGCCGAGTTGGGCGTAGATGGCGGCGGTCTGGTCGGCGGTCATGCCGGTGCAGCCGCGGAAGGCCATGTGCTCGAGTGCGTGGGCGGTGCCAGGGAAGCCAATGGGGGTCTCATCGCCGCCGACCATGAAGTTGGCCTCGACGGTGACGACGGGCGCGAGCCGATTGCGGATGAGCACGACGCGGAGGCCGTTCTTCAGCGTGGCGCGCGTGATGTCGGGTGAGTCCTTCGGAGATTGTGCGAAGGCACGTCTGGTTACAGGAGCGGCGAGGGCAAGGACGAGGAGGGCAGAGAAGAGTCGCTTGAGGCTCAAGTGGGAAGGCTCCTTGGGTACGCGCAGGGGGCAGCGTGGCTACAGAAATAGTGTTGCACGATGGGTTGGACGGGGTCTGATGGGGAAAGGTGGTGGAGGCTCCGTCACCTGTCACCGCGATTGGAATGAAGGAGAGCATGCCAGCGAACGGGTTGTGCCGCTGCGAGCGAAATACAGGGGTTCCTCGGCTGCGCCTCGGAATGACGGCGACTAGCGAACGTTTCAGATCGGAACGACTGCATGTGGCAAGCAAGTACCAAGGATCGTCATTCCGAGCGGAGCGAGGAACCCCTGTATTCTTCCGCTATAGCACCGATGCCCGAGGGAAGAGCACCATGCCGGAGCAAGCGTACGTCTACATCCTTGCCAGCGGCTTCAAGCGCCTCTACATCGGCGTGACCAGCGGCCTCGAGCACCGTGTGTGGCAGCACAAGAATCATGTGCATCCCAACGCATTCACGGCGCGCTATAACATCGCGCAGCTGGTGTATTACGAGTGCTATGAGAGCGTGAACCGGGCCATTGCGCGCGAGACCGAGATGAAGAAGTGGAACCGCATCAAGAAGATTGCGCTGATCGTGGGGAGTAATCCCACGTGGCGCGATTTGAGCCTGGACTGGGGGCAGCCGATTGAGCCTTTATCGCCCGATTTTGTGCCGAAGCCGAAGAGTTGGGGAGATTCTTGAGCTTCTGTGCGGCCGCGGACGAAATACAGGGGTTCCTCGGCTGCGCCTCGGAATGACAGTCCCGGGAGGGCTGTGGAGCCACTTGCAAAATACAAGGGTTCCTCGGCTTCGGTTCGGAATGACGGGCTGTTGTTTGTCGCCCCTGACCTAGTCGGGCCAGATGAAGGCGATGGGCATGGCTACGTCGGGGTGCATGGATTTGTGCACGGGGCAGGTGTGGGCGGCGCGTTCGAGCTTCACGCGATCCTCCGCGGAAATGCCCGCGGGCATCTTCAGCGTGACGGCGAGGCGTCCGAGGCGGCGCGTGGGGACGGTGGCCATGTCCTTGATGACGGAGGCGGTGGCACCGGAGATGTCGAGCCCTAGCGTGCGGGCGAGGATGCCCATGGTGGTGAGGATGCACGTACCCAGCGCGGTGGCGACGAGGTCCGTGGGGGAGAAGGACTCGCCGCGGCCCTGATTGTCCTTGGGGGCGTCGGTGTCCAGCGTGGTGCCGGAGGGGCCGTGTACGGCCTTGCAGTGCAGGTCTCCGAGGTATTCCATTTCGAGTGCGACCATCTGGCTGACGTGCTCCGTTCTTCGTTCTCGGTTGTTAGTTGTTAGTTGGTGGGTGCAGCGCGGACGGGGGTGGTCCTCAACCGCGTTATGCGAGGCCTACGCCCATCTTCTTTGCTGTAGCGGTGAGGATCTCGAGGGCTTTATCGATCTGCGGTCGGGTGTGTTCGCTGGTCATGATGCAGCGGATGCGGCCCTTGCCTTCGGCCACCGTGGGGAAGGCGATGCCGGTGGCCATGAGGCCCTGGTCGAAGAGGGCGCGGGAGAAGTCCATGGTGGCGCGGCCGTCGCCGATGATGACCGGCGTGATGGGGGTCTCGGTGGCGGGGGTGGTGATGCCGCCGATGTTGAAGCCAGCGCCGCGAAGCTGATCCTGGAAGTACTTCGTGTTGGCCCAGAGACGATCGATACGCTCGGGCTCAGCTTCGAGAAGATCGAAGGCTGCCATGCACGTCGCTGCAACTGACGGTGGATGCGAGGTGCTGAAGAGGAACGGCCGGGCGCGGTGGTAGAGGTAGTCGATGAGATCGCGGCTGCCGCAGACGTAGCCGCCCAGTGCGCCAATGGCCTTCGACAGCGTGCCTACCTGGATGTCCACGCGATCGGTGCAGCCGAAGTGCGAGACGGAGCCGCGGCCGTTCTTGCCGAGGACGCCTGAGGCGTGTGCGTCGTCGACCATCATGATGGCACCGTACTTTTCGGCGAGGTCGGCGAGGCCGGGGACGGGGCCAATGTCGCCATCCATGGAGAAGACGCCGTCGGTGATGATGAGCTTGCGGCCGGGCTCGTTCTGGATCTCTTTCAGCAGCTCTTCGGCTTGGGCGACGTCCTTGTGGCGGAAGACTTTGATCTTGGCTTTCGAGAGGCGCGCGCCGTCGATGATGCTCGCGTGGTTGAGCTCGTCGGAGAGGATGAAGTCCTCCTTGCCGAGGATGCTCGAGACGGTGCCGGCGTTGGCGGCGAAGCCGGACTGGAAGACGACGCAGGCTTCGACGCCCTTGAAGGCTGCGATCTTCTCTTCGAGCTCCATGTGGATGCGCATGGTCCCGGCGATCGTGCGCACAGCTCCGGAGCCGACGCCGAGGGTTCGCGTCGCTTCGAGCGCAGCTTCGATCAGCCTGGGGTGATTGCACAGGCCGAGGTAGTTGTTGCTGGCGAGGTTGATGACCTCGCGCCCGTCGTAGTGGCAGACGGGGGCCTGCTGATCGTCGAGGACGCGCAGGCGGAAGAAGGTGCCGCGCGCGCGCAGGTCATCGAGCACAGCGGTGAGGTGGGCGAGTTGCGGGCGCTTCGACGCGGTGGATTCGGGAAGGGTTGTCGCAGTGCTCATGGCACCTTCGATGTTACTCCGGGCGATGCTGCTCCCGGGAAGTTTCCGGACGTCTCCAAGGGTGCAGGGCAACCTTTCGGAGCGTGTGTTTTCTGTGTGTCTCGCAGGCGGCTGGAGAGTGAGCACCAGGCATCCATCTCTTTAGTAGCACGGGCTCCCCACATCAAAATTCGTCCTGGACACCGGGACAAGCTTGTGAACTTTTAGGCTTTGGCCGCAGATGCGGCATGCACTCGCGGGGAGTTGCGTGAAGGAGACACGACGATGACTTTCGATCAGACGATTTCGAAACGTAATTTCGCACGCTGCACGGCGGTAGCAGGCTCCGCATTGCTCTCGTTCGCATTTCTTGCAGGTTGCACCAGCGCGAATCAGAAGGCGATCGACCAGGCCAAGGCGCAGGCTGCGGCGACCAACATCCCGCAGCAGGTGCAGTATGTGAACTCCAGCGGCGAGACGGTGACAACGACGGTGCAGCCCCCACCGACGCCGGGCGCGGCGGAGCAGGTTTCGACGACCGTGACGCCTCCTCCGGTGGGCGCACCGAAGCCGGTGTCGACGCAGCCGATGGTGAGCGCCGTAGCGGCGCCTCCTCCAGCTGACATGCTTTCCTCGAACGGAAGCGCGCCAGCGACAGGCGACAACCTCAACAACGCGGTGGCGACGTATCCGGTGAACGGTGGCACGAGCACGCAGCCAGCACAGGGAGCACCGCAGCCCGCTGGCAATTATGCTCCGCAGAATGTTTCGGTGCCGTCCGGTACCGAGATGGCGATCCGCATCAACCAGACCATCAATGTGAAGCATGCCCACGCCGGAGAGCGCTTTACGGGTGAGGTGGCTGAGCCTATTCTGCGCGGGGGAACAGTCATCGTGCCGCGTGGCACGCAGGTCGCTGGTCGCATCGATGCAGCGCATCGCCGAGGTCACTTCAAGGGCGCTTCGGTGCTGGAGCTCCGGCTGACGACGATGACGCTGAACGGCAACACGTACTCGCTGGATACGCGGGAGCATGTGAATGCGAAGCGTGGCAAGGGCCGCCGCACGGCTGGATTCATCGGCGGCATGACGGGCGTGGGCATGCTCATCGGCGGCGTTGCCACCGGCGGTGTTGGCCTCGCGATTGGCGGAGCAGCGGGTGCAGGTGCAGGTACGCTGATCGCGGGTACGACGGGCAATCGCGACATCGTGCTTCCGGCTGAGTCTGTGGTGCACTTCCGCCTGGCCGACGACCTTGTGGTTCAGTACTAACCAAATTCATCAAGTTTGACTGCGACAACGCAGCATTGCACGGCGCAGCACAGAGACTGACGCAGATCTATCGTTTATTTCCACGGGCCCATCCGATTCAGGATGGGCCATTTCTTTTGCGGGTGGCCGTTTCATTTCCGCCTCTGGATTTGACACACGGGTTCCCTGCGAAGCAGGGCAGTATGCTGAGGATGTGTCCTTTGCAAGCTGCAGGTTTTTCGTACGGATGGTGATCGTGCTGGCGTTTTGCGCTGGCGGACGGGTCTGCGCGCAGCAGACCCTGGCAGTGGAAGGGACGGCGGTGGTGACCGGGGTCATCACTGACTCGCAGGGCGCGGCGATTGCAGCGGCGAAGGTGCGGCTGCTGCCTGCGAACGGGCCGGCCCGCGAGCAGCAGACCGGCAGCGAAGGCCGCTATGCCTTTCCGAGTGTGCCGTCGGGGACGTATTCGTTGCGAGCTTCGGCGGCGGGCTTTGGCGATGGCTCTCTGAACGGGATCGTGATTGAGGCCGGGACGCACGAGCTTCCGCCGCTCGCGTTGTCGGCGTCGACGCATGACTCAGTCGATGCGATTTCGCAGCGACAGATGGCTGAGGTCCAGGTGCAGGAGGAAGAGCATCAGCGCCTGCTTGGCGTGCTGCCGAACTACTTTGTTTCGTACAACTGGAACGCCCAGCCTCTGGCGCCGCGGCAGAAGTTTGAGCTGGCCTGGAAGACGTCGATTGACCCCTTGAGCCACGTGGTGAATTTTGCCTTCGCCGGACTGGGGCAAGCGACGAATTCGCTGAGTGGCTATGGTTCGGGCCCTGCGTCGTTTGGCAAGCGCTTCGGGGCGATCGAAGGGGACTTTGCGGTGCAGACTCTGGTGGGCGGAGCTCTGCTGCCGACGCTGCTGAGGCAGGATCCGCGCTACTTCTACAAGGGCACCGGCAGTGTGATGTCCCGAGCACTGTATGCGCTGTCGACGGCGGTGATTGCTCGTGGCGATAACGGGAAGTGGCAGCCGAGCTACTCGGGCCTCGGCGGAGATATGGCGGCGGCTACGATCTCCAACCTGTACTACCCGGCGGGCAGCCGGCACTCCGCTCCGCTGACCGTAACGAACGGCCTTATGCAGGCGGGGCTGGATGGAGTGGCGAATCTGGTGCAGGAGTTCGTGCTGAGCCATGTGACGACGGGGCGGAAGCACGACGGTAAGTGAGCCTGACACGTGTCATCGCTTTCTGCAAGTGCGCCCCGAGGGTTTCCAGCTGCGTCCAATGCACAGGTAAGCTGGTCTCGAACCGCATGATGATGACTCCTTCAAACTCCCATGTGCGCATGACCCTGCTGGCGGCGATGTTCGCTGCTGCAACCTGCGCGGCTTCCGCGCAGACGAGCCCCGTGTTGCCCCCGGAGGATGGACCTCCGGCAGGCGGCGTACAGACGGCGACGATCAGCGTGCGTGCGAACCTGGTGGTGGTGCCGGCGCTGGTCAAGACCAAGGCCGGCGAAATCGTCTTCACGCTGAATAAGGATGACTTTCAGCTGACCGACAACGGCATTCCGCAGAAGCTGCGACTCGAGGAAGATACGGGCGGAGAGCCGCTGGCGCTGGTGATCGTGGTGGAGACGGGCAGCGATGGCGCGCAGAAGCTGCATCAGTACGGCGAACTGGGCGCGCTGCTGGACAACGTGATTGGCGCGGTGCCGCGCAAGGTGGCGGTGGTGGGCTTCGACTCCGCGCCCACCGTGGAGCAGCCGTTTACGCCGAGCCTGAACGCGGTGAACATCACCTTAGGCAGTCTGCAGCCGGGCGACCAGAGGGCCGCGATCTACGATGCGCTGAGCTTTGCGGTGGAGATGCTGCGCAAGCAGCCGACGAGTTACCGGCGCGCGATTCTGTTGTTCTCCGAGACGATCGACCACGGCAGTCACACCTCGCTGGTGGACACGCTGCATGCGATTGCGGATACGAACACGACGATCTACACGGTGAGCTTCAACTCGACCAAGGCCGAGGTGAAGCATGAGGCTTCAAAGCTGAGCTCAAGCGAGCCCGGGCCGCGGCACGGTTGTTTTGCGCATGATGACACCCTGGCGCCCGCGATGCAGCCCGGCCGCGCGACGCAGGACTTCGATTGTTTTGCGCAGTTGATTCCTCCGCTGCGGCTGGCAAAGATGGCAGCCATCGCCATGGGAAACAGCATGAGGCGCAATGTGCCGGAGACGGTATCGCGGCTGACTGGCGGGGAGTACTACAGCTTCAACAATCCCAAGACGATGCAGAAGGCGCTGCTGACCATCGCCAACCATGTGCCGAACCGCTATGTGCTGAGCTTCCGGCCATCGAGCCCGACGACAGGCTTTCACACGATCCAGCTGACGCTGCCGGATCACGTGAATTTGAAGGTGGAGGCGCGGAATGGGTACTGGATCGACGACCCGAACGGCGCGCCGGAGGTGACTCCGAACGATGCTCCGGATCTGCCGAAGAACGCACCGCCGGTGCCTCCGCAGTAGTAGTCGGGAGTGCTTCAGTGCGAGGCTGGGCTGCGGGGGAAGGTCGCTCCAGCGAGCTGGATGTCGACGACTGCCGTGCCTTCAGCGAGTGGTCCGAGGATACGCACGATGACCGGGACTTCTCCTTCGATCATGGAGATGAAGATGTCCGGAGGCTGCTTGCCGACGATGGGAGCGATGACTCCGGCGACGCCACCGATCTCGGTCTTCAAGCGAAAGACGGTGGTGTCGCGGCGAAGGCCGGCGATGCGGACGGACTGCTTGCCGACGGGCACGACATCGAGCTTGATGGCGCGTGGCTTGCCTGCAGGGACGATCATGTCGAGCTTGAATTCAGGTCGAGCGGGCGTGATGTTTTGCAGGATGGTACCGACGACTCCATTGGAGAGCGCGGGTGAAACATCCATCTTTGTGGTCTCGACCTTCGCTTTGCCATCCTTGTCGATGGAGCGCAGCGTCACCTGCCCGTTGCCCTCGACGGTGATGTCAGAGGGCTTGGGAAAGAAGCGGCCTTGCTGGATGTGATGGTCGCTGACGAGCTGGAAGGTCTTGCGCTGGGTAAAGATTGCGGTCTCTTCATCGAGTGAACCGTCGCGGAAGCGGTAGACGGTTTTGATGGTGACACGGTCTCCTTCGGCGAACGCGAAGATCTCTCCAGAGCCAATGTCGACGCCACCTTCCGATCGAATGACGAGGAAGCCGTGCAGCGCGCCGACGGCATGCTTGACCTCCATCTGAGCATTTGCTGCAACAAAGGAAGAAGCGAGAAGCAGCGCGGCAAGACAGGCTGAGCGCAGCATGGAGCGAGGGCCCATAGAGACTCCGTGGATGGCTTCGTGCAGCGAAGCCTTGACTCCATTTGTGATGCACATGGCGCGGCTGCAGATGGCAGGTGGCTTTGATCCGGTCGCAACTTGCGTGCGGCATTTGAAAGTGGGCGCGTGTCAGCGAACAGCGCAAGAATGCGGCTCCTGTGCCGCCGCAGTGAGGCAGCAGAACAGTGGAATCGCGGGATTGTGTTGTGCGGGGTGTGCAGGCTGTAGTGGGTCGTTTGAAGTCGATGCCTCGCCTGTGATCCATATTGATCGGACTCGTAGGCGGCTGGCGCGTACCTTCAGTGCAAGTTCCGTCCCGCCAGCGGTGCGCTGCCGTTGTGGGCCAGGGTGGCCACTTCGCCAGGGCGTTTCATGGCTCCTTCGCGCGACGAACCCAGGAGGTTGCGAGCCGGTCATGACAAGATCACCGAATGCGTCAGAAGAGTGGGCATCGAGAGACGTTGAGCTGTCGGACTGTGACATGCCAGACGGGGACTTGCTGGCCCGGATCGGGCTGGGTGATGAGCGGGCGATGGCGTGGCTGTATGACCGACATTCCGCTTTGGCCTATTCTGTCGCGCTACGGGTGTGTGGTGATTCCGCCGCGGCCGAGGAGGTGCTCCAGAGTCTCTTCCTGCAACTGTGGCTCGCACCCGAGCCGTTTGCTTCGAGGGCAGAGAGTCTCAAGGCGAGCATGGTGCTGCTGGCCAGGAGCCTTGCGCTTGATCTCATGCGACGGCGCAGGTCCGGTGAGATAGGGAACACACCGGATCGTCACCTGGATCGCGTCGATCATACGGAGGTGGGTGCCTTGCTGCGGAAGCCGCATGCGCTGATCCTGCTGCTACCTGACGCTGACCGGCAGGTCCTGGAAGCGGCGTTCTTTGGCGGCAGTACGCCAGTGGAGATTGCGGAGGAGACAGGCTTGCCGGTGGCCCTGGTCGGAACCCGACTTCGCGGCGCGTTGTCTGCGCTGCGGAGTGGTGCCGGTGCCGCGGCCAACGTTTCCGAGGATGACGGGCTGGAGGTGTTGGACCTCGACAGTCACGCGGAGTTTGCGGCACGCAGACTGCATTCGCGCGACGTTGCGTTGCAGATGGAAGGACTGCGGCGGCTCACGCGCAGTTTCGTGCAGAGCCCCGATACGATCCTGCAGGAGTTGGTCAATGCCGCCGTGGAGCTGTGCGGTGCGGACAGCGCGGGGATCAGTCTTGAAACGGAAAGCAAGAGCGACACGAGCTACTACCATTGGGTGGCGACGGCGGGGCAATACAACGGGTTTCTCGACGCGGTACTGCCGCGTTATCCCAGTGCCTGTGGCACCTGTCTGGACCGCGGAAAGCCACAGCTCTTTCGGGTCAGGCAGCGGTTCTTCGACATCATGGGGATCCAGGCGCCGCTGGTGACCGACGGTATTCTCCTTCCGTGGCAGGTGGAGGAGACGCGCGGAACGATCTTCATCATGGCCCATGGGCGCACGGCAGCGTTCGACAGAGACGACGGCCAGATGATGCGCGTGTTGGCAGACTTTGCCGCGATGGCCGTTCGCCATCAGCGACAACAGCAGGCGTTGCTGCAGCAGGCGAAGGCTGCCGCGGCTGCTGCGATGGCGAACAATCTTGCGCACCAGATCAACAATCCACTGCAGAGTCTCATCCAGATGGCATACCTCGCCGCGGAGGGCCAGAGCGGCCAGGACGCGAAGAGTCTGGGGCAGGAACTGTCGGTCGATTTGCTGCGGTTGTCGACCCTGGTCAATGAATCGCTGTTGCGGCGGTAGACGAGCGGAATAGCTAATCGCTGAATAGCGGAACAGAACAGAGGCGGCACAACGGCTAGCTCCGGGCTGAAGAGAGGAATGCTGCGACCTTGCGGGCAGCGTGATCGCATTCCTTTGCCAGTGGGCACCGCTCGCAGTGCGGGGCTTTGTCCTTGCAGATCGCGCGGCCATGTTCTCTCAGCAGCAGGAACGCTTCCTGCAGCGCAGCGGCGTCTCGAGGGCGTACCGTCGCGATGTTCTGCTGGACGTCGCGATACATTGCGGCGTAGCTCTTCTGCAGTCTTCCCCACCCCACTCGGACGAGCACTCGGAGGCCGTTCGATTCGAGTGGCAGACCTGATGCCATTCCGCAAAACAGGAGGATCTTTTCGGCTCCCGGATCGCCGATGTTCGGAAATTGCTTCAGGGCTTTCTTCGCTTCGGGATACGGGCGTTTGAGGATGGTGTCCAGGTCTCCGCCGAACTGCTGCAGCGTGATGCGCGCAATTTCGCGCCAACGGAAGACGCGGGTCTCGGGCCGCATGCCGCCTCGCTGGGCGAGGGGCAGCAATGTTGCCTCGGACGCACTGTTGATCGCGGCCGCGCTCATGCCGACTTGTTGGCGCAGAGCGTCGAACACCTCTCGACGCCGCGCGTCAGGCAGCAGGTAACAGGCGTTCTCCCACATCACCAGAGCGAACGGGCCTTGTGCAGGGGGCAGCTCGAGCTCTCCATACTGCTGCCGCAACCGAGACATCATCGTGGAGATGGAAAGCATTGGAGACTCTCTTCAGGAGACCAGAGGAGGAGACCAGAGGATCGTGCCTGCGCGATTCCATCGGGAATGGGCCGGGGCGATGGCGAATTATGCCAATGCGGCACGAACGACTCGCGGAACGCAGCCAGTCTAATCTTTGCCGGCTCCGCCAGGGGCTTCTTCTTGCAGCCATTTTGTTGAAGCGAACTCCCGAGTCGTTTCGGCCGCCTCATGCTGGATCCCGGGTGCGTCGCCGAAGCCGCGCAGCCAATGCATGTCTGTGTCGCGGCGGAACCAGGTGAGCTGGCGCTTGGCGTAGTTGCGATGGCCCTGCTTGGCCTGGGCGATGGCTTCGTCGCGGGTGATCTCGCCGTGCAGGAGCGCCCGGGCCTGCGCATAGCCGAGGGCTCCGAGGGACCGGGTGTTGTCTCCGTAGGCGGCGACGAGGGCGGCGGTCTCTTCGACGAGTCCACGTTCGAACATGGCGGCGGCGCGTGCGTTGATGCGCTCGTACAGCGCGGCGCGCAGCGGTTCGAGGCCAAGGCGGAGGATCTTGTAGCCTTGCAGAGGGTCTCGGCCTGTCGCCCACTGGGTCGTCTGGGGTTGGCGTGCGAGCAGCGTCATCTCCAGCGCGCGGATGACCTTGGGAATGTCGTTGGCGTGAATGGCGGCGGCGGCGCGGGTGTCGAGGCGGGTGAGCAGGCGGTGCAGCGAGCCGGGGCGGCGGGCTTCGCGAGTTCGCAGGCGGTCGCGGAGGGGTTCGTCGCGCGGTGCCGGGGCGAGGCCTTCGATGAGGGCGCGCAGATAGAGGCCGGTGCCTCCGGCGACGATGGGCAGTTTGCCACGCGAGGTGATGTCAGCGAGAGCGGCACGGGCGCGGCGGGCGTAGTCGCCGGCGGTGGCTTCTTCGTTGGGTGCGTACCAGTCGAGGCCATGGTGCGGTACGCGGGCACGTTCTTCCGGCGAGGGCTTGGCGGAGCCTATGTCGAGGCCACGATAGACGGAGACGGAGTCGCAACTGACGATCTCTCCGTCAAACGCTTCGGCCAGATGGATCGCAAGCGAGGTCTTGCCGCTGGCGGTGGGGCCGGCGAGGACGATCAATGGGGCGGGAATGCTGGTGGTCAGTGGCAAGTGAGAAGTGGCAAGTGAATAGCGAAGAGCGAGTAGCGAAGAGCAAGAGCAAGAGCAACGGCAAAAGCAACGGCAAAGCCACGGTTCGAAATTGGAGTCTTGAGTTTAGAGCTTTGAGGGTCAGTTCCGAGTTTCGGGTTCGAGTGACGAGATGCCGATGGACCTTTGGCTCTTCACTTACCACTTGCCACGTATCACTCGTCCGTTACTCGCTCTTCACCACTGCCTCCACCAGCCCGAGTAGAAGGCTCGGGCTATGCCTGCTCGCGCCAGGCTGGCTAGCAGGACGAGGACGCCGAGCAGCAGCAGCCCGCGAATCATGCGCCGATGCTCGAGAGCGAGGGTTGCGCGGTCTTCGGCCGCACCGGATTCGTCGTTGCGGGCGGAGTTCTCGGACCATGCGGCGGTGAAGTCCGAGACGCCGGGTCTCTCGGGGGCGTTGGGACTCTCGGGGAAGAGGGTGGACTGCGCCGGTGTGTGGGGATCGTGATCCATCCCGATTAGCTTACGGCTGCTTGTTCACCATGTAGTGGAAACGCAGCTCGAGCGGCCCCTTCCAGTTCTTCGGCAGGGTCGGGAACTGGCCTTCGCTGGTGATAGAGCCCCAGCAGGACTTGTTGATGGCGTCGTCGTGCGTGGAGCCATCGAGGGCCATGGCGCTGATGGTGCCGTCGGGGTTGATGGTGAAGCGGATCAGCGCCTCGCCCTGCTTGGAGATGGGCGGGTTGGCCTCTTCGGGGATCAGCGGGTACCAGTTGCGGTAGACGTCCGCGATGATCTTGCGCAGGTAGGGGCCCAGGTCGACGTTGTTGGGGTTGGGCGAAAGGACCTCGACGCCGCCCATCTGGAGCGGTCCGCCACCGCCACCCCGGCGTCCACCGCCACTGCCGATGGCGTTAGGATTTCGTGCCACGTCGCCCGCGAGGTTACGCATCGCCTCGCTGGTGGAAGGCGTGTTGAAGCTGGGGTGGGTGCTGGGCTGTGGCTGCGGCGCATCGGCCACAATGGGCGAGGTCGTCCGCGGGGTCACCGGAGTCGCGGTGACCGGAGTGGGAAGGGACGGCAGGGTCGTGGGCTGGATCGGTGTCGTGGTCGGCGGCGGGGGTGTTTCGGCGGCAGGACGCGGAGCTTCGGGAGTGGGCTTGGGGTTCATCGCCCGGAGCTTCTCCAGGGTCTTGTTGTCGAGGGATTTTTCAGGGAGCTTCGGCGCGGGATGCGGCAGCCGGGGAGCGTTGAGGACGGTCAGTTCCTTGTCGTGCAGCGCAGTGGCGGGGGAGATGAGCTGCGGAGCGTGCCACAGATACTTGGGGCCGTAAAACAGGACCCAAAGGATGATGACCCAGATGAAGAGCGAGATGTAGATGGACTCGCGGAAGCGGCCGCGGGCGCGCTCGTCCTCGATGGTGTCGAGGAGGTGCAGCAGCTCCTGCGCTTCAAGGTCGCCGTAGCGGACGCTGCGAACGACGACGGGCCGGGAGGGCACGGAGCCATCGGGCGCGTGGGGGATAAAGGTGATGGGATGCTTCGAGGAGGATGCGCGGACCTCGCCGTGCTCGTTCGCCTCGTTGGGACCACCGTGCTCCGGGGCCCCATCGGGACCGACCTGCGGCGTCGTATCGCTTTGATTTCCGTTTGGATCGGTGGGGGTGATAGGCGGCATCGGGTCTTAAGTTCGGACGAATGAACCGTACCGAAGGTTGCGTAATCCTTCGATAGCGAAACAGGTATGTCCAAAGGACCGCAGGGTATCTCCAGGCGGCAGCTTCCATTGTCGCATCCCGGATTTCCCCGGATGGCGCGAAGGCGATGCCGTGGGGCTATCCTCTCCAAAGGTATGGATTCGCACGCAGATACGCCCCAGCTTTCGTCTACTGACCGTCCGTCCGGCACGCTCAACGGTCGCAGGGCCATCGTGATCACTGCCAGCGACCGTTGCTTCGCGGGCACGCAGCAGGACGTCTCGGGTCCGGCGATTGAGGCCATCCTGCGCGAAGCGGGAGCGCAGGTGATCGAGCGCATGGTGCTGCCGGACGATCGGCATGTGCTGGAAGAAGGGCTAAAGGCGGCGGCGAGCCATGCGGACCTGGTGCTGACGACCGGAGGAACCGGCCTGGCGGCGCGGGATGTGACCCCGGAGGCGACGCTGGCGGTGTGCACACGGCTGGTGCCGGGGCTGGCGGAGCTGATCCGGCGCGAGGGTGTGCGGGAGACGGCGATGGCCTCGCTGAGCCGTGGCGTCGCCGGGTGCATTGGGGCGACGCTGGTGGTCAATTTGCCGGGAAGTCCTGCGGGAGCGCGGCATGCTCTGGGAGTGATTCTGCCGCTGCTGCCGCACGCTCTGGACCTGCTGGCGGGGCAGACGGAGCACGGATCACAGGCTTGACGGTTCTTATGCGGGACTACGGGATGCGACGGAATCGAGTCGCATTTCCTCTACAGCCGACTAGAATAGAAGGTCGGTGAAGATTACTCCCATAGCGTTCCTGCACAAGTTCTCGCTCGGCATCCTGGCGGTGATGAAGCCCCTCGGTGTGTGGGGTGTCGGCGGTCTGGCTCTGATTGACTCTGCGTTGATCCCCATCCCGGTTTCGATGGATGGTGTGGTGATTGGCTACGTCGCGGCCAACCACAGCCGGTTCCTGATCTACAGCCTGGTGGCAGCGCTGGCCTCGGCGATCGGATCGCTGGTGCCGTTCTACATCGGGCGCGCGGGCGGTGAGTTCTTCCTGCTGAAGCGCATCAATCGCGAGCGCTACGAGAAGATTCGCGACCGCTTCGAGAGCCAGGAGTTCATGGCGATCATGGTGCCGGCGATGCTGCCGCCGCCGACTCCGTTGAAGCTGTTCGAGTTTGCTGCGGGCGTCTTCGAGATGAAGCCGTTGCCGTTCGTGCTCGCCATCTTCACCGGCAAGTTCATCCAGTTCCTGGTGTGCTCGCTGCTGACGATCTGGTTCGGCCCGACGCTGATGCACTCGCTGAAGCACGTGCTGCATACGCACCTGGACGTGGTGATCGGTGTGGCCGTGGCGATCCTGATGGCTCTGGTGTTCTACATCGTGCGGAAGCTGTTCGATCGCCGCAAAGGGATTGAGCTGCCGGCGGAGGAGTAAGAGGAGATGCGAGATACGAGATACGAGATGCTAAAGGCAAAACGAACGAGGCCTGTCAGCATCTGGCCTCTCGTATAGCCTCTAGATGTGGAGTCTCAACAGGTTGTTCCGATCGAGAGCTGATCGGCTGATGGGTGGCGACAGGCCTAAGCTAGCATGTGGTCGATGCCAGTTGTACTGATGCAGCCAGGG
>Ga0302187_10001485_pt1 | contig 19965 bp, 10 predicted proteins | sample II_Bog_E1_3_FD_202120 | JGI IMG/M metagenome (GOLD analysis project Ga0302187, IMG submission 202120) | Peat permafrost microbial communities from Stordalen Mire near Abisko, Sweden - II_Bog_E1_3 | ecosystem: Environmental > Terrestrial > Soil > Wetlands > Peat | place: Sweden: Abisko...
GGTGGAACTGCTGCCGAAGCTGAACGTCACGAACGATCCGGAGTTGAACCGCTTCGCCGAGGAGGCTCGCCAGAAGCTCTGCACCTACACAGCGCACGATCTCAAGAAGCATGAGTTGCTGCGCGTGGCGACGGCGGCTGATGCCGCAGGAATCGTCTCTCGCATGGATGAGGCGGTACGCAATCGTGAGGCTGAGCAGACTGAGCAAAGCCTTACTTCGGTCCAGGGCATCTTCGATCACATGTCGGCGTACATGGAGGCGCCCGCGGCGGCATGAAACATGATGTCGCTGCAACCATAAACTGGCCGGAATGGCCAGTTTATGGTTGGAGTTCCGGTTGTTTTTGGATTCTGATCCAGCCATCCCCAGGTCAGGAGGAATTTCGCATAATAGGCGCAAGCGACCGAAGAATCAGGCGAGGAATTTTCAAGGGTCAGCATTGACGACCAACCAGCCGCAGCTGGGTCAGTGAGTGCCTCACTGAATGCAATAATCCAGTCGGTCGTGGTCCAGAAGCATCTATATACTCGCCGACTTAACGGGAGCAATCTGGCAACCCGAGCAACGTCGGCTGTCCCTATGGGCGGCTCCGTATCGCCTGAATCGCGTGGACGGCGTCCCTGCCGAACCTCGGATCTTCGGCTAGGTTGTTCAATACTTCGATTGAGCTCCCAGTACCTACCGCGCCCAAAGTAGAGATGGCAGTTTTTAAGACATCTGCATCCTCCGAACCACCATATGGAAACAAGCTGGTCAGACTCTGTCTGCACCTGACGGCGGTTTCCAAGAGGGAGCGGACCTGGTCGGGAAAGAGAGTGGCCAGGTTAATGAAGCTCTCTCCTCTCCGCCATTGGGAATGCTTGATGTTGTGCAGAATGTCGGGGAAACAAAATGAGTATTGCCGTTGTAGTAGCTTCCATCCTTTATTGATCTCGTCAGCGGGACCATCCTGATCAGAGCCTTTCATCCACCAAAACAAGATAACTCCCATGACAGCCCAGGCCCTCCGGTCGACTTTCGCGTCTTCTGGAATCGATGGCGGCTGATTGCTTAGTTGAGTGTAACCACGAATCCCGGCTAAGAACGCGCTCACAACTTCCTGCCTGCAACCCGTGTCCTCATCCAGCTTTGTCGCGAAACGATAAAAGACCGGAATGCTCTCGGCATCTGCCACAGCAACGAGTTCCCATAGTATCCAATCGATATGAAAGCCTGGGAGGCTGGTCATCGCGGCAAGCTCCAGAAGCTTCTTTCGTTGGTATGCGGAAAGGGCTTGATATGCCTCGTAGTACGCGCCCTGAAAGATGTCTTCGAAGATCTTGCCCAGCGCTCCGTAGGCCGCATCCCTCCTATACTGTGGCCACGTGGTCTCGAAAAGATTCGCGAACTCCAATTGTTCTGCATTCGGCTCGTCCGTCGCTTCGATGAGCTTGTGCATCTCCGACAGGGCGTCGTCTTCCGAAACCGGTCGGTCAAAGCCGTCATAAGCGGCCAGCGTTTCGAGAAGATCTGTGTTGAGCAAGATGTCTTTAGTCTCGAAGCCTTGAAGAAGAGTTCGGATTTTGCCGACGTAATCTTCGCCAAGTGTCGAGGCTCTGTGGTGGAGGTATCTGAGCAGCCGCACTGCTTCCATGCGCAACCAACCAACGCCGGTCTTCCACCCTCTATCTGCGAGGTCAATCAGATCCTCAAGAGCTAGCCCGGTCGAGTCATGTTGCAGCTCAATCAGCAGCGTGAAAAATGAAAAGTACCGGGTTTCGCAGGTGCGCACATTGCTCACGAGCTGTTCGAGGATAGGAAGTGGACCCTCGTTCCGGTGCGAATCCATGCGCGAGTAGCGGATTGCGGAAAGAATTGCTGCACTGACAAATGGAGCGCTGCCGTAGTGGAGCAGTCCACCATATGACCGAAGCGCTTCGCTGTATGCTCCTCTTAGACCGACACCCGCCTCTTGCGCAGCGCATCGTACCAATTCGAGAAAACGTGCGTCTGTCAGTTCGAGCAGGTTCAAGAACGCCTTCTGGATAGCGCTGTCTCCGAGGTTCTCTGCAACGGTTCTGGAGAGGAGAATTCCATACTCGGAAAGCGGCTGATTGCCGCTAATATTGAAGCCGACGAGGCGCTTCCTGCCATCCTCTCCATCGATGCTCTCGCAGGTAACCTTCATCCGCGAAAATTCCGCCACCCCAAGCTCGATTAGAGCGAGGCAGTGTTTCTGTATTGTTGCCGTTGCTAGAGGACCGCAGTGCCCACGCAGCGCCAGTCCAAGGGTTTTGGCGTCGTGCGTCTTGGCAAGTACAGCTTCAAGACTCGTTACGTCCGAACACTGCGGGAGCATCAGTTCGACGAGATGAAGGTTCCGTGGCCGGCTCAGGGCGTTTGCCAGATGCTCAGGCGAATCAGCCTTGCGCCACAGATACTGCGCTTTGAAGAAATCCAGCAGGAGTTCGTGCTCGAACCAGATGTATTTATCTCCGGCGAGGATCAATCTAGATTCAAGCAAGCTCTGAATGGCTGACAACGGTGTCTCTTCTTGCGAGTAGAAACCTTCTGCAAGCGCCTCGAAGTGATCCCGGCCGATCGACATTGAAAGCGCTTCAGTCATTTCCCCTGCGATGGCCCGAAGAAACGCCGAAGCGACAATATGCTTGCCTTTGAGCGAATCTCGGACATAGCGGCCGTAGAGTTCCCAACGCGAGGTGGGGTCATCTCCTCGGGCATGGCACTTTCCAGCAATCTGGAGATCGAATGCGTTCGTAAAACTTCGAGAGAGATAGGAGAGCCTGTCTGTCGGCTCTCCTCCAGCGTAGTAGGCAAAGATCTGTACCTTCTCGTCACCTTCGGGTAGTGCAATGGGGATTGCATCCGAGCGGAGCTCTGGAGCAAGTTCGACCTGTCTCTGGTCGGCCATTACCAGCCGAGCTTCATAGTGGACAACAAACGCTTGAATCTTCTCGAAAAGTTTCGTCCGAGATTTCTCTGGACATTCATTGAGAGCATCTACGACGAGGACGGGGTGCAATCCGCAGTCAGATATGTCTTTGAGCAGTTCGGCGGTCTTTACCGGTGTAAACGGAGAGATAGACTGCTGCAGAAGATCTGAGAATTTACCTCCTGCATATCCTTTGGGATCTACCAGAATGGGAACCTCCCTCCCATCGCTGGCCAGCGAAGCAACAAGGTGGTGCAAATGAAATGATTTGCAGGACCCGCTTGGACCTACTAGTATGCAGTTTCGCAGCTCCATCAAGCGGGTAATCAGCACGCGCCCGCGGTTGGATGTTAATCCTGTCTCGGGAAGAGGTGCGAGGCCATGACTATAGAGGTCTCTCACTCTGCCCAGATAGGCATCGACCGAGGAACGCGCTTTGTAAACTCTTGGGTTAATTGCCTCGTTGAGCAAGGAAGGCCGTAGCCTCAGAGATTCCTTCGCAAACCGCTCCCAGTCTGACAACAGCCAAGAACGACGCTTGGTTCGGGAACAAAGAGCAGGAAGCAGCTTGTCGTATCCTATGACTTCCGCTTTGAAGCTAGTGACCTCGATCTCAGATTCCGGATAAATCTCTGGGCAAATGCAGGCGAACGTGTCGAACTCTCGATAGAAGGAAGAATTGAGTGGCTGCGGAATGTCCGAATTTGCTTTCTGAAAGCGCGACATTTCGTCACTCAGGACCAGTGCCTGCTCATATGCTTGCGACCAGGGATTTAATCCACGATACTCACGTTTTTGGCCGGTGTAGTCGCGAATCGACCAGTTGCCATTCTGGCCTCCAAACACGGCACCCGAGACTGATTTGAGTTCTATCAGTGCGGTATAGTCTTGTGCGATCACTATGTAATCGACCTGACGGGTTCCAACGTAGAAATTGGCCAGAATCAAGCCATCACGTTCAACGAAGGCTTCATACAAACGTCGCAGAACGACGGCTTCAATTCCCGTCACCGGATTGCCGATCAAGATTTGCATGAATGTTCGCTGAACCGATTTTAGATCGACGGCTCTGGGGGCGCAGATGGCAGCATTTCAATAGCCGTCCAGCAGGCGTTTCCCAGTCCTTTCTCTAGGAAAACCTTGACGCCCCCTCTCGCTTATCAATGCTAAACCGCCTTCAGGCTTAGCCTCCTACTCCCACCCTATGATTCCATGGATGCCACGTTATGTTTCAAATCACTCACGAAACTCCGGCAGCCGAGCGCATCCGGAAGGCGCGCACGGCGCTTCTGCTCGATCATCCCTTCTTCGGGTCGTTGTTGTTCAGGTTGAAGAGCGAAGAAGAGCGCGCGATTCCTACTATGGCGACCAACGGGGTTGTGCTCCGCTACAACCCTGTGTTCGTCGATACCCTCAACTCTGCCACGCTGGCCGGGGTGCTGGCTCACGAGGTTATGCACCCCGCGCTCAAGCATCACACCCGGCGGGCCAAGCGCGACCCCAGGCGCTGGAACGAGGCCTGCGACTATGCGATCAACCCGCTGCTGCTCGATGCCGGTCTCAGTCTGCCGGACGATGTGCTCGTCGACCCACGCTTTCGCGGGATGAGCGCCGAGCAGATCTATAATCTGCGCGAGGCGGAGACGCAACAGGAGTCCGATGACCAAAGTGAGTCGGAGCAGAATACGGGCTCTGAATCAAACGATTCGGCAGGTGATGGGAATGCAAGCGGGACACCGTCTGTTCCAGAGAGCCAGGGCGGCATCGGCCAGGTGATCGACGCACCGGAAACCGACGACGATGTGGCAAGCATCGAGGAACAGGAGCGCGATTGGGAGATCGCCGTCAACCAGGCGGCGACCGTCGCCCAGCAGGCTGGCAAAGTCCCCGCCGGTCTCAAGCGAACTATTGAAGGCGCGGCGGAAGCCCAGGTCGATTGGCGGGAACTGTTGCGCCGTCTCTGGTCCGACACTATCCCGGCCGATTCGAGCTGGCTGCGGCCCAACCGCCGTCACATCTGGTCCGGTCTCTATCTGCCCGGCGTTGTGCGCGAAGGCACGGGCGAAATCGCGATTGCCGTCGATTGCTCGGGTTCGGTCAATGCGCGGCAGCTCCGGCTCTTCGAGGCGGAAATCCGTTCCATCCTGGAAGGCCAGCGGCCCGAGCGGGTGCACGTTCTCTACTTCGACGCCGAGGTTCAGAAGGTTGATACCTATATGGCCGGCGAGATGCTCCATCTCGAACCAGTAGGCGGAGGCGGCACCGATTTCGGTCCCTGTTTCGAATGGCTCAATGAGCATGGAATCCGCCCGCAGACGATGGTCTTCCTGACCGATCTCTATGGGGCGTTTCCTGAGTCTGCCCCAGACTATCCCGTGATCTGGGCCTCGACCGGCAGTCGCCAAGCGCCCTTTGGCAGCGTCATTCCCATGCACGCGGCGTAGCCAATGCTTGGCTCATTGGCAGTGACGCGCTACGGAGCATCCCATGAACAAGCAATACTTCATCTTTACCGATGGCTCGTCCATCGGCAACCCCGGCCCTGCCGGCTGGGCAGCCGTTGTGATCCACGGGACAAGACGGCAAGAGATCGCCGGATCGGTTCCGTGGGCAACCATCTCAGAGATGGAACTGCGTGCTGCTGTTGAGGCCCTGAGCCTGACTCCAGTCGGTGCGCGCATCGAGTTGCGTTCAGACTCGGAACTGTTGATCCACGGAATGCGCTTCCGCGTCTTCCGCTGGAGACGTTACGGATGGCGCAACAGCCGTGGCTTTGACCTGCAACACCAGGTGTCAAGGGCGGAGTAAAAGGAGACCACTGGGGCGGAGTAAAAGGGAGCCAGTAGAGGGTTGCGTCAGGTATTTCGGGGGAGGAGGGGCGCCGGAGCGTAGCGGAGGCGGCCCTCCTCCCCCGAGGCGCGTTTGGGCGGGGCTTTTCAGGCGCGTTTGCGGCGGCTTTGCTTGAGGCGATAAGAGTCGGCGTTCATCTCCAGGATGTGAACGTGGTGGGTGATGCGATCGAGCAGTGCGCCGGTGAGCCGTTCGGAGCCGAAGATCTCGGTCCATTCGTCGAAGGGCAGGTTGCTTGTGATCAGCGTCGAGGCGCGCTCGTAGCGCTGGCTGATGGTCTCGAAGAGCAGCTCGGCTCCGGTCTTCGATAGCGGCACATAACCGAGTTCGTCGATGACCAGCAGTTCGTGAGCGGCAAGTTGCTTCTGGAAGCGCCGCAGGTACTTCTCGTCCCGTGCCTCGATCAGTTCTCCGACCAGAGCGGCGGCTGTGATGAAGCGAACGCGATGACCGCGCTGACAAGCTGCCAGACCGAGCGCCAGGGCGATGTGCGTTTTGCCGGTGCCGCTGTTGCCGAGCAGCAGGATGTTTTCCTTGCGGTCGAGATACTCCGAGCGAGCCAGTTCGAGGACCAGGGTCTTGTTGAGCGCGGGGATGGCGAGAAAGTCGAAGCTTTCGAGGCTCTTTACGACTGGGAACTTCGCCTGCCGGATACGGCGCTCCGTAGCGCGGCGGTCGCGATCCAGTAACTCCAGTTCAGTCAGCCGCAGCAGATAGTGCGGGAAGGTGGACTTCTCCTGGGCGCAGGTGCGGGCCAGCTTGTCGTACTCGCGCAGCATGGTGGGCAGCCGCAGAGCCTTCAGATGATGTTCGAGCAGAACCTGAGGTGTATCGGGAGTTGTTGCGCTCATGGCGTTGCCTCCAGCGTGGGCGGTTCGGCCGCGGACATCGACAGCAGGCTCATGTACTCTGCGGCACGCGTAGTGCGCACCTGGGCCAGCGGCAGGTGAGGCCAGTTGGCCATATCCAGCCGCGGCGGCCTGCGCTCGATGCGGCACAAGACGAGATGCCGCACAGCATCGAAGCTGATCGCGTTCAACGCAAGCGCCTGCTCGACGGCGGCCGTGACCTGTTCGAACGCGAAGTGCTCGATCAGCCGCAAGACCTGGATATACTCCCGGCCGGCGTGCTTCGGCAGTCGCGCCTCCAGCAGCCGGTGCAGTTGAGCGAAGCACTCAGGCAACTGCCATCCCGCAAGCGGAGCGGCCTGGTCCAGCGCCCGGCTCTTGTGTTCGAGCAGAGCCAGGTAGTGCAACGGATCGTAGATGGCAGCTTCGCGCTCGTAGCTGCGCTTATGTTCAGCGATGACTTCGCTCCCCGATACGATCACGATGTGGTGGACGTAAGCCTTGACCAGCACCTGGCGATGACCGTACTGGGTCGGAACCGAGTAATCGTTGGTGCGGTAGCGAACCAGTGAGATGGAACTGACGCGTGCGGTCGTCTTGTCGCAGGCTTCGAAGCGAGCCGCCGGCAGCGGCAGCAACGCGGCGCGGTCGCGCTCGAAACGTTCGCCGATGGTCTCCCTATGGCTGCGCAGCCGCTGCGTACGGCGCGCCATAGCGTCGCGAATGAACTGCTCGTTGAGCGTCTCCCAGCTTGCCGCGCGCGGAATCGGCACCATGAAGTTGCGCCGCGTATAGCCGACCAGGTTCTCCACCTTCCCCTTGTCGTTGCCCTTCGCCGGTCTGCCGAACTTCTCGGCGAATAGATAGTGGCTCAGTAACTCGGAGAAGGCTCGCGTCTTCTTCCGCTCCCCATCGCCAAGGATGCGCGCCACCGCCAACGTCGTGTTGTCGTAGAGAATCCGCGTCGGCACGCCGCCGAAGTACTCGAACGCGCGCACGTGGCCTTCAAGAAATGCCTCCGTTGTTTCGGCCGGAAACGCCTGCACAAAGCAGTCGTCCGAATGCGGCAGGTCGAAGACCATGAAGTGCGCCTTCTGCTCCACGCCGGCGATCACCACCTGGGCCTCGCCGAAGTCCGCCTGCGCTTCGCCCGGCGCGTGGGTCAGCGGAATGAACATCTCCTGACCGCCGATCTTCGACGAGCGCACGTAGTCCTTCACGATCGTGTAGCCTCCCGAGTAACTGTGCTCGGCCCGCAACCGTTCGAAGATCCGCTTGGCCGTGTGCCGCTGCTTGCGCGGGCGCTGCTTGTCGTCTTCGAGAATCGCGTCGATCGCGCCCTGCCACGGGCCCAGCTTCGGCCGCCGCACCGGCTTCTGCCGCTGGTAGCCAGGAGGCGCCGAATACTCCAGCATCTTGCTTACTGTCTTCCGAGCCAGACCGAACTCCCGTGCCGCCGCCCGCCGGCTCAGCCCCTCAACCAACACCGCCCGCCGCACCCTTGCGTATAGCTCCACTGTCTTCATGCCTCCTGTATCCCACAGAAAACACGTATCCTGTGAGCGCCGAACCTGCTTCGGCACCCCCCAACGAAACCTGCTTGTCCGTGAAACTCAATCTGGCGGGGTGGTCTACTTTTACTCCGCCACGAACCGGCGCTTACGCGCCGCTTCGTGGTCTATTTTTGCTCCGCCGCGTACACCAGGAACTGTGGCGCGAGTTGCTCCTGCTGAATGCGGATCGAACTATTCGTTGGCTATGGGTCAAAGGGCATAGCGGCCATCCAATCCAATCCCGTGCAGATGCGATTGCCTACCAAGCCGCCAGAGCAGTTGCCGCTCAGGAACGAATTGCTGCCTGATGCTGCTGGCAGACCACAACTCCAATGAGGAAAAGAATCATGTCAACGATTGCAGCAACAGATTCGCTTTTTGAGATCGACGTGGAATTAGATAGCCTTCTTGATGAGATCGAGGAGCAGACCGCACAGGGCGGCGAACCCGCCGGGGAGCTTGTTGCCCGTTTTCAGCAATTTTGTTCGGCTCACAGTGAAAAAGTCGACCGGATCGGCCGCTTTGTGCGCATCATGGAGGCTCGAGAACAGTATTGTCGGAGCGAGTCCGCGCGGCTTACTGACCGGGCCCGGGCAGCAGCCGGCAAGGTGGAGCGATCCAAGAACATGGTGCTCTACTACCTGCTTAGCCGGAACCTCAAGAAGATCGAGGGCTATCAGTTCACGTTGCGCGCGCAGAAGAACAGCCAGGATTCCGTGCGAATTACCGACGAAGCCGCAGTGCCGAAGTCATACTGCAGAATTCATGCACGGATTGACGGAGTTGTCTGGGAGACAGTCGTTTCGATTCTGCCGGACGAACTCGCGAAGGCTCTGGAATCATCAGTCCAGGAAATCCGGCCTGACGCAGATGCGATCAAAGTGGCCGCGGTGCGTAATGAACATGTCCCAGGGGCGGAAGTTCGCCGCGGTTCACATCTGAGAGTGGCCTGAAAGGAGCTCGGGGGGGGTCGCGTCACCAGGAGCGAAGATTCGGACATTGCGATTGTGATCGACGAAATACACCGTAATACCGAGTCTTCTTAACGCCGCACTGATGCTCTCAACAAACCCTCGGTGGTTCTTGTCGTCAGGAAAGGCTAATGCCACTTGCGCCGACTCCGACGTGTATCTTTGCAGCATCTTTGCGCCACAGTAAAACGCTACGGCAACGTGACTCTTAGCTTGATTCGTGGAAAAGGGTTTGCCGAAGCGCGCCGTGCCCTCTTTGGAACTTGTACCACCTTTGGCCTCAATGAGGAGCCGTCGGCCGGTTGCAAGATGAATTGCGTCGATGTCAATCCCTTGCTCCAAAGTCGTCAGTTGCTTATCTATGCGATAACCCTCACGGCTCAAGTACTCAACTAGTGTTTGCACGATCTCGTTTTCTGTAAGCACTGGTAGCCCTCGAATTTCAGAGTCCTTCAGTATCGGATTTTACTTCCCAGTAATTCATATCCGTTGTTCTGCCAATTCTTCTCTCGCGGCGGTCACTGCTTTGTCAGTCTCCACGTGAGCACGGATGGATAATTCCAAATGTTCAGCCTCTTTAAAGAGGTAGACGGCCAGTTGCACCTTGCGACTCACGTTTCGGTTCACTTGTATGTCTGTGAGGAGCTGGTCAAACGGATTCTTGATGGTTCGGATGTAAGGTTTACTGCCAATAAGATCGGACCGCAGGTTCCCGACCAAATACAAATAGAAACGCGCTCTGAGAGTGCTTGAAGTCGCAGTCTTCCACTCGTTCCATGTCATTTCTTGCAAACGAGAAGCTACACCCGATGACTTCAGTTCGATGAGACGATCGATGATATCGGGAAGCCGTGGGTCGAGCGTTAGCACGTCAAACCCAGGCCACTCTGGCGAGATTTTGAACTCGCTATGGAGCCTCTTCATTGCTGAAGCAAACTGCACCGATGCGACGCGAGCTTTTGAAATCTTTTCTGGGCTAGATACATCGAATACGAAGGCGTCGGGCTGAGCTAACCCAACGGAAGGGTCAAATACGCGAGCGTCACTTAGGCCAGACCTTCGGAGCCTTTTCAATTCGTATGCCAGGGTCACCGACATTCCGATATCGTTAAGCAATTCAAGATCTGTTCGACCTCCATATCCCCCTGAGGTCTCTTGGTTACCATTCTCTTCACCATTTCTAGTTGTGGACATCTTTCTTGTCTTTCCAGCCGGCGCTCCGTTTGCTCCAGCAACTAGAATCGGTTCTCCTTCCACGAGCAGCTGGTCCGGAAAATAAAGCGGAACTCTTTGGAGGCTATCCTGGGAAGTCTGCAGACCATCGCCGTTGGGAAACACCGCTGGCTGCTCAACTGGAATCGACTTTGGCGCTGTCTTTAAACCCTCTTGGGCTTCATTTGGAAAGAGGTTCTCGTTATCGTCCGCGTCGTCGGCGAGGAAAAGTGCTCTTCTATCATCGATGTCGAGCGGGGCTCCGGCACGGCGTAGGAGACGCTCACACATGTCCGTCGTCTTAGATTGGACGAGTGCGAGAAAAGGCTCGAAATAGCCAGAACCGAAGACGTCGCATAGAGTGCTCGCAAGCGCCTCTGCTTCGCGAGGATCGGGGGGCCAGGAACGCTCCCCCCAGACGACGAATGCCTGTTTGGGTTCGCCATCTGTGCCCAAACCAACAAAGGCGTCGCGCGTGAAATGTCCCAAGTCGAGCTTCCGGCCCTCGAGTTCGCAGCGGAGCTCCAGAGTGGTTACCGGCTCAAGCCGCTCGAAAAGGTGACGAAGACGCCGCGCATCTATTCGCGCGAGACGTTCATCTGAACGATCGGCCGCGATCCGCGCCAGAATGTATGGCGCTAGCTGGTTTAGGTAGTTCCGAAGCACCTTATGTGCATCCTCATTAAGAGCAGGATCTCCGGGTTGTGGACACCAACTGAGGGAATCCTCCAAGACACGCGCGCCGAAGAAGTGAATTAAGGACGACCGTGCGCCTGGCAGCGCATCGATCACAAAAGTCCAGATTTTCTGGTCCAATCCAATACGTTCTCGCGTGTCGCGATAGTCGGCGTAGAAGACTTGTGTGGCCTCTAAAAACCTATAGTTACCTGCACCGTCGGAGGCGAGAAGTGGCGCGTCTGCAAGCAAATTGTCATTCTGAGAAATTTGGCCGTTCTGGCGTTCCCGGCTCGGTAGCAATTCGAACAGATTTCGGTAAGCGGGCCGGAGTACCTCACGCAGGTCTTGGCGCAGATCATCTCCGGCTTCGAATCGCGATGAATAGAGGTCGCGCAATCGTTCGAGAAGAAGCCTGGCGTCGTCGAACGAAAAGTTTGTTGGAGTCAACTCGTCTCGCACTCCCAGGGCTTGCGCGAAGCCTTTTGCCTTACCTTTCAGCAGAGCAGCATCGACTTCAAGCGTTGGGACAAGAGAACTTCCGGCTTTACCGCGGCGTCCAAATCTGCGTTCGACTTCGAGCGTTGGTAGCCAGACTTGCCGAGCGAGCCGCGGCCCGTGTCCAGTCGGGCAGAAGGGTGACTGCTCCAGTCGTGTCATCCAGAAATCTGCATGCACCTCTATCAATTCTTCAGCTTTTGCTCGTGCTGGCTTTGTCCTCATCGATGGAACCTGGCCGTCCGGCACCAAAGCAATTTGAACACGTGAAAAAGGTTCGAGAACGCTCCAGTTCCGCGCCAGATGTTCAAAGAGAGCTTTGCCAAGTTCCGCCGATTCATCATGCGAGGCAGCCGCTAGGATTGCGACAAGGTGCTCCAGGTCGTGGAGTTGATAGAAGTAAGGCACTGTCGTTTTCAGATCCGACCGCTCGGCGAGTAGCAGTCGAACTCGATCCACATAGGAGTTCCAAACGTTGGCTGGAATGTTCCTGAAAATCCACCCTTCCGGCCGGCTCAAGTTACTGGTTTTTAGCCAACCTGAAGCACGGTCCTCGACATCATGGAAGTGGACTGGACGCAGTGACTGATTGACCCCAAGCCACTGAAGAAAGCCGCGCCAACGGCTCTCATCGTCGGCCTCGACAGCAGCCTCTTCGTCTTCGTCGACACTCACTTCATCGGCGCCGAGGTCCGTCTCTTCGGGTTCGGATGCGTCAACCAAGTCACGATACTTCTCAAGCAGACCGGCGAACGCAGAGGGTGGCACCAAAAACGGAAACTCAGGGAGGGTCGCGACGCCGATCTTATCGGCTGTTTCTAAAATGCACTCAACGGATTTGTCGCCGATCCAATCTCGACCAAAATAGGCCTTGTACGCAGGTACCCACTCGACTTTGCCCGGCGTGATGCAACGGCAAGGCACGTCGAGGCGACTGAGATTAAAGAGTGCGCGGTTAGTGGTACCGAGTCTTTCATAAGGCAGGGGACCATTGGGATTCGAAGTCCGTCCGGCGAGCTGACAGATTGCCGCGACGCGCTCCATCGTCCGAAGTGCCTCGCGTTCACGTTTTGATTCGCTATCCCGATCGAGATCCAGAGCCGGAAGAACGCTGGCACGCATGACCACAGGGAATTTGAATTCCTGCACATCGAACAGAGCCTGCCAAGCAACTAGCTGCTGTTTCAATTCAAGATTCCGCTCTTTGGGTGTCATCGAGCCCCAGCAGATCTCCTGCATGAGAAAGCAAAGTCCATCGAGCGGCACTTCCCCATGCAGCGAGCGAGGCGGATAGAAGCATGCGAGCCCAGTAGTTGGGATTCGTCGCGCAGTGTCGTTCTCTGCAAGACCCACTGGAAACAAAGGCTCACGCCGAACGGCCTCCGCCAATCGGACTCTGTCCAATGCAGCCAAACCATCCCAGAGTCTTTCGAGAACACGAAGAACTGGGTCCACAAAAACCTTTGCGGATCCCGCGATCTCCAACTTCGATCGAGATGGATCGGATTGCGCTAGTGCCGTTGCGGCGTCTTCAGATGACAGACAATATGCACCATGGTCTGCGAGCACACGCGCCGTATCAGAGTTGCAGTATTCTTCTGCGGGGAAAAATCGCGTGCCCACAGATGCCTGGGCGGATAAGAGTTTGCGAAAGGCAGGCCCGAGCCCAGTGTCTGAGACCAAGGGAGGCAATGCGCATGACTGGATGGAGAGGAGTCCGCCGACCTCAGCAGGTACAAGCGGAAAAGACGCGAGCGCACGACGAACTTCCTCATAGAGAGCCTGTGCAGCCACCGTTGGGGACCGAGCCTCAACCAAGGATCTGCGGTCAAGTAAGCGCAGCACTTTTATCGCCGGTGAACCACCACTTAGCAGCCGTGGTATGAGTATGTCGCGTAGCGTCCGCGCAACTTGTTCGAGAAGAAAACGATTGTAGTTGGAGACATCTGGCTCCACTCGAATCTCCTGTCGAGAGAGGTTCGAGTTAAATGCGCCACTGATTAAGAGATCATATGGACAGGGCTCGCCAGTTGGGAGGAAGACATGGAGTTTCCGCCAATGTGGATCTAAAGCGATTGGGTCCTTATCGCGCATCCGGGCCGCAACCGAAACCTCTGTGACTGTGACGCCCTCCCAAGAAACCTCGTCGAGACCACCGCGGTGATTCTCTATTTCAATGCTAGGCTCATATGCAACAAGGAACGTATCAGCATTGCCTTCATCGGGCGTTAGTACAACTCGGTATGTCCCCGGATCGGAGAACTCAGATACGAGTTCAGCAACAGAATCCGTCACGCGGTAGCGCGTAACAGTCCAAGCCAATGGTTTGGCAAACTCGGAATTCCGGATGCTTACTTCGACACGACCAAGGTGCTTAAGAAATACGAGCGAGGTGGCAGGAAGGTTTCGAAGTGCAGCAATGAGCCCACCTCGCTGCTCCGCAGTCATTTTCTTCGCAAGCGGAAATCGAAATGCTGTACTCATGCCACGAGCACGAAGCTCTTGCCACCGCTCGGGCTCACTATCCACAGGCCAAGGAAAACGCGTCACAGGCGCTCGCGTGACTGTATTTATAACGCGCTCTTTGATGAGTTCTTTCACGGCGCGAATGGCTTCTGTCGGCCCGAACCGGAACGAGATCGTAGTCGAGTACACCTCGGGGGCGTCCGTTATCTCAAGCACAGACTTAAAGCCCATTCCCTTATGTCCGATTGAGGCTCGACGGTTGCCGCCATTGTGCTTGCTGCTTGCGCTTATGCCGCATAGCCCGCGAACGTCGGCCCCGTCGAGTGGGCGCCCCGAATTCGCAACCCAAAGATCGTCGTCATCAAGAACAAACGCGATGGTTGCTTCCTTCGAGTCGCCGGACGACATTGCATCGTCGGCGTTCTGCAGCAATTCATAGATGAGTCGTCCTCTGTAGTCTTGAGCAATTTGTGATTCCTGTCCAACGTCCTCTTTCAGACGCTGTGCGCTGGCACGGTAGACGTTAAGATTCTCGTCTCGAATTCTCTCAAGTAGCTCATTCGGCGTTTCGGCCATTATTGCTCCGGACTCTCCTGGGGTTTTGGCTCACCCAGAACCTCGCGGTATGGATAATGGAATAACAGGCAGCGCGGATTCAGGCAGAGACTAGTTCAGTTGCCTTCACCCACGCCTTTTCCTTGATCGTGGCACCAGTACCGAACCAGGCGCTATCCAGTCTGTCTGGACCCGAACCGGTTCTCACGTGATCCACGTAATAAGTGACTGCATTTACCGTGCCCCATAATGTGCCTTTTGCAGTCTTCAAATTCTGCCCGGGAGCAGAGTCGAGGAAAGCAAACATCGTGCTTTTCTCGCGCTCTGCCTTCCTCGAGAGCGGCTTCTCTTCGCTCTTGCCGAGCACTTCATCGAAATAGTTGTCAGCCATCTCCGACGTCATCTCGTATCCTGCCATCATGCGAACGCGCGCCATGAATTGCGACCACGCCTTTTCGAGAATGCCCAATTGTTCCTTCACTTTATTCGGGTCGAATTGAACGTGATGTGGCACCTTCACGTGCCGGCGCTGTGCCGCTTTCACGTCATCCATAGCGAAGGAAAGCGTGTTTTGGCATACTACCCGAACGCTTGTAAATGCCGCAGTGGTGGCTAGGCTCTTGTCGCAGGAGGTTGCCAGCAGCACATACGCGGCTAAACCATCGTTGTCTTCTGCGGTTATGTCCTCCTGAATGCGCGTTCGGGCAAGTGCCCAAACTTTGCGCCCGTTGTCCAAGGCTCCGGCGGTTTCGAGAGTGTATCCAAAGGAGCTAACCAGTCCCCGATAGAACTCCAACACCTGCGCTGGCTGGACAATTTCGTACTCACCGGACACGACCGAAAGCGCGGCATTGGTGTCGCTTCTGACAAGGACGAACCGGTCGTCCATCGTACGGAGCTTCCCATCCACGAGATACTGTACAGGGAGCCGCCTCAGCCCCCACTCAAGGCGCGCGGCCTTGAGCCAAGCTTCGATTGGTTGCCCTTCAGGCAGTTTTTCGCCTAAGCCGTGCCAGGGTGTTTCTCCAGCATAAGCAATGGCTGGTCCTCCGGTTGAGTAGTCAATTTCGTGTGGCATGATTTCTCCCTCATTCGATGGCAGAGCGCCCGGAGATTCCGAACTTCGCACAAAGTGCGGGCTCGCTCTTCGTTATGGCGTTGTTTACGAATTCCTGAACATTAGCGAAGCCGCCTCACTCCGCGAGCGCTTTGAATGCCGCCTGGGCGGGTTCTGAATAGAATTCAACTCGGATTTTGTCCAAGATTTCAGCGGGGATGGATCCCAAATCCGACGCATTTGCTGTCGGGATCAGAACTTGCTGTGCACCCGAATCCAGTGCGACTCTTAGGCGATCGCCAAGTTGCTCGATCCTCGTCAGTACCCCATGAATTGACATTTGCCCCAGGACAACAAGGGCGCCGGCCGTTGGTTTGTTCACGGCAGCTGACAAAAGTGCGACGTAGAAAGCGACCCCAAGGTCCTCGGTGTCTTTGCCACTCATCGGGCTCATAACTTGAACGTTGAAGTCGTAGGAACTCAAGTCACGATCGAGGCCGACTTTCTTTCCGTTTATGCGGAGATAGTCGAATGCCATCCGAGCCGATTCCTTTATCGCCTTCGAGGTAATGCCGACAACCTGGAGCTTCCCCCCGCCCGGCATAGCAGCCGCTTGAACGCGGAACAATACAACTCGCCCTGCGGGAGCGTCGTATCCAACGCTAAAGATGTCTCCCGGCTCCAGCGGCGATTCTGGTATCAGCTTCGTCGCACCAAGCTCAGCACATTCCGCAATGTGTTCTTCGCCAGTCTCCTTGTCGAGATATGAAAGATTCACGCGAGAGAACTCAATCGGATTTAGTCTCTTAAGTTGCTCCTTTACGCGCCGTCTCATCTCGAGACCTGTTGCCACATACTCCGCCAACTCCTGGCGCGTACATTTCCCATCCGGATGCAAAAGCTTGACGAGCCCTGATACAGTCCGCATGGTTGCCTTGCGGTCGCGTTGTCCCACGTGGTTGCCTAAGGCAAAAGCTGAGTCATACGCATCGGTAAAATTTAGAGGCCGCAATTCGTTGTGAAATATCTCGGCCATGTAATCAGCTATAAATCCGAGGTGCGATGTAAAATGCTCTGGTTTTAGCTTCAGCATCTCCCATCCGGGAAGATATGCGTGCCACCGATCATGAAACGCTGAGTCGTTACGCACGGTATCTGGAAGAGCGGCGAAAAGGTGCGAAATTCGAGCAATTGATTGCACGTCGCCATCGATGTTGCCATTGAACACAATGCCAGCTTCAGCCGAGACCGTCCCCTTGTCGTCTCCCCGAGAGAACGATCCCTGCTCCATGTAGCCCTTGTACATCTGCTTGTCAGATTCGTTCTTGAAATGAGATCCGGTCACCTCATCGAACGCAACCGCGTCGTAGCGAACAACTAGCCCAGGTTTGTCTTTTCTATTTTTCCAACCGAACAGGTCTGCTACGGATCCTTGCCCACCCGAGAGCAAAATAACGTAGGGTGAAATCTCACGGAAGACGAACGACTTGCCGGTTTCGCGAGGTCCAAGCTCGATCAGGTTGTAGTTCTTCTCAACCATCGGCACGAGACGGAGTAAAACAAGCAGTTTTCGCCGCCAAGTGAAATCAGGGTGACCAGCCTCATAGCCGACCGATCGCAGTAAGACGTCCGCCCATTCCTCACGCGTGAATGTCCTTCGCGCGGCTACCCACTCGTCGAGTCGAGCACTGGCCACCTGGATCGGTTGCATACGAAGGAGCACAAATGGACGGGTGACTCCCCCATGCACAAGGGTTTCGTCGTAGGTGAGCTCTACGTTCGCCCACACTCCCCCCGTCAGGACTCGTTCGTACTTTTCGACGAGCTTCTCTTCAATGTGCACCTTCTCAAGCCCGGCAGTCGCGAGTCGTGCCCAGTATTTTCCGCCCTGGTCTTTTTCGTCAAAGGTGACGTTTACAAGGTCGATCAGTTTGATCGATCTCGTCCTCTGAAGCCGCGCCTTGAGGAGCTCGCCCTGGTCTGCCCGAACAACCCGGTCCGCAATTGCTTGCTTTACGAGCTGGAGTCCTTGCGAGATTTCGTTTTCGTCCGTCGATGAACAGTACTTGCCCAATAGGTACTCCAGCACGTATACAGGGACGCTGAAGCCGACTTTTAGCTTGTGGACGAGGTCCTTTCGCACCACGCGGCCAGGAAATGCCTCAACCAGCTTCTGGTCTAGTGCATCGATAACAACGGTCTCACCATTCATCAAGATCCACCTTCAGCGTAACTTCTTCGCTGGCCAAAATTTCTTCATCGTCCGCATCTATGACTAGTACGGACATCTTCATTCCATACTGAGTCCCTGCTTCTTTATTCGCATACTTTAGTAGCACCGTGATCGCTTTGCCGCCGGGCTCGATGGTCACTGGATCGTCGTGCTTGAAGATAACTTTACCGGTAGTCGGGTCCAGCACTTTGATCCGCGCTCTGCGGGCGAGCTTCCTTTCGTCCGCTCCGAAAAGCCCAGCCTCGCTATCACCAGGTTCCACTTGAATTCGCGGCACCACACTCGTGATTTGCACAACAGGTTTCAGAACGACTTTCACCTTCGATGCTTTGGCGGGCCAGCTTGCGACAACAACTGGGATAATCAGTTCCTGCAATGTCGCGCCGCCGTGGAAAAACCCCAGCCCTCCATAGGTCTTGAATGCATTGAAGCTGCGCGGCACAGCCACCTGAAGATTCGATTGGGGGACGTCGAGAATGAGAGCGTTCAAATGCTTCAGACTGTGCCCGACAATCGCTCTCCTGCATCCCCAGAGTGTCTCTCCTCCCGGCTTATCGCTCTGAACTTCGTCTGCCTGTGGCTGCCAATGGAAAAATCCGTGGTCTGTGCATACGATGATACGTAGAAAACCGGACTCCCTGAGCTTTCGGACCACTTTCACATAGCGATCTAAGTGATCCTCTGCACCCGTCAACTGCAATTGCCCGTCATGACCGGCCGTGTCAAATTCTGCTCCCTGCACATAAACGATTTTCGTGCCTTTGGTCGCCCGCTTCAATGTGTCGCCATCGAGGACATCGGCAATGCTGTAGAAATCTCGGACGTCAAAGTTGGTCGTAAGCCATTTTCTCCGTTCTTGGGCAATCGTTAGGTCGCCGACGAAACCATCAGCGCTAACCTCAAACACCTTTTTGTCGGGGGACAGCTTAATGTGGAGGTGCTGGCGGCTCATAGGGAGCGCAAACGGCATACCGAGGCTTGTAACGCTTGGAACCGGCGCGACTGCTGCCGACAGTTCCGCCCGCGGTGCCGGTTCGCCTTCATTCAGTAATTCCTTGAGGCGATGGCCCAATTCAAGGCGAAAAGCATCGACACAGATCAGCGCTGTTGGTACCTTTCCTTGCTGCAGTTTCAGCAGAATCGATTCGCCGACGGTCGGCAACTTGCTCAGACCCTTTGGATCGTGAGCGAGCATTTCCGAAAATGCCGCCGCCACGTGGTCAGTCGCTCGTGCATACGCGCGGCGCATCCTGACTCGCACTCGGTGAAGCTGGCTGGGCCAGTCGGGTGCCTCTGTGAACAGTTCCTCCGCGCCCGCATCAATCTCCCAACCACGTGCGCAGTACCAATCAACCCCGTCCTGCACCTTCTTCCAGCTGGTTTCGGCACGTTCAGCGTCTACCAGAACCCCAGCTGATCTTCCAAGTTGGACAAGGTACTTCCACCCAACGCGGGCAGATGCCTGCTTTCCCCAGAACTTGGACTCGCGCTCTTGGAAAATGTAAAGTTGTGTTGCCAGTTTCTGTGAAAGTCCCTCTACATCTTCAATTCGGTCTAGTTCTTCTGCGTACTGCTTAAACAGCGTGTCTTCAACCGCGCGCGAGGCGTAAGACTTGGGCGGAGACGCCAGATTTCTCGCCCAGAAAGTCAAGCTGACAGTTGTGTCGGCCTGCATACCAAGCTCTTCGAACGAACTGAGAAAGTTGATATTCTCCTGCCAGTTTCGAAGAAGTCTCAAGGCGTTATCTCGTGGAAGGCCGGCCGGTACGATACGATTCTGCTCATTTGGTTGTAGCTGCGGATTCTTGGCCGCGGCTTCCGTGCAGAGAAGTGTTGCTGCTGCTGCGACCCGCCAATTCTTTTCATCAACATTCGTAGGATCGGGCAGTCCGAAGTCCTCCCGTGCGCGCCGCGCAAAAATAGCGAAACGATCTTCTTGTTTCAGCTTTTCGAACTCGCCGACCTCACCTGCAAGGACCTCAAGCATACGATGGTCGTCGATCAGAGCGCCCTTGGCATTAGCCGGCGTCAGTTCTTTCCATGTGCTCCGAGGTTTGTCGAACCACTCTTTAGCATGAGCCGGCAACAATGATGCCAACTCGCTCTCTTGCTCC
>Ga0302187_10001496_pt1 | contig 19908 bp, 19 predicted proteins | sample II_Bog_E1_3_FD_202120 | JGI IMG/M metagenome (GOLD analysis project Ga0302187, IMG submission 202120) | Peat permafrost microbial communities from Stordalen Mire near Abisko, Sweden - II_Bog_E1_3 | ecosystem: Environmental > Terrestrial > Soil > Wetlands > Peat | place: Sweden: Abisko...
ACCCGAGAAGTGACAGAAGGCCCGAATCTCAACATTGTCGCCGATGGAAACGCCAGGGGCGAAAACCACATTGGGCTCGATGGTGACGTCCCGGCCCAGCTTGGTGTCCCACGAGAAATAAGTGGTGGCAGGGTCGCTGAGGGTAGCTCCGCCAGCCATGGCGGCTTCGCGCAGGCGGGTCTGCACCAAGGCCTCGGCCACCGCCAGCTCGGAGCGGGAATTGACCCCCAGCAGCTCTTCCTCGTCGCCTTGCACATGACCGCAGGCAGCACCCTCGACCCGAGCCAGGGCAACGATATCGGTCAGGTAATATTCGGACTTGGCGTTCTTGTTATCCACCTTGTCGATCAGGGCGAACAGGCGCTTGCCCTCCACCGCCATCACGCCGGAATTGGACAGGGGCAAGGCCCGCTGTTCCGGAGTGGCGTCCTTGAATTCGATAATGCCCTCAAGACCCGAGGGGCCGAGGATCAGGCGGCCATATTCACCGCCGTCCTTGGGCTCGAAGCCCAGCACCACCACCGCCGGTCGAGCCACCGAGGCCCGCACCGCCAGCATGGCCTTCAAGGTATCCAAGGTGATCAGCGGCGTATCGCCGTACAGGATCAGCACCGTGCCGTCGAAACCCTCCAACTCAAGCCTGGCCTGAGCCACCGCATGAGCCGTGCCCAAACGGTCGGTCTGCACCACGCACTTATGGGGTGCGACGGCCTTTTCCACCACCTCGTAGCCTGGGCCGACAACGACCACCACTTTCTCGGGCGACAAGGCAGAGACGGTGTCGAGCAGATGCAAAACCATGGGCCGCCCGGCGACGGGATGCATCACCTTGGGCAAAGAGGACTTCATGCGCGTGCCCATGCCGGCGGCAAGCACGATGACAGCGATTTTTTCCTGGGCCATAGGGTCCGCCAAAAGACTGGGAATCAACATATTGCGGTGTGGCGCGAAACTGCCACAAACGGACAGGCAGGCCAACTCAATCTTTATTGCACAAGATTACATGATTGGCGTACCCCGCCCGTCTCCCAGGCATCAGACGCTTGACAGCCCCCGCCCCACCCCGTATAAAGCGGCCCTTCCTTGGGGACCATTGGCCGCCTGGGAATATCGAGAGATGGGCGTTTAGCTCAGCGGGAGAGCACATCCTTCACACGGATGGGGTCGTAGGTTCAATCCCTACAACGCCCACCATCTCTTGAAAGAGACCTAAGGACCGCGCTTCATAAGCTGCGGCCCTTCTCTTTTTCAGCGATCCATCAGGCTGATGAAGGCCTCTATCGCCCACAGGCCGCGCCGGTCGTCGTACAGCAACCCACAAGCCCCAAGAATTCGCCCCCGCACCGCCTCGCGGGCGGATGGGTCTTGGCCCAGGCGGATGGCCATGACGATATAATCTTCCTGGTCGCGGGCCACCAGATCGTCCAGCCCCATCAGATGATAGAAGCCTGCCGTATGGCGGGCTCGCATGAATTTTCCGGGCCAGGTGACGATGGGGCTGCCGACCGAGAATGCCTCCAGCGAGGTATTGCCGCCGCTGTAATGGAACGGGTCAAGCACCACATCGCAGAGCATGAACAAGGTCAGGAAGTCTGCCCGCGACAGCTGCCCCAGGATGAGGATGCGATCTTCCAGGTCAGGACGGCCTCGGGTGATGCGGGCCTTCACCCGGTCCATGGCTCCAGCCTCCCAACCGGCCAACAGCACCAGCCGGCTGCTCTCGACACCGTCGAGGATGCGCACCAAGGCAGGATCAAAGTCAGGATGGAACTTGAAGGCCGTCTGCGGGCAAAGGAACAGCACCCCCTGCTCCGGCAATCCCATCTCGGCCCGCCCCTTGGGCTCGGCAGGCAGGACCGGGCGCTCGTAAAGTGCCATCGTTCCGGGCAGGCGGATCAGCCGCTCATGGTAATGATCTTCCGCCCCATCGGGCTCCATGCAGTCGGGGGAGAAGACATAATCGATGCTGTCCAACCCCAGGCAATCCGGATGGCCCCACAACACGCCCTGGTGACGGGCCAGCCGGGAATAGGCCAGAAACAGGGTCAGAAAATCCATCCCGAGATCGAGATAGATCAGCAGATCCAGCTCGGTTTCCGCGATCCTTTGCCGGGCCTCGGCATGATCGGGGAGCAGGCGGATGTGACGCTTGCCGGGCATGGGACCGACGGCTTCATCCCGTCCCTCGAAGCTGAACAAGGTGACATCGAAGCTGTCGGCGTCCAATTCCTCGACCAGCCGCAGGAACAGCCGGGCGATGGTATGGTCGGTCAGATGCCAGGAGATGAAGCCAACCCGCCTTCGCCCCGGCCGGCGCGGCTCGTGGCAATGAGGCGCCGTCCAGCCAAGCTCGGGGCAGGCATCAAGGCAGACGTCGTGGAACAGGCGGTGCAGGGCGCGATTGTCTTCCTCGGCATGATAGGCCAGCAGAAACAGGCTCCAGCCGATGTCGGAAGGAGCCGCCACCCGTCCCGGCGGCTGGACCTGCAAGGCCTCCAACCTTTGGCGCAGAGCGGTCCGGGCCTCGGCGATCTCCTGGCGCGAGTCCGGCACCGCCGGCAACAGCGCCGCCCGGCAGATTTGCCAAGAGGCCAAGGGGAGCAAGGCAATGGCCCGATCGAAGCCTGCGCGGGCGGCCCCCATATCCCCCTGACGCCAGTAGCTGGACGCTAGCATGGCCCAAGCCTGGGCCTGGGCGGCGTGGAACAGATGCGCCGTCTCGCTGTCGGCCTCCGCCGCCTGCGACAGGGCCTCCACCTGCTGGACCAGATCTTTCAATTCATCCAGGGATGTCATGTTGTTCTTCCAACCCGCGCCCAACTGCAGTGTGGGCCATCTTGGCCGTCGCACCAAACTCTTATGGCCGCCACTTTCCTCCCCTTGAGTCCTGGAGTAATCTTCCCGATGAAGGGATTGGGGGTCTCCTGCATCCCGCAGCAAAGATAGCCGCCATGTCCAGCATCACCGTCAGCCGGCGTCATGCCATCGCAGGCCTTGCCGCCTGCGCCAGTCTCGCCGCCCTTGCCCGTCCTTTGCGAGCCGAGGAAAAGACCTATAGCTTCGGGGTTCTGAACCAGCGCTCGGTGCCGCTAATCGCCCAATATTGGAACCCGATCCTGGCCTATCTCAGCCGTAAGGCCGGCGTCAGTCTAGAGTTGAAGGTGGGCCGCACCGCCCCCGAGACCACCGCCATGGCCCTGCGCCGCGAGCTGGACTTCACCTATTCCAACCATCTGTTCCGCCCCGACCGCCTGGGCTTGGGCTATCACGTCATCGCCGCCCCGGCCACCGAAGGCATCCGCGGGCAGGTCGTGGTGATGGCTGATTCCCGCCTGCGCGATCTGAGCGGGCTAAGGGGTCAGGACGTGGCCTTTCCCTCCAAGGAATCCTTTGCCGGCTTTCAGCTGCCCATGGACGCCCTGATCAAGGACAGCATCGAGGTCAAGCCCGTGTTTGCCGGCAACCAGGAAGGCGCCATGGGTCAATTGCGGGCCGGACGGGTGGCAGCGGCGGCGGTGAATTCCCAGCTGATGGCCGCCTTCGCCCTGCGGGAAGGATTATCCTACCGAGTCCTGTGGCAATCCGAGCTGTTCCGCGATATTCCCATCATGGCCAACGACCATGTTCCCCCAGCGATGATCACCGCCGTGCAAGCGGCCCTGATCGCCATGGGCGACGACCCCGAGGGAATGGCCGTGCTGAGTCAGGTGGCCGAAATTTGGGGCATCAACAAGCCCATTCCCTTTATCCGCGCCAGCGATGCCGACTATGAGAGCTATCGCCGCTTCTACGCTGGCATGAGCCCGTCGCTGGAGAGCCCGGAATGACCCTGTCGCCATTTCGCTTCTGGCATGGCTTGTCGCTGGCGGGCCGGCTGTTGCTGGTGCTGCTGCTTTGCACCAGCATCTCGACCCTGTGGCTGCTGTTCCAGCAATTGGCGACCGAGAGCCATAATTACTCCGACTCCCTGGTCCGCAAGACCCATGACGAGATCAGCTCCCTGGCTCCCCAGGTGGCCGATCAGGCGCTGATCGGCGATTATACCGCCATCCAGCAGATCCTGGACCGCTTCACTGTCCATGCCTATGTGGAAGAGGCCATCTGGACCGACGCCAAAGGCATCCGCCTGTTCAGCCATACCGACAAACCGCCGGCCAAAATCCCTGCTCTGATCAGGCGCATCATGGGCATGACGGATATCGTCGAGGCCTTGCCCCTGGTGATCGGCGGCCATTCCTACGGCAGCGTCTCCCTGCGCCTCGACCCCAGCGAAATCCAAGAGCAGCTCTGGCGCAATCTGCTGCAAAGCGCTTTGGGCCTGGCCCTGTCCTGGGGACTTCAGGCCGGATTGATCCTGGTGGTGCTGCGCCATTCCATCGCCCCCCTGACCGATATGGACGAAGCGGTCCATCGCATGGAGACCGGCGATCTGTCGGCGCGACTTTATCCATCAGGCTCGCCCGAGGTGCGCCACCTGATGGTCGGCTTCAACGCCATGGCCCAGGCCATCGAAAGCGCCACCCACCAATCGGGCCGCAATCTGGCCGAGACCGAAACCGCCCGCGCCGATATGGCCCGCTTTTCGGAGATCCTCACCCACCATATGCAAGAGCCGGTGCGCCAGATCGTCGCCTTTGCCCAGATCCTGCAGAAATGCGGCGGTAATGATCCGGAAAGCCTGGGCTTCATCATCGACGCCGCCCGCCGCCAGCGCAGCCTTTTGACCGACATCGAGCTTTATTTGGCCCTGTCGCATCTACCCTTGGCCAACACCACCGCCTCGTCCCTGGATGCGGCCAAGACCGCCCTGGCCGATCTGGCGCCTCTGCTGACCGTCTGCGGCGGCCATATCACCTTGGGCAATTTGCCCATGGTCTGGTTGGACCGCCAGCGCATGGTGCTGCTGTTCAAGGAACTGTTCGGCAATGCCATCGAATACCGCTCGCCCGACCGGACGCTAGAGGTTACGGTGAGCGCCGAGCCCAGCGACCAGGATGGCTTTGTCCGTCTGTCGGTCGCGGACAATGGCATCGGCATCGACAGGCAGTATTTCGACATGATCTTCGACGTCTTCCGCCGCCTGCATACCCGTGACGTTCATCCCGGCAATGGGATCGGGCTGGCGGCTGTGCGCAAAATCGTCACCATGGCCGGCGGCGAGATCGGCCTGGAGTCCACCCCCGGCCAGGGCACCTGCTTCAGCTTCACCCTGCCCTTGAGAAACCCGGATAACGGGGCATCATGAGCGAAGACCCTCGGCTGAAAAGCGGACTGTGGGTCAAGGCGGCCATCCGTTCCTGCGGTGTCCATGCCATCTCGGCCATGGTGGCCCGCAAGGGCGATGCGGACGCCGGGGCCATTCTGATCAAGCAGAACCTGCTGGGAGCCGGCTTCATCGTCCTGACCCAGGTCCGCCGTGGCGACGGCCAAGCCGTCTGGCTGCGGGGCACCGGAGCCGATCCGGTGGAGGAAACCGTGGCCGATTCTTATATATCCCGTCAGGTAAACAGGGATTCCGACCTTTGGGTGATCGAGGTGGAAGACCGCGATGGACGTTTACCCTTCGACGTGAAGATAGAAAAATAGACTCAAGTTCGCGCATTATGAGCGATCGATCCATTTTCTTGGGGCGTGAACCCATGATCAGAACGCTGCATTTGGCGTGCGACCCGTTAACCTACGTCTATCTTGAGCGAGACGGCCTGCGCGCCCTCGTCACCAGTCTCCACAACGTGGAACTGGCCCAGGACTATGCCCGCCGCCTGAAATCCATGCTGGACGAGGAGGACCGGGTCACCGTTTCCGACGAGATCCTTGAGACCCACGCTCAGGTGATCGATCAGAAAACCGGCTGGGCCCTCTTCCTGCCCAATGATTCCAGCTTCGGCGAGAACTTCCGCCTGCCTCAAGCTTAATCGGCTGTCTTCGTCATGGCGCCGCTGACGGCATCCACCTGGAAAGAGGCCATTTTGCCATCGCCGGCCTTGGCCTTCAGTCCATAGGTCCCGTCCTCGAAGCTCATGGAGATCAGATCGCCATAGCCGGCTTTCGCCACCAAGGCCATGGCATCGCGGCCCGTCAGCCCGCCGTCGGGCACCATCGCCGAGACATGGCCCAACCGGGCATTCTTTACAGGCTGGCCGTTATTGGCATTGACCAGAATACGGGTGATGCCGTCACCCGGCTCATGCACCATGACGGCGCAGGCTCCCGATTGACAGGAAATGCCCCGCAGGTCATAGCCCTGGGCGGACAGCTGATCGATGATGGCGGAGGGGGACAGACTGGAGGCCTGGGCCGGGATGGCAAATCCCAGTGCGATCATGGCGGCGGCGATATGATGGAGTCTCATTTGGGCAGCTCCCTAGCTTTCCGCTTGGCTTCCCCCATTTTTCAAGCGGCCAAGAAAATATTAGCATAGGACATTTTTCTTAGCCCTCGCTCGCAAGTATCAATACCGATGGCAAAGGATCACAGCACAACGGCCAGGGCGTCGCCACCCTGGCCGATGTTCATTGCAAGCCGAGAAGAAGGATCAGGCCGCCTTGGCCGCCACGATATCGACGATGTCGCTCATGATAGCGGTCAGGTCGTAGTCCTTGGGCGTATAGATGCGGGCGCAACCGGCCTCCAGCAGCAGCTTTTCATCCTCGGGCGGGATGATGCCGCCGGCCACCACCGGGATGTCGGCCAGACCGGCGGCCTTCATGCGTTCCAGCACTTCGGTCACCAGCGGGATATGGCTGCCCGACAGGATCGACAGACCGACCACATGCACGCCTTCTTCGACGGCGGCATTGACGATCTGGGCCGGGGTCAGGCGGATGCCCTCATAGACCACTTCCATGCCGGAATCCCGAGCGCGGACGGCGATCTGTTCGGCGCCGTTGGAATGGCCATCCAGGCCCGGCTTGCCCACCAGGATCTTGATGCGGCGGCCCAGCTTGGCGCTGACGGCCTCGACCTTGGCCCGCACCGCCGCCATTTTCTCGCCCGAGCCATGGCTGGCAGCGCGGCTCACACCCGTGGGGGCGCGGAACTCGCCGTAAACCTCACGCAGGGCACCTGCCCATTCGCCGCCGGTCACACCGGCATGGGCGCAGGAGATCGAAGGCTCCATGATGTTGCGGCCTTCCTTGGCGGCGGACTTCAGGGCCTCGACGGCAGCAGCGGCGGCCTTACCGTCACGGCTGTCGCGCCAGGCCTTGATCTTCTCGATCTGCGCGGCCTCGGCCTTGGGGTCCACGGTCATGATCGAGCCGTCGCCGCCGGTCAGAGGGCTGGGAGCACCCTCGATGAACTTATTGACGCCGACCACGGTCTGCTCGCCGGACTCGATGGCGTTGAGGCGGCGGCTGTTGGATTCCACCAGCTTTTGCTTCATGTAGCTGGATTCCACGGCCGGCACGGCACCGCCCATCTGGTCGATGCGGGCCAGTTCCTCGCGGGCTTGGACCTTCAAGTCTTCGACCTTGCGGGTGATTTCCGCCGAGCCGTCGAAGATGTCGCCATATTCCAACAGGTCGGTCTCATAGGCGACGATCTGCTGCAAACGCAGAGACCACTGCTGATCCCAGGGACGCGGCAGGCCCAAGGCCTCGTTCCAGGCCGGCAGCTGCACGGCGCGGGCGCGGGCGTTCTTCGACAGCACCACCGCCAGCATTTCCAACAAGATACGATAGACGTTGTTTTCCGGCTGCTGCTCGGTCAGGCCCAAGCTGTTGACCTGCACGCCATAGCGGAAGCGGCGCATCTTCTCGTCCTCGACGCCATAGCGCTCGCGGCAGATCTCGTCCCACAACTCGCAGAACGCCCGCATCTTGCAAAGCTCGGTGACGAAGCGGATGCCGGCATTAACGAAGAAGCTGATGCGGCCCACCACCTGCTCGAACTCGGCCGCCGTCGGCACCTGGCCCGAGGCCTTGACCCGGTCCAGCACAGCGATGGCGGTGGCCAGGGCGTAAGCCAGCTCCTGCTCTGGCGTCGCGCCGGCTTCCTGCAGGTGATAGGAACAGACGTTCATCGGGTTCCACTTCGGAACCTCACGATAGGTGAAGGCGATCACGTCGGTGGTCAGCTTCAGCGACGGCTCCGGCGGGAAGATATAGGTCCCGCGCGAGAGATATTCCTTGATGATGTCGTTCTGGGTGGTGCCCTGCAGCGCCGAGCGGGAAGCGCCTTGCTTCTCGGCGGCGGCAATATAGAGCGACAGCAGCCAGGGCGCCGGAGCATTGATGGTCATCGAGGTGTTCATCTTGTCCAGCGGAATGCCGTCGAACAGGGCGCTCATATCCCCCAGATGACAGATCGGCACGCCCACCTTGCCCACTTCGCCGCGAGCCAGGGCATGGTCCGAGTCATAGCCGGTCTGGGTCGGCAGGTCGAAAGCCACGGAAAGACCGGTCTGGCCACGCGAAAGATTCGTGCGGAACAGATGATTGGTCTCAACCGCCGAGGAATGCCCTGAATAAGTGCGGAAAAGCCAGGGTTTCTCACGGCTGGGCTGATCCTTGGCGGCGACGGCGGCAGGCTTGCTGGACATCTCGGGCTCCCCTTCACGGTTCCTGACGGCTCATAAAACTATCTTTTACGGCAGATCGCGCACTAAAATTACCTGCGATATCCGATTTACGAAACAAACTATCATTTTGTGCATTGCGAAGAAAGAAACAAAACGCTATGAGTCGAAGCCAGCAAGGCCCCGAGGGCGTACAGTGTCTCGCCCCTCTGGGTCAAAAGCAAATCAGGTTTCACGTCGGGACGGTAAGGCCCGAGAGCGAAGGAGTGCGATGACAATGACCGACCAGGCTCAGGTGACCCAGCTCCACCCCAGCCAGACCATCAAGGATCTCTATGAGATCGGCGAAATTCCGCCGCTCGGCCATGTGCCGTCCAAGATGTATGCCTGGGCCATCCGCCGCGAGCGCCACGGCCAGCCCAACACCGCCATGCAGTGCGAAGTTGTGGACACCCCCGAGATCGACTCCCATGACGTTCTGGTCATGGTGATGGCGGCGGGCGTGAACTACAACGGCGTCTGGGCGGCTCTCGGCAAGCCGATTTCGCCCTTCGACTATCACAAGCAGCCCTACCACATCGCCGGCTCCGATGCCGCTGGCGTGGTCTGGAAGGTCGGTAACAAGGTCAAGCGTTGGAAGGTTGGCGACGAAGTGGTCGTCCACTGTAACCAGACCGACGGCGACGACGAAGAGTGCAACGGCGGCGATCCGATGAATTCGCCCAGCCAGCGCATCTGGGGCTATGAGACCGCTGACGGCTCCTTCGCTCAGTTCACCCGCGTTCAGGCCCAGCAGGTCATGGAACGTCCGAAGCATCTGACCTGGGAAGAGTCGGGCTGCTACGTTCTGACCCTGGCCACTGCTTACCGCATGCTGTTCGGCCATCGTCCGCACATCCTGCGTCCTGGTCACAACGTTCTGGTCTGGGGCGCCTCGGGCGGTCTGGGCTCCATGGCCATCCAGCTGATCGCCGTCTCGGGCGCCAACGCCATCGGCGTCATCTCCGAGGAAGACAAGCGCGACTTCGTGATGAACCTGGGCGCCAAGGGCGTCATCAACCGCAAGAACTACAACTGTTGGGGCCAGCTTCCCGACGTGGACGGCGATCAGAAAGAGTTCGCCGACTACATGAAGCGCACCCGCGAGTTCGGCAAGGCCATCTGGGACATCACCGGCAAGGGCAATGACGTCGACTTCGTGTTCGAGCATCCCGGCGAAGCCACCTTCCCGGTGTCGTGCAACGTGGTCAAGCGCGGCGGCATGGTCGTCTATTGCGCCGGCACCACCGGCTTCAACCTGACCTTCGACGCCCGCTTCGTCTGGATGCGCCAGAAGCGCATTCAGGGCAGCCACTTCGCTAACCTGCTGCAGGCCTCGCAGGCCAACCAGCTGGTCTGCGAACGCCGCATCGATCCTTGCATGTCGGAAGTCTTCTCGTGGGATGACATTCCGGAAGCCCACATGAAGATGCTGGCCAACCAGCACAAGCCGGGCAACATGGCCGTGCTGATCCAGGCCAAGAAGCCGGGTCGCCGCACCATCGAGGATTGCTTCGAGGGCTAAGGCCTTTTCGACAGCAAGACCAAAGGCAAAAGGGGGCCGGAGAAATCCGGCCCCTTTCCGCCCTAAATCCCTTATCCTTTCCGCTCCTTGCCGGGAGAGAGTTCATGACCACCACGGATATCCTGATCGCCGACCTGCTGCCCATCTGCGCCAAGGCCGCCGCCGACGCCCGCGAGATTCAAGCCGCCGCCCGCAAGGGTGTGACCGCCCTGGTGGCCCCCACCGGCAAGGTGGATGCCGAGCTGCTGGAAATTCACCAGTTCTCCGCCCATGGCTTCGCCTGGCTGTCCACCTATGTAGAAGCCCTGGCCCAAATGTCCGGCTGGGCCGAGCGCCTGTCGGCTTCCGGAAAACTGGGCGAGCTGGAGCAGCTGATCCTGCAATGTGCCTTCGGCGAATATCTGAACCAGATCTTCGGCGGCATCCCCATGAGCCAGACCGAGATCGTGCGTCTGCACGACTTCGGCATCGACAGCCCCACCCGTCACAAGCTGCATAGCGCCGAAATCATCGCCCTGCGCCGCCTTGGCAACACCGAGGAAGTGCGCGCCCGCATCGCCGAACTGATCAAGGACGGCCAGCATTGGGGCGACGCCGGTCTGGACGACGAGACCCTGGAGCTGATCCGCGACCAGTTCCGCCGCTTCAGCGACGAAAAAGTCATCCCCTTCGCCCATGAATGGCACCTGAAGGACGAACTGATCCCCATCGAGGTGGTCAATCAGGTGGCCGAGCTAGGCGTCTTCGGCCTGACCCTGCCGGAAGAATACGGCGGCTTAGGCATGGGCAAGACCGCCATGTGCGTGGTCACCGAGGAACTGTCGCGTGGTTATATCGGCGTCGGCAGCTTGGGCACCCGCTCGGAAATCGCCGGCGAGCTGATCCGCCTGGGCGGCACCGAAGAGCAGAAGCAGCATTACCTGCCGCTGATCGCCACTGGCGAGATCCTGCCCACCGCCGTCTTCACCGAACCCAACACCGGATCGGACCTTGGCTCTTTGCGCACCCGCGCCGTTCTGGACGGCGACACTTATCGCATCACCGGCAACAAGACCTGGATCACCCACGCCAGCCGCTCCGACCTGATGATGATGATGGTGCGGACCAATCCCGACACCAAGGATTGGAAGGGCCTGTCCATGATGCTGGCGGAAAAGCCGCGCGGCACCGAGGACAATCCCTTCCCAGCCAAAGGCATGACCGGCGGCGAGATCAAGGTTCTCGGCTATCGCGGCATGAAGGAATATGAGCTGGGCTTCGACGACTTCGAAGTCCCCGCCAGCCATCTGCTGGGCGGCGAAGAGGGTCAGGGCTTCAAGCAGCTGATGGCCACCTTTGAATCCGCCCGCATCCAGACCGCCGCCCGCGCCGTTGGCGTCGCCCAGTGTGCCATGGAAAGCGGCATGCGCTACGCCCAGGACCGCATCCAGTTCGGCAAGCCGCTCTATGCCTTTCCGCGCGTCTTCGGCAAGATCGCCTGGATGACCGTCGAGACCATGATCGCCCGCCAGCTGACCTATTTCTCGGCCCGCGAGAAGGACAGCGACCAGCGTTGCGACATCGAAGCCGGCATGGCCAAGCTGTTGGGCGCACGCATCGCCTGGGCCAATGCCGACAACGCCTTGCAGATCCATGGCGGCAACGGTTACGCCGAGGAATATCCCATCAGCCGCATCCTGTGCGACGCCCGCATCCTCAATGTCTTCGAGGGTGCCGCCGAAATCCAGGCCCAGGTCGTGGCCCGTGGCTTGCTGACGCGATAAGCGCCTGATCCAATAAGAAAAGGACTGCGGGGTTCCCCTCGCAGCCCTTTTTTATTGCCAATCCAGAGGGCGTTACACCTTGGCGGCCCACTGGTCATAGGCTTCCAAAGCCATGGCGGCATACATCACCGACGGCCCGCCGCCCATATAGATGGCCATGCCCAAGGCCTCCATCACTTCCTCGCGGCTGGCCTGATATTTCACCGCCGCCTTGGCGTGAAAGGCTAAACAGCCATCGCAGCGGGACGCCACGCCCAGGGACAAAGCGATCAGTTCCTTAGTCTTCAGGTCCAGCGCCCCCGGCTTATAGAGAGCGGCGTCCATGGAGCCAAAGGCCTTCATCACCTCAGGCATGCCGCTGCGCAGTTGGGCGATGGCCGTGCCCATGTCTCCGGCGATCTGGGGCCAATCTTTGACCATGGTAAAATGCTCCTTGGTGAAAACGCCGGAGCATTATTAGCATTATCTAATATGATGGTCGAGATTTATCAGCGCCGGTCTGTAAAAAAGCTTTTGAGCATTTCGGCGGCCCGACGTTCTTCCAAGCCGCCGACAACCTCGGGAGCATGATGGCAGATGGCCTGCTGAAACAGCCGGGGACCATGATCGACGGCGCCGCCCTTGGGATCATAGGCGCCATAATAAAGCCGGCGGATACGGGCGAAGGAAATCGCCGCCGCGCACATGGGGCAAGGCTCCAGGGTGACGTAAAGGTCGCAATCGATCAGACGGGGCGAACCGAGGATGTCTCCGGCCTGACGGATGGCCAGGACTTCGGCATGGGCGGTGGGGTCATTCATCTCTTCGACCCGATTGCTGGCGCGGACGATGATCTCGCCGTCTTTCACCACCACCGCGCCCACCGGGACTTCACCGCGCAGGGCGGCGGCCTCGGCTTCGGCGAAGGCCGCTTCCAACGGGGTCATTTTCCGAAGATCACCTGGACCTGACGCATGGTGTCGGCATCGGCGGCCTGAGGGCGCAGCTCGATGGAGATTATAGTGCGCGGCACGCCATTCTTGGTCAGCACATCCAGCACCCACTTGACCCGACGCACGGCCAGACGCCGCGACTGCAACTGGGCGGGATCGGTCAGTGACAGGATGCAAACAGACGGCTGCTGCTTGGCAAGGGGAGCCAAGGTCTCAAGCCGCGCCTTGTCCTGCTCGGTCTGGCCCGACTTCTCGAAGAAGCGGAAGGTGCCGACAGGATTGTCCGGGCAATGACGCCCCTGGGGCGCTCCTGTGGCGGGTGCGGCCTCGTCTTCCTGGGCCAAGGCGGCAGGAGCCGGGCTCATCAGCAGGACGATAAGAATCGCCAGGATGACAAAAGGACCGATGCGCATCATGAAAACCCCGAAGGCAAATCTGAACTGGTTAAGACTTTAAGCCCAAGAAGGTTACCCATCGGTGAAGATGCCCAGGAACATGTGGCTGAGATATGGATGTTGCCGCGCCGGAACGGGCTCATTATGGTGTGCCCATGAAGACACCCTTGATCGGCATCACCCTGGATAGCGAAGAGCCCGGCGGCTATTCCAAGCTGCCCTGGTACGCTCTGCGCCAGAATTACTGCGACGCCGTGGCCCAGGCCGGCGGCCTGCCGCTGCCCCTGCCCCATCACCCTGAACTGGCCGAGGCCTATCTGGACAAGATCCAGGGGCTGGTCATCACCGGCGGCGCCTTTGATGTCGACCCGGCCTTGTTCGGAGCCACCTCCCAGCACGAGACCGTCAAGCTGAAGGGCCGACGCACCGCCTTCGAGCTGGCCATCGTCAAAGGCGCCTTGGATCGCGACATGCCGATCCTGGGCATCTGCGGCGGCGAGCAGTTGCTGGCGGTGGCCCTTGGCGGCACCCTGATCCAGCATATCCCCGACGAAGTCGCGGACTGTCTGGCCCACGAACAGCCCAACCCGCGCACCGAGCCCGGCCACGATGTCACCCTGACCCCCGGCAGCCGTCTGGCCGCCATCGCCGGCAAGGACAGCATCCCGGTCAACAGCGCCCATCATCAGGCGGTCAAGCAGGTGCCAGCCTCGATCATCGTCAACGCCACCACCGAAGACGGCGTTATCGAAGGCATCGAAGACCCGGCCCGACGCTTCTGCATCGGCGTGCAATGGCACCCCGAATATGCCATCAGCCCGGCGGATACCGCCCTCTTCAACGCTTTCATCGAGGCCTGCCGGTCATGAACGACGACATCAACGAAGCCCCCGAAGCGGAAGACAACGCCGCCCCCGAAAAGGGTGCCCCGGAAAAAGGTGAACGCATCGCCAAGCGCCTTGCCCGCGCCGGCCTTTGCTCGCGCCGCGACGCCGAACGCTGGATCGAGGAAGGCCGCGTGGTGGTGGACGGCGTCCGCCTGACCACCCCCGCCGTGGTCGTCACCGAAAACAGCCGCATCGTCGTCGATGGCAAGCCGCTGCCGGAACCTGAGCGCAGCCGCCTGTGGCGCTATCACAAGCCCGCCGGTCTGGTGACCAGCCACAAGGACGAGCAGGGCCGCCCCACCGTCTTTGACAAGATGCCCGAGGATATGCCTCGGGTGATCTCCATCGGCCGCCTGGATTTGAACTCCGAAGGCCTGCTGCTGCTGACCAACGACGGCGAGCTGGCCCGCAAGCTGGAGCTTCCCGCCACCGGCTGGGTGCGGCGCTATCGGGTCCGCGTCCATGGCGTGCCCACCCCGGAAGGCTTGGCCGCCCTGGAAAAGGGTCTGACCATCGACGGAGTCGTCTATGGCTCCATCAAGGCCCTGCTGGACCGCCAGCAAGGCTCCAACGCCTGGCTGACCGTCAGCCTGAAGGAAGGCAAGAACCGCGAAATCCGCCGGGTGATGGAACATCTGGGCTGGACCGTATCGCGCCTGATCCGCATCGCCTATGGCCCCTTCCAGCTGGGACTGCTGAACCCCGGCGAGGCCGAGGAAGTCCTGGCCCGCGTGCTTCAGGAACAATTGGGCGGAGCCGCCGAAAAACCCGCCAAGCTGCATCCCGCAGCACCCAAGGACAAGGACCGCACCCGCGACCCTGGCAACAAGAAACTGACCTTGAAGAACGACCCCAAGGCCGGAACCAAGTTCGCCGCCAAAAGCGAAGCCAAGGCGGCAACGAAGAGCGACGGCAACCGGGCCAACCATGCCCGCAAGACCACCAGCGACAAGTCGTCCCCGAGGAAGCCTCGATGAGAATCATCGCCGGCAAACACCGCGGCCGCGTGCTGATGGCTCCCACCGGCCTGTCCACCCGCCCCACCGCCGATCGGGTGCGTGAAGCCTTGTTCAATGTCCTCTCCCACGGCGAGCCGGAGTTGCGGGGCGCTCGCGTCCTCGACGCCTTCGCCGGGTCGGGAGCTTTGGGCTTCGAGGCTCTGTCGCGCGGGGCCGAGCATGTGACCTTCCTGGAAACCGACCCCTCGGCCTATGCCATCATCCACGCCAACGCCAAGAAGATGAGCGCTGTGGATCAGGTCGCCATCCTGCGCTATGACGTCACCAATCCGCCCAAGGCACCAAACCAGGCCCCCTTCCGCTTCCTGCTGATGGACCCGCCCTATAAAAGCGGCCTGGGCAAAATCGCCCTGCCCGGCCTGCTGGCCCAAGGCTGGATCGATCAGACGACTTTGGTGGTGTTGGAAGTGGCGGCGGGCGAACCCTTCACCTCGCCGGTCAAGGGCCTGACCATCACCGACGAACGCACCTATGGCGCGGCCCGACTGGTGTTCTTGCGGTTCGAGGCGGAATAGCCAAGGCCCTCCCGTCATTCTTCCCGAACAATCGTCTTCCACAGGAAAACCGTCAGGGTCACCACCGCCAGGGCCGAGAAGACCGTATCCGACAGGAAGTGCCCGCCCTGGGCGATGCGGGCGAAGCCCACCAGGGTTCCGAAAGCCAGAGCCGCGCCAACGGCATAAGGCCGCCAGCGGGGCGGAGCCAGCAGGGCCAGGGCGATGACCCAGAAGCCCAAGGCTCCGTGGCCGGACGAGAACGAACAATTGCTGGTGCATTGATCGGCCATCATCAGCGGCGGGGTGTAATGGGCTTGGCCGCCGAATTCAGCGATCTGACCAGGGCGAGCCCGGCCCCAATGTTCCTTTAAGATCAAATTGACCAGCAACCCCGGCCCCAAAGCCAGGGAAGCCAGCAAAAAGGCCGCCGCGCGCTTGCTTATCTCGGGCAGCAGATGCAGGCCGGGATAGCGCCAGCGCAGCCAGTCGCCGCCAAAGCCCCAAAGGACCAGCGCCAAGGTAACCCCCAGCAGAATCGGCGGCATCCCCTTCAGGATAAAGGCGAACAGCCAGAAGCCCCTCAGGTAAAAGCCTTCCTCGGGCCGATAGAACAGGCCGGAGACGCCCAGATCAATCTGCGGAAAAGCCACCAGCAACAGCATGGCGGCCAGGGCGAAGCTCAAGGCATTGCGGCGCAGGAACTCGATCGTCATCAGCCGTCCTCAAGATGGAACAACGCCCCCAGCCCGACCAGTCCTGTGACGATGGCGGGAATCCAGGCGGCCATCCCCACCGGCAGGGTCGAGGACAGTCCCAGGGCATAGATGACCTTGGAGAAAAAATAGAAGATAAAGCCGGCCACCACGCCGCCCGACAGCCGCATCATAATGCCGCCCGAACGCATGTCGGGCCGCAGCGAGAAGACCGCCGCCACCAGCACCATGGCGCAAAGCAGCAGGGGCGAGGCCAGCATGGACTGGAAATAGAGCTTCTGGCGACTGGCCGAGAAACCGGCCTTCTCGAAGAACTGGATGAAGCCCGGCAGCTCCCAGAACGAGATGGTCTCGGGGGCGGCGAAATTATCCTGCACCCGCTCCATGGTCAGCTGGGTGTCGAAGTCATAGACAGGAAACTCCTCGACCGGGCGACTGGGGCGGTAAAGCTGCACCTGCTCCAGATGGAACAGGGTGGGCTCGAGGGTGCCCACCGAGGCTTCCAGCCGATATTCGAAATGTTCGTTCACGTCCGAGACGAAGACGCTCACCCCGCGCAGATGCAGGGAAAGTTCCTCCTGCCAAACGGCGTCGGCATGGACCACCACCTGCTCGTCGCCATGGGTCTCGCGCAGCCACAGGCCGCTTTCGCCCACCTGCAACTCGTTGTTGGAATTGCCGCGCAGAGCCATCTGATCCTGCAGCTTCTCGTACTTTTGGTACATCATGGCCGACAGGGGATTGAAAAGCGTGACGTTCAAGATGCCGATCAGGAACACCACGCCGCCGACGGGGGCCAGGAACTGCCAGACCGAGATGCCCGCCGAACGCGACACCACCAGCTCGCGGCTGCGGGTCATGGTCCAGAAACAGGCCATGGCGCCGATCATCACCGCGAAGGGCAGAATGGTTTGAACCATCTGCGGCAGCTTGAACAGAGCCAGTTCAAGAATGACCAAAAAGCTGGCCTCGCCATGGGTGGCGGCGCGGCGCAGCAGTTCGACCACGTCGAACAGATAGATCAGCCCCATGATCACCCCCAGCGACCCCATGAAGGCCGACAGGAAATGCCTGGAAATATAAAAGCTCAGGATGGGCGAAAAACGCATGGGGGCCTTAAGGTGCAAGGGGGCCTTGGATTCGAGACTGCGAGGGATTATAGCCATTCCCAGCCCATGCGCTATACCATGCAGCGCAAGGCTTCGGAATTAGAAGGAAAAGACGACATCATGGTCACTCTGACCCGCATATACACCCGTGGCGGCGACAAGGGACAAACCTCTTTGGGCGACGGCCGCCGCGTGCCCAAACATGACCTGCGGGTCGAAGCCTATGGCACGGTGGACGAGGCCAATGCCGTCGTCGGCCTGGCCCGGCAGGCGACCAAGGGCCATGTGGACGATGTCATGCTGGAACGCATCCAGCAGGATCTGTTTGATCTTGGTGCTGATCTCTGTGTGCCCGAGGCCGAAGGCGAAAGCGGCGGCCTGCGGATTCTCGCCTCCCAGGTGGAGCGGCTGGAGCAGGAAATCGACGCCATGAACGACAGCCTGTCACCTCTGAAAAGCTTCATCCTGCCCGGCGGCAGCGCCGCCGCCGCCCATCTGCACCACGCCCGCACGGTCGTGCGCCGGGCCGAGCGGCTGGTGACGGCTCTGTCCGAGGTGGAGCGGGTCAATCCCCAGACAGTGGCCTATATCAACCGCCTGTCGGACCATCTGTTCGTGCTGGCGCGACGCCTCAACGCCAACGGTGCCGACGACGTCTTATGGAAGCCCGGCGCCACTCGATGAACATTTCGTTCAAATTAGGGTGCTGGTTGACAACAAAATGTCCGCGTCTTATGCTGCGCTGCAAAAGAATTAAGGTTAATCGGGGATATTTTCCCACGACTCCACAACCTGCCGTATCTACGGCCCATAACAGGACTGCCGGTACATCATGAAGGCTCTGGTCGCTGTCAAACGTGTCGTCGATTACAACGTGAAAATCCGCGTCAAGGCGGACAACAGCGGTGTTGAGACGACCAACGTCAAGTTTTCCATGAACCCCTTTGACGAGATTGCCGTCGAGGAAGCGGTTCGCCTGAAGGAAGCCGGCAAGCTGTCCGAGATCGTGGTGGTCTCCATCGGTCCGGCTCAGGCTCAGGAAACCATCCGCACGGCTCTGGCCATGGGTGGCGATCGCGGCATTCTGGTCCAGAGCGACGAGGAAGTTCAGCCCCTGGCCGTCGCCAAGGCCCTGAAGGCCCTGGTGGACAAGGAGCAGCCCTCGCTGGTGATCCTGGGCAAGCAGGCCATCGACGACGATTCCAACCAGACCGGCCAGATGCTGGCGGCTCTGCTGGGCTGGCCCCAGGGCACCTTTGCCTCAAAGGTCGTTTTGGATGACGGCAAGCTGGAAGTCACCCGCGAAGTGGACGCCGGCTCCGAGACGGTTTCCTTGGACCTGCCCGCCGTGGTGACCACCGACCTGCGTCTGAACGAGCCCCGTTACGCCAGCCTTCCCAACATCATGAAGGCCAAGAAGAAGCCCATCGAGACTGTTTCGCCCGCCGATCTCGGCATCGATGTGTCGCCGCGTCTGGTGACCCTGAAGGTCGAAGAGCCGTCCAAGCGCAGCGCCGGCGTCAAGGTCGGCAGCGTCGCCGAACTGGTCGAGAAGCTGAAGAATGAAGCGAAGGTGATCTGATGAGCATCCTGGTCATTGCCGAACACGACAACGCGAGCCTGAAGTCCGCGACCCTGCATACCGTCACCGCCGCCGCCCAGCTGGCCGCGAAAGCGGGTGGCGAGGTCCACGTCCTGGTCGCCGGTCTGAACGCCCGCGCCGCCGCCGATGCCGCCGCCAAGATCGCTGGCGTGTCCAAGGTCCTGCTGGCCGAAGATGCAGCTTACGAGCATGGTCTGGCCGAGCCCCTGTCCCTGCTGGTGACCGGTCTGGCCGCCTCTTACACCGGCGTCTTCTTCCCGGCCACCACCTATGGCAAGAACGTCTCGCCCCGGGTCGCGGCTTTGCTGGACGTGGCCCAGCTGTCCGACATCACCGCCGTGATTTCCGCCGACAGCTTCCAGCGCCCGATCTATGCCGGCAACGCCATCGCCACGGTGCAGAGCAAGGATGCCATCAAGATCGCCACCGTGCGCGGCACCGCTTTTGATTCCGCCGCCGCTGAAGGTGGATCGGCCACAATTGAAAACGTTACCACTGGCGGAAATCCGGGCAAAAGCGCCTTTGTCAGCCAGCAGCTGTCCAAGTCGGAACGCCCGGAACTGACCGCGGCGCGCATCATCGTTTCCGGTGGTCGCGGCATGGGCTCGGGCGAGAACTTCACCCTGATCGAGGCCGTCGCCGACAAGCTGGGCGCCGCCGTCGGTGCTTCGCGCGCTGCCGTCGATGCCGGCTTCGTCCCCAACGACTATCAGGTCGGCCAGACCGGCAAGATCGTCGCCCCAGAGCTTTATGTCGCCGTCGGCATCTCGGGCGCCATCCAGCATCTGGCCGGCATGAAGGACAGCAAGGTCATCGTCGCCATCAACAAGGACGAAGAGGCCCCCATCTTCCAGGTCGCCGATTACGGCCTGGTCGCCGACCTCTTCCAGGCCTTGCCCGAATTGGCC
>Ga0302187_10001506_pt1 | contig 19796 bp, 9 predicted proteins | sample II_Bog_E1_3_FD_202120 | JGI IMG/M metagenome (GOLD analysis project Ga0302187, IMG submission 202120) | Peat permafrost microbial communities from Stordalen Mire near Abisko, Sweden - II_Bog_E1_3 | ecosystem: Environmental > Terrestrial > Soil > Wetlands > Peat | place: Sweden: Abisko, Stordalen...
TCGACTTTGCTCAGGGCAGACGAAAAACAGAAGCAGATCCTTCGACTCACCACCCCCAGGCTGAAAAGCGCCTGGGGCCCCGTTCGCTCAGGATGACAAGCCTCTTTTGTTGTTCGCTCAGGATGACGGTCATTGATTTGCGCTCAGGATGACAGGGTCTTTTATTGATTGATGCGGGTAAAAACTCGGTAAAGACGGTCGCAGTCATCGGCGGAGGCGTGGCAGGGATGAGTGCGGCTTGCGCGCTGGCGGAGGCGGGACTGCGCGTACAGCTTGTGGAGCGGCGAGGGTATCTTGGCGGGCGGGCCAGCTCGTATCTGCATCCGGGCGTGGGCGACGTGATCGACAACTGCCAGCATGTGCTGTTTGGCTGCTGCACAAATCTTGTTGGCTTCTACAAACGCATCGGCGTTGCGGAGCGGATTCACTGGACCAGCGAGATGACGATGATTGAGCCGGGCGGCAGAAGGTCCCGGCTTGGCCCGTCCAAAGCAGGTTCTTTGGGCTTGCCTGCGCCGCTGCATGGGTTGCCGAAGCTGATGACGGCTCATGCGTTCTCCTTCGCCGACAAGATTGCGCTGGGGCGCGCGTTTGCGGCACTGATGCGGCCTGTGCCAATGGATTCAACCGAGAGCCTGGGCGCGTGGCTCAAGCGCCATGGACAGACGAAGGGCGCGCTCGATCGCTTCTGGCGGCTGGTGATTGCGAGTGCGCTGAATGCCGAGATCGACTCGATCGCGTTGCCGTATGCGGCCAAGGTGATCCGCGAGCTGTTTATGAACTCGGCCTATGCGGGCAGCATGGGGATGAGCTCGGCGCCGCTGAGCGAGTTGTACGCAGGGGCGGTGAAGTATCTGACAGAGCGCGGTTCGAGCGTCATCTTGAAAGCGAACGTGGAGTCGGCGGAGTGGGATGATGAGACCTCGCAGTGGACTGTGAATACACGCGATGGTGCGCTCTTGTCGGATTACATTGTGCTGGCGCTGCCGTTTGAGGCTACGCAGAAACTGATTCCGCATCTGCCGGCGGCGCAGGGTGTTGAGAAGCTGACCGCGCAGATTGCACGGCATGAGCATTGGCCGATCTGCAGCGTGCATCTGTGGTTTGATCGGGAGATTACGGAACTGGAACATGCGGTGCTGCTGGATCGCGAGATTCATTGGATGTACAACAAGGGCCGCTTGCAGCCGTGGCGGAAGCAGAAGGGAAGTTATATCGAGTTGGTGATCAGCGCCGATCGGGACTTCGCGGCCCTCGAACGTCAGGAAGCGATTGCACTCGCGCTCAAGGAGTTGGCTGAGTTCTTTCCCGCCGTCGCGGAAGCGAAGTTGGAAAAATCCGCGCTGGTGAAAGAAGTGCGCGCTACGTTTGGCGTGCCTCCTGGGATTGATGCGGCGCGGCCTGGCTCGGTGTCTCCGTGGCCGAATTGTTTTCTTGCAGGGGACTGGACGGCGACAGGCTGGCCGTCGACGATGGAGAGCGCGGCGCGGTCAGGACATCTGGCGGCGGAGGCGGTTTGTGCTGCGATGGGAGATCCGAGGAAGATTCTCAATGCGGATTTGAAACCGGAAGGGCTCATGCGGCTGGTGAAGGCAGCTCCTGGCCATCGGCTTCCAGCATTTTAGGAATTCGTGTGGCCCCCTTGAGTGCATACTTTCGGTCTATAGGAGTTCCTAAAATGCTATTGGGACCAGGTGAGGTGCGGGTTCAACACGCCATGGGCTCCTACCGATTCCTTCCCCCGGCGATGAAGACGCATCGCCGGGAGGGAGCTGAGTTCGCGGGGTAGTTATCCGCTGTTGCCGGGAATGCGGAATCTACTGCGAGGCGAACGAGTCGCCCGACATGCCGCGATTGCCTACCGGGGAGTCGGTGTAGCCGGAGGGGCCGGTCTTGTTGTAGGTGACGATGGTGGTGCCGACATCGCGGGACATGAAGCACCAGCCCCTGAGGCCGGGCTTCTTGGGGTTGGCGTGCGCTTCCCATGCCATGCCGTTGGCGGCGAGAGTGTAGGTGTAGTTGGGGTCGACCTTGTTGGGATCGAACTTGAGATGCTCGATGTTCTTGCCGGCTGGGGGGTAGGAGCCGGTGAGGATCTGGTTGAGCGGGCAGACTTTCTGCAGGGTGAGCTGGCAGTTGTGCTCGATGATCTCAATGCCGGAGAGGAACATGTAGGCGATTTGCTCTTCGCGCTTGAGCTGGACTTTGCCGCCGGCGGCGTCTTCAATTTCAACGGTGGCCTTGGTGGCAAACGGCCCAGTGGTGGGCGTGGGGCCAGAGGCGGCTGGGGCGGCAGCGGATGCGGCTGCACCGGATGCGCTTGCGGCAGATGCCGTGTAGATTGCAGTCACTTCAGAGGCTTTGAGGGCGCGATTCCAGAGAGCGACGTTGTCAATGGACCCGTGGAAGAAGCGTCCGGAAAAAACAGAGCTGGCGCCGATGGTGAAGATATTTTTCTTTCCGGGTTCGCCGCCGCCCTTGTCGGTGGCGACTGCTTTGCCGTCCCAGTAAAGGACGCGGGTGTGGGTAGGCGTGTCGAGGGTGACCGCGATGGAATGCCATTGGCCGATGAGGGAATCTGGCGGCGGGGTGAAGGCGAGATTGCCGCCGGCGGCGGTAAAGAACTTGAGCTTGTTGTCGGTCTCGAATTGAACGTCGAGATCGTTGCCGTTTTCCGATTCGCCGGCTACATAAAAGAAGTGTTGCGCCTTGGAAGGCAGCTCAGCCAGGTTAACCCAGGCCATGATGCTGGCGGCGACGCCGACTCCGCCTGCCTGCGTGGTGACGATGTAGGCAGTGTGGCCGTCGAGCTTGAGGAAGCGGCTGTTGGCAGTGGGGATGGGCGCGCCAGTGGCGGCGATGCCGGCAGATCCGACGGCCTTGTAGGTGGTGGTTCCGACCAGGCTCTGGCCGGAGGTGGAGTCGAGACGATAGAAGGCGAGCGGATGGGTGGCTTCGACCGCGGTGGAGAAATCGGCCTGGGCGTTGACGGCGAGGGAAGCGAAGGTGGCGATGGCTGCGGCGGCGATGGCCGCGCGGGCTGCTTGCGAGCAAACGAACATTGGGGTCGTGCCTTTCTGGTGCGTAGTTTTCAGCGGCGAGGGATGGGTGCAACATACCTCAATGTGTTCCGGTGGGCCAGTGAATGCGGTGAGGCCAGCACAGTGTATTGCATGGGATTGAGAACTTTCAATTTGAAATTACCGGATTTGGAGCGCACGCTGTCTCTCTTAACGGCAGACGGCTTGTTTTTCATTCAGACCACTGCGTGGGGCGGAGGCTCGCACCGGCGTACTGCTTTCCCCGGGTCCCCAAGTGCGGCGGATCTGGGGCACGCAGCAGACAACGGGTCGATCTCAAAGGAGATCTTCGAAGGGGTGCATGGGGCTCAACAGGGTGCGGAAAAGGGCTTGGTTTTCGGGTTGAATTCGAGGGAGATGGTGCGCGGGCTAAAGCCCGTTCTCTCATTTTAAACAACTTATGGCACGAGTAAACTCGTGCCCCTTCGCACATCTACGTCTCATCGGAGTTTTTCCGCAAGCTGTGAAGCCGTGCCCCTTCGCACATCTACGTCGGACTAAGGGTTAGTCAACAAATTGACTGCACCTGCGGTGGTGCAGGTGCTCGCGGGAGGCTCGCATCGGCATCCTGCTTCCCACCCATTCCGCAAAGAACGCGGAATGGATGGGGCACCCAATACGAGTCGAATGAGTGAATGGGCTAGGCGTGGGGGAGGAAGTAGGCGTCTACGGCGCGCTTGAGGGCATCGCGGTCGAGGTAGGGTTTGGTGCCTTCAAAGCGGGAGGCCCAGCGGACCTGGTTTACGATGTCGCGGGGGTAACAGGCGCGCAGCTCCATTTCGAGAGTGTTGCGGATGAAAGCGATGAGCTCGTCGCAGATGCCTTCTTCGACTTCGACCTCATGTTCCTTGGTGACCCGGCGGAAGATCTCAGCGAACTGCTCATCGGTGGGCGCCCCGACGTTGATCTTGGTTTGAATGCGGCGCAGAAATGCGGCGTCGACCAAGGTGCTCGGATCGAGGTTGGAGGCAAAGCAAACCAGCATCTCGAATGGCATTTCGATTTTCTTGCCGCCGGCGAGGGTGAGGAAGTCAATGCGGCGATCAAGGGGAACAACCCAGCGGTTGAGCAACTCCGCAGGGCTTACGCGCTGGCGGCCGAAATCGTCAATGATGAGAACGCCGTTGTTGGCCTTCATCTGGACGGGGCCGACGTAGAAGCGGGTCTGGGGATTGAATTCGAGGTCGAGCATGTCAATGGTGAGCTCGCCGCCGACGAGGACGGTGGGACGCTGGCAGAGGACCCAGCGCTCGTCCCGCTCTTTAGGCTCAGAGAGAGTGGCGCGTTTGTGGATTGCCGGATCGTAGACGGTGATGATCTGACCGTCGACTTCAACGGCATAGGGAATCCAGATTTCTTCTTTGGAAAGCACGTGCGAGAGGGTTTCGGCGATGGTGGTCTTGCCGGTTCCCGGAGGACCGTAGAGGAAGATGGCGGAGCCGGAGTTGAGGGCGGTGCCGAACTGGCGCAAGGACTTGTCATCGATGACGAGATGGGCGAAGGCGCGTTCGACGTCGGGCGGGTGGACGGATACGTCGCGCACACTCTGCCTGCGGGCCATGTTGACGTAGCTCTCGAGAGTGACAGGCGCGTGGCCTGCGTAGTGGCACTGGGCCAGCAGTTCCAGGGCGCGGGTGCGGCCCTCGGAGGTGATGGAAATTTGCGGGATGTTGCCGGCCATGCCGGTGATCTGGCAGAAGCGCTCGGTGCGCAGGCGGCCAAAGATGTCGGTGGAGATCTCGAAGCCGAGCTTGAGGCGCTCGCCAAGTTCAAGAACAGTAATGGTGCCGGAGAGATAGAGGATCTTGAGAGCCAGGTCTTCAAGGACGGACTGGCGCAGGTCGATGTCGCGGAAAGACTGGGGGCGCCGCGTGGCACCGCCGAAGAGATCGGTTTTGTAGAATTCCTGCATTGTGGGTCCGGCTCCTATGATAGCGCCCGCAATGCGAAGGTGAAGTGAACGGGGAGTGGTTGACTTGGTTCCCCCCTGCGTTGGGGAGGAGGCCAACGGCGTCTCAGACTGCTGACAAAGGCTCGATAGACAGAAGATCCACGAATCAGCTGCATGGGGCTAAAGCCCCATCTCTCTCATTTGAGAGGCGGTTTCGGCCCGACTGAAGTCGTGCCCTAGGAAGAAACTGCATGGGAATTGTCAGACGGCAGGCCTTCATCGACTCCCACTCATCGAGCAAAAAACGCTCCGACCCAGAGGGTACCCCGATGGGGCACAGTTTCATCCATCGCGGGTCGGCGAAGACGGTGGACGACTGTTACAAAGCGCGCCCAAAGCCGGGTCTGTCACCAAGCTTGGCCGCCGACGTCGTCTGGCACTTGCAGTGCGGCACCACTGCGCGGGGCGGACGCTCGCAGGAGGCTCGCACTGGCGTATTGCTTCCCACTCATTCCGCGGAAAGACCGGAATGGGTGGGGCACCCAGTTCATATCAGGACGGGGAACTGAGGCATCGATGGAAAATCAGGATTGGGGGAGGCGGTGGGCCCAGCGGCGGATGGATTCAGCGGTGGGGCGCTGACCGCTCGCTTCGCTCGCGGCGAGCTGCACGGCGAAGTTGCCAATGGTGGTGCTTTCGGGGTGGCCGATTTCGACGGAAAGGCCGGTGTGCTGCTCAGTGAGGGAGACGAGCAGCTTGTTGCGGCTGGCTCCGCCGAGGATGTGAATGCGGGTGAGCTTGCGGCCCAGCATGCGTTCAAGGCTTAGGAGCGCGGAGGCGTAGCGGGCGGCGAGGCTCTCGAAGATCAGGCGGGCAAAGACGGGCTCGTGGCCAGGCATGTCGGGGATGGGCGCGTGGCCGAGACGGGCGAGTTCGTTGTTGATGCGCGCGGGCATGTCGGAGTCGAGCATGAGGGTTTCGGCGTCCATGTCGAGCAGGCCTTCCGCTTTGCACGCGGAAGCTTGCTGGATGAGGTCTTCGATATTCCACGCGCGGCCTTCGGCGCTCCAGGCGTCCATGCACTGCTTGAGAACCCACATGCTGTTGATGAGCGAGTGAACGAGCAGGTCGCCGGTGGCTGCGCCGAGGTTGGTATAGCCGGCCGCGAGGGCTTCTGGGGTGGTGACGGGCACGCTGCTGCGGGTGCCGACGAGAGACCAGGTTCCGGAAGAAATGTAAAGGGTTGAATCGAGGCTGGTGGAGATGGCGGCGATTGCGGACGCTGTGTCGTGGCAGGCGGGGGCGATGAGCTGGGTGTTGCGGAAGGCTTCGAGTTCTGCAAGCGGGCCTTGCAGGCGGCCGACGAGGGCGCCGGTGGGGACGATGGGCGGGGCGGCGTCGATGGGGAGATCGAGGAGACGGAAGAGGTCGCGGTCCCAATCGCCGGTGGTCAGGTTGACGAGGCCGGTGTGGGTGGCGTGGGTGTACTCTGCCACGCGGCGGGCGCCGAGCCAATGCAGGATGTATTCGGGCATGGTGACCCAGGGGGCGTGCGCGTCGATGCCGCATGCCGGGTCGGCCATGAGCTGGCAGACGGTGTTGATGCGGTGGGGCAGGACGCCGGTGCGCTGATAGAGATCGAGGGGGGAGATGAGGGCGTCGGCGCAGTCCTTGGTAGCGATGGTGCGTTCGTCGCGGTAGCAGAAGGGGTCGCGGAGCGGAGTGCCTTCAGGGCTGAGACGGACGTAGTCGACTCCCCAGGAATCGACGGCGATGGAGGCTATGCCTTCGGGGGCGGCTGCCGCGGCTTTGCGGAGGCCTCCTTCAAGGCCGGCGAGGATGGTTTCCAAGGGCCAGTGAAGAGATGAGGCGTGGTGGATGGGGCCGTTGGGGATGCGATGGATTACTTGGATGTTGGGGACATTGTTTTCCCAAGTGAGCAGGGAGACGCGACAGCTCTCGGCGCCGAGGTCGATGGCTATTCTTGCGGATTGAGGCATCGAATTCCGGACCCCGATTTCGGTGTTTTGCCTCCCACCCATGCCGCAAAAACCGCGCCATGGAGGGGGCACCCAGTTCTATCGCGCCAGATCGAAAAGCAACCGCAGATCCTTCGACTCACCGCCCTCAGGCTGAAAAATGCCTGGGGCCCCGTTCGCTCAGGATGACAGCGCTCTTTACAGGCTAGCGCAGGAAGGCTTCGGCTAATCCGCCGTCTACCGGGATGATGTGGCCGGTGGTGCAGCGGGATTTGGGGCTGGCGAGGAACAGGATGGCTTCGGCGCAGTCGGTTGGGTCAATGGGCTGATGGGTGAGGGTGCGCTTGGCGTAGAAGCCGGCGAGCAGGTTGCGGAGCTCGTCGTCGGAGAGCGACTCCTCAAACGGGATGTTGTACTTGGTGAGCGAGGCGCGGACGCGGTCGCGGGGGAACATAGTGGACCCTTTGACGACGGTGGCCGGGCTGATGCCGTTGACGCGCACGCCGGGGGCGAGGCCGACGGCGAGTTCGCGGATGAGATGCGAGAGCGCGGCCTTGCTGACGTCGTAGGCCTCGCTGCCGCGCTTGGGCACGACGGCGTTGGCGGAGCTGGTGAGGACAATGACGGCGTCGAGGGCCTGCTCGCGGAAGGGCTTGGCGGCTTCGTCGGCGAGAAGGTAGTTGGCGGTGACGTTGACGTCGAGGGTGGTGGCCCAGGTGGCGTCGGAGAGGATGCCGTCGGGCGAGGACGGGAAGAGCGCGGCGGTGTTGATGAGGATGTCGATGCCGCCGAAGGCTGCGATGGTGGCCTTGATCGCGTCCAGGATGGATTCGCGACTGCGGATGTCGACCGGTGTGACAGCGGTGAACTCCTTCGAGGTGACGGAGGCCAGTTCAGTGACGACGCGCTGTGCGGCTGCTTCATCGCGGTCGGCGACGACGACGTGTGCGCCGCGGGCGGCGGCAAGAAGAGCGACTTCGCGGCCGATGCCGCTGCCTCCTCCGACTACAAGGGCGATGCGGCGGCTGAGTTCCTTTTCAGGCGGCTGGCGGCGGATTTTGGCTTCTTCCATGGCCCAGTACTCGATGCGGAAGGCCTCAATGGCAGGGAGTGCGACGTAGTTGGTGAAGACCTTGAAGCTCTCCGGTTCGTTTGCAGGGCCGCATTGCGGGAGGGTTCCTGTGACTTCTCCTTCGGCGAGGAGGCTTGCGCCTTCCATCACATGAATCGCGTTGGTGTAGAACTCGCCTGTGATGCGGGCTTCCGTCTTGCTCTTGCCGAAGCTGAACATGCCTAGCCCCTGGATGAGGACGACGGTGGGGCTGGCGTCGCGGAGGGCGGGCGAATCGGGCGTGGCGAAAGAGTGGTAGTAGTCGGCGTACTGCTGGCGGTACTCGTCGAGCGAGACGACGATCTGCTTGCGCAGGGCGGCGAGATCTTCGCCTTCAGCCCAGGGAATGAAGAGGGGCCGTATCTTGGTGCGGATGAAGTGATCGGGGCAACTGGTGCCGAGGAAGGAGAGGTCTTTGGCATGGACCGAGTTGACGAATTGAAGAACGTCGGGGGCGTCGGTGAAGCTCGATATCCACCGGTTTTTGGTGCTGATGCGGCCGCGCAGATAAGGGGCGATTTGAATGGCGAGGCTGCGGCGTTCTTCACGAGCGGCGATGGACTCTCCGCCAAAGCGGGTTGAGCCCTTGGCAAGGCCGTGGCGTTCAATGAACTGGCCGATCTGATCGACGATTGTCAGCGTGCCGAGGTAGCACTCGCGGTGGGTATCCCCCCAGGTGAAGAGGCCGTGGCCGCCGAGAACGATGCCGTCGCAGCCAGGGTTGTCCTTGACCGCCTGGCGCATCATCAGGCCGAGTTCGAAGCCGGGGCGCTGCCAGGGAACCCAGACGAGCGAGTGGTTGAACTCGCGATTGAACTCGTTCATTTTTTCGAGGCCGTTGGCGGAGGCGGCGAGGGCGATGCCCCAGTCGGGATGGAGATGGTCAACGTGCGGGAAGGGCAGAAAGCCGTGCAGCGGGGTGTCAATGGAGGCGGCGACGGGGTTATTTCGGAAGGCGGCGACGGCGTACATGGGGACCATCTCGTCTTCAAAGTCGACGCCCTTGTAGGTGCGCTCGAGAGAAAGGAGCTTGTGCTGGTAGAGGGTGGCGAAGCCGGTGCGCTTGATGCTGCCGAGGTCGCCGCCGGAGCCTTTGACCCAGAGGATTTCAATGGGCTCGCCGGTGAGCGGGTCGATTTCAGTAACTTTGGAGCTGGTGTTGCCGCCGGCGAAGTTGGTGAGGCGCAGGTCGGAGCCGAGCAGGTTGGAGCGGTAGCGCAGGAGCTCAGGCTCATCGAGGGTGGCGGCTAGCTGGGAATCCCAGCGGTCTTCAAGGAACTTCAGAGTGGCAGGAGTTGCGGCGGCCAATGTCATAGATACCACTTTACGAGGGATTTTTGCAGCGTACACAAGATAACATATTGGCGTAGCAATAGAGAATCTATTCCTTATTGGAAATTCAGATCGACACGGACGGGAGAGCCAGTGACCAGCAGAATTGTCAGGCTTGAGGCCAGTCGGACAGAGATTCAGCAGAGACTGCCTTGTGGCGAACGTAGTTATAGGGTGGGGTGGCGTAGCCGCGCAGGATGGAGATTCCAAGCTGAATGAGGCGCGGGCCGTAGGTCTCCACTTCATGGGAGATGGAGCCGATGAGGGCGCTTTTGCCGGTGCGCATCTCAGCGATGACCTCGGGGATGCAGTCCTGGCCGACGATGGCGAAGTCGGCTTCGCGGCCAGCCTGGCGGGCGGCATCGAGAACGCCGAGGGCGCTGGAGTCGGTGGCGGCGGCTACCAGGATGCGTTCGCCTTTTAGGCTGCTCCTTAGAAAATCGGCGACTGCCGACTGGCTGGGCTGGCGCATGCCGCGGCCCTCGAGGCGGATGAAGCGGAGGGCCGGAATGTCGCTGAGGCGTTCGCGGATGCCGTCAAATGCGCCGGAGATGCGGCCTTGAACGAAGCTGCCGGCCTCGGCGAATCCCACGCCGAGAACCGCATCGACCTTTCCCTTCCATTTGCGCTGTGCGAACTGGGCGAGCATGGAGCCGGCTTCGTATCCGCATTCAAAGTTGTCGACGCCAAAGTAGGTGGCGTTGGGGTGGGGCACGTCAATGGCGACGAGAGGAATCTCGGCCTTCTTGAAGATGTGGGCGACGCGGGGGCCGGCAGCTTCTTCCACCTGAAATTCAAGGACCAGGTCAACGCGCCTGGCCACCAGTTCCTCGGCGTTCTGGATGGCGACGTCGGGGTCGAACTGGTTGTCGAGGACAAGGAGCTCGACGCCGGCGGCGGCGGCGGCCGCTGTGACGCTTTGGGAGACGGCGACGGAAAAAGGCAGGTCGGCGGACTGCACGGCGAGACCGAAGCGCAAGCGGCGGGGACGGGAGACGAGGCGATAGAGGCCGTTCTGCGATTGGGCCACGTAGCCGCGGTGGGTGAGGGTCTTCAGGATGCGATAGACGCTGGTCTTGGAGATGTGAGTGCTCTGGTAGACATCTTCGAGGGAAACGGGCCCGTGGCTCTCTTCAAGCAACTCGATGACGTCGAGCGCCTTGGAAAGGATGGGAATGAGATAGAGCCGCTTGATCTTTGACTTGGGCAAAGGAGTTTCTCCCTGGATGGTTCCGTAGCTGGTGTCCGGTCACGAAAGATCATTGCGAAATGCCTGAAGAACAAAAGCGGATCCTTCGACTCACCACCCCCAGGCTGAAAGACGCCTGGGGCCCCGTTTGCTCAGGATGACAGACGCTTTTTGAAGGCTGCGCTTTGTATGCTCAGAATGACAGCCTCTGTTTTGTTAAGAACTTTGGAGACAGGACACTCGATTCCACCAGCATAGACTTCTTCAGGCGTAACTGCCCACTGCGGTTGGCGTTTTAGCGCGTTGGGTGGCGACTCGTTCGACGTACCCTCCGGCTTTGAGAGCGGCGAGCGGGTCGGGGGAGAGTCCGCGGGCTATGCGCCAGGCGGCGGTGAGCGGGCGCACGTCAGTCCAGAATGCGCCGCGGAAAAGCTCTTCGGCGGCGACGAGTTCGCAGGAGTCTTGCAGGGCGGCCAACAGCTCGCGATCGACGAGCGCGGCCTTGAGCCAGAGTTCCTGGGCGGTGACGACGGTCTGGACGGTGGCTTCGATCTTGCCTTTGAGGTTGTGGCTCTGGTCGACCATGAAGGCCACGCCTTCAGGCGGCAGGCCGTTGGTCGAGCTTAGGTGGAGTTCGTGGAAGATGCGGAAGATCTGGTAGGGATCGATGGAGCCGAGGGTAAGATCGTCGTCGGCATAACGGCGGTCGTTGAAGTGAAAGCCGCCGAGCATACCGGTATGGAGCAGCCAGGCGACGAGTTGCTCAATGTTCTGCGAGGCGTAGTGGTGTCCGGTGTCGACCAGGACGCGGGCCTGGGGGCCGGCCTGCTGCGCGAAGTGCGAGGCCATGCCCCAATCGGCGATGTCGGTGTGGTAGAAGGCAGGCTCGAAGGGCTTGTATTCAACGAGCAGGCGCTGCGTGGGGGCGAGATGGGCGTGGGCGGCCGAGAGGGCTTCCTCAAGCCATCCGATGCGCTTGCGGATGGATTGTGTGCCGGGATAGTTGGAGCCGTCGGCGATCCAGAGGGAGATGTCGCGGGAGCCGAGCTGTTTGCCAATCTCGATGGATTCGAGGACGTGCTGGAGAGCCTGGGCGCGGATCTCGGACGAGGGATTGGAGAGCGAGCCGAACTTGTACTGCTGGTCCTGAAAGAGGTTGGGATTGATGGAGCCGGCGCGGACTCCGTAGCGGCTCTCGAGGGCCTTTACTTCCTCGACGTCGGCGAGTCCGTTGGGCAGATCCCAGAGGACGTGGAGGGCCACGGTGGGAGTGACGCCGGTGAGGCGATGGACCTCGGCCGCGTCGGCAAATTTCTCTTCGACGGTGGAGGCGGCGGCGGCCTGGGTGAACTTGCCGAAGCGCGTGCCGGTGTTTGCGAAGCCCCAGGAGGGAATCTCGATCTGGAAGCCGTCGAGAACCTGAGCGGTGCGGTCGAGCCGGGCGGCTTCGGATTGGGGCGATGCTGGATGGGTCATGGCTGGTTCCTTGTCACACGGATCGTCTTGCGTGGCCGCGATGGATGAAGAGCAGTTGGGCACGCTTGCTGCCGGAAAATACGTGGCAGCAGTAGTTTGGCTTACTGGCCCGGAACGATTCTGTGTCCAGCGGTCTGGAAAAAGGTATGGTATTCGATAGGCACTGACTTTGTCTATTGCAACAAAGTGGCAGGTTTGGAATGTCACGAAGAATTCGACCCATTTTATCTTTGGAAGCGTCAACATTTGCCGACATACGCCGTCTAAGACACGCATACCCGTCTGCTGAGTTGAACCCCGGATATTTGTTAAAGAGTTAATACTCGATTCTTGCGATTCCAGATCACTTTTTACGGGTCCGAAAGGAACGAGAAGGGTAAGCTGAAAACGATTCTTCCGCCTTGCGGAGTTTTGCCTGCCGATTTATGGAGGGCATCAGGAATGTGGGTCGAAACGGTATAGGTCGTTGTGATACCTTTGGCATCCAGGACTCATCTTAGTCGCGGGCAGTCGGTCGGATTGTCTGCAAGTCTGTGATTGGAACCCCAGCTCAGTATTGGATTCGGGGGGCTCACCCTCGAAGAAAGGTCCAGGAAGACGAGTATGCGCGCCCTGCGTTTCTCTCCCCTTTGTGTATTTGCCAGTGGATTATTTTGTGTTACGGCGGCGATGGCCCAGAACGGCGCGCCCGCGGTACGGATCGTCAATGCGATAGACGAGAAGCAGCTTGTGACGCTCAACGGAACGGTGCATCCGCTGGCCAATGCCAAGAACGATCGCGGAGCCGCGCCTGACAGCACACCGCTGAACCGGATCCACCTGCTGTTGAAGCGCAGCGCGACCCAGCAGGCGACGCTCGATCAGATGATCGGGCAATTGCATACGCCGGGGAATCCGAATTATCACAAGTGGCTTACGCCGGACCAGTTCGGCAAGCAGTTTGGCGTTTCGGACCAGGATATTGCGACGGTGGAGACGTGGCTGACGGGGCATGGCTTCAACGTGATCGGGGTCAAGCCGGGCAAGCAGGTGATCGAGTTCTCGGGGAACGTGGGGCAGTTCCGCAGCACATTCCACACGCAGATTCATCAATACTCGGTGAACGGCGAGAGCCATTTTTCGAACGCGACCAATCCGCAGATTCCGGCGGCTCTTGCGCCGGTGGTGGGCGGATTTGTTTCTCTGAACAACTTCCATGCCAAGAGCCAGGTGAAGGCGATGGGCAAGGCGATGTATGACCCATCGACCCACACGGCGACCGCCGACTGGACCTGGGGGACAACAGACGTGAACTTTGTGCTGGCGCCGCAGGACTACGCGGTTGAGTACGATCTGACTCCTCTTTATACGGCGAGCACGCCGATCAACGGCAGCGGGCAGACCATTGCGATCATCAACGATTCAAACGTCAACATCGACCTGGTGAACCAGTTCAGGAAACTGTTCGGACTTTCGGTGAATCCGCCGCAGGTGATCATTGATGGCAACGACCCGGGTGTGAATGGCGATGCAGTAGAGGCGTACCTGGACGTGGAGTGGGCGGGAGCGGTTGCGCCCAATGCGACGGTCGACCTGGTGATTGGAGCGGACACCGAGTTGGAGAGTGGACTTGATCTGGCAGCGGAGCATGCGGTCTTTGGCAATGTAGCGCCTGTCATGAGCATGAGCTTTGGCTATTGCGAGCAGGGTACGGGTAGCAACAACTCGTTTTGGAACAGTCTCTGGGAGCAGGCTGCCGCGCAGGGCGTCACGGCGATGGTATCTTCAGGCGATGCCGGCTCGGCGGGCTGCGACGACGACAATACCCAGTACTATGCAATCAGCGGGCAGGCCGTGAACGGCTTTGCCTCTACGCCCTACAACGTCGCGGTGGGCGGCACGGATTTCTATTACACGTTCTGGAACTCCACGAATGTAACCACGGCGGACTTTACTTCCTACTGGACCATAACTCCGCAGGCCACGCCGGCCGCGTCTCTTAAGGGGTACCTGGCTGAGCAGCCATGGAACGACAGCCAATTCGGCGATGACCTTTCGCAGACTTACGCCAACAGCGGCGACACGGCAACGTCGATTGCGGCGGGAAGCGGCGGCGCCAGCAACTGCGCCACGGGAACCGGAGCGACGATCAATGGCTGGACCACGTGCACAGCGGGTTATGCAAAGCCCAGTTGGCAGGTAGCCACCGGCGTGCCGGCAGACAACGTGCGCGATCTGCCCGACGTTTCGCTGTTTGCATCGAACGGAGTGAACTACAGCTTCTATCCCATTTGCGCGGAGGATGGCGACTGCCAGCCAGCGACGAGCGGCAATGTCATTCAGATCTACGGCGTGGGTGGAACATCGGCTTCTTCTCCCTCGTTTGCCGGCATGATGGCGCTGGTGAATCAGAAGTATGGCCCACAGGGGCAGGCCAACTATGTGTTGTATCCAATGGCCAAGCAGTTTCCAGCGGCCTTCCACGACGTGACGGAGGGATCGAATACGGTTCCGTGCGATTTGAGCGACGCAACTCCGAATTGCATTGCCGCGCCAAGCGCACTGGCCTACAGCATCGATGGGCCGCCGTATGGGCTGGTGACGGAAGGCGAGATCGGCACGGGAACGACGCCGGAGTACAACGCCACCGTGGGTTACGATCTGGCGAGCGGTCTGGGGACGATCGACGCCAACCAGATGGTGACCAACTGGGGCAGCGTGAGGTCTGAGGCCACCACGACGACGCTGACTGTCGCCCCGCCGAACGGTGTTTCGTTGAGTAGCATTCCGCATGGAACCACACTGACCGTCAGCGGTACAGTCACCGGGAAGGGAACACCCACGGGCGACGTCGCATTGGTGACCAACAGCACCGAACCCATCAACCAGGGAGAAGATTTCTTCACGCTCAGCAGCGGGGCTTATTCAGGCACCCTCAATTTTCTTCCCGGCGGAACCTACGATGTCTGGACGCAGTACGGCGGCGATGGCACGGACGCGCTGAGCACGTCTTCAAAGGTGAGCATCACGGTGACCCCGGAGAATAGCGAGGTCGCTCTCTCTATCTACAACAGTGGTTCACTGCTCTCCTCTGGGTCGTCGATCTCCTATGGGACCCAGCTTACGCTGGACGCATTGGCTGGTCCGGCCAGTTGCGCGACAAGCTGCCCATCTTCCTATACGTATCCAAGCGGAACGGTGACGTTCTATGACAACGGCACCGCAATCAACACAGCGACGATCAACGCCGAGGGTGACGCCGAGTTCACGCTGCCGAACACATTCAACGCGGGCTCGCATAACATTACGGCTACCTATTCGGGCGATGGGAGCTACAACTCAAGCACCGCGGCGGCCATTCCGTTTACGGTGACCCAAGCGACAACGGAGGTGCTGATTAGTTCACCGTATACGAGCTATTTCCAGGGTATGACGGAGACCCTCTCGGTGCTTGTGGAGGGTTTGGGAAATGGCGTGGCGCCGGCAGGAACTGTGAAGCTGACGGGCGCGCCGACAGCGCTTAGCTCGACAACCGCAACGCTTGCGGCTGGGGTAGACCCGAGTGCAGGCACAACGGTCGGCATAGCGACGTTCACAATTCCGTCTTCGGCGACGGCGGGAAATTACAGCATTACAGCTGCCTACACGCCCACCACTGCTGCCGCCGTAAATTATGCTGCCTCAAATTCAACTGCAACCCCCTTCTCGCTCAGTATCGTCGCAGCGTCAGGAACAAACACAACAACGACCGGCTCGGCGACGGCAAGTGCCACTTCTCCCAATGCGCAGGTGACGGTGAGCGGTACCGTAACGGCGGCCAGCGGGGCGGCTCCAACTGGAAGCCTGGTGATCTTGTTGCCGATCCTCAGCTCCTATACCACTTCAGAAGAAGGTGAATTGGGTTCGGTCGCTTTGACGGCAGGCACTGGCAGCAGTTCTACCTTCAGTTTTGTAGTGAATAGCGGAGTCCTGTTGCAGGGTGCGAATCAGCTGACGCTGAAGTACGACCCGACGTCAGGCAGCCAGGACAATCCATCCACTGCCGTAGTCACAATCGCCAACTCGCTTGCCGATTTCTCACTGATCGCGAACACCACGATCATTCCAGTGACTTCGGGCAGCAGCGCATCAACAAACATCAATGTCTCTTCAGTGAACACATTTGCTGGAGCGGTAGACCTGACCTGCACGGCGCCAAGCAACTGGACCTGCACCATTCCGAGTTCGGAGCCCCTGACCAACGGCGGTTTTGCGGTGGCAGGGCTGAGCGTGACCGCGCCCAAGACAGCGACGGTGGGAAGCTACACCGTGCTGATTACCGGAAAGGATGCGGCGACGGGCGAGTATGTTCACACGCTGGGGCTGAAAGCGCAGGTGACCAGCACGGCGCCGGGATTTGCGCTGACGAATAGCGGGAGCGTGACGGTGTTGCCGGGCGCGACGACGGGCAATACATCGACGATTACCGCGACGCCGTCGAACGGATTCACGGGAGCGGTGAATCTGACTTGCGTGCTGACGAATCCTCCGGGCGGGATTACGGCGCCCAGCTGCACGGTTACATCCTCGGTGACCATCTCCGGAACAACCGCGGCGACGGGAACACTGACGATGGTTACCACGTCGAGCACTACCCCGGGCGCTTACACCATGACGGTGACCGGCAAGGACGCAGCGACCGGCCTGATTACCTCATCAACGGCAGTGGGCCTGACGGTGAGCGTTCCGCCGAGCATTGCGTTGACCAATAGCGGCGCGATCAGCTTCCAGGCTGGAGCGAGCACTGGCGACACGGCGACGATTACCATTACGCCGGCGGCCGGATTCACCGGGAACGTGGGTCTGACCTGCGTGGTGACGCCGACGGCAGCGGTGAGCCCGGCAACATGCTCGGCTGTGACGCCGGTGGATATTACCGGGACCACGGCTGGAACCTCGACGGTGACGGTGAGCACGACGCTGACGACAACACCCGGAACCTACACGGCGACAGTGACGGGCGCTGACGTGGCAACCGGCAAGATCACATCGAGCACTGGCGTTGGGGTTACAGTTACCGCGCCGCCGACTCCGGCAATCACGCTGAGCAACAGCGGTTCGCTCAGCTTTGTTGCGGGAGCAACCTCGGGCGACACAGCAACGATTACGGTGACGCCGTCGAACGCGTTTACCGGGGTTGTGGATCTGACCTGCTCGGTGACTACGGCACCGGCGAGTCCGACCAGCCCGGCAACCTGCTCGGTAACGCCTACGGTGGACATTACCGGCACTGGCGCTCTTACCGGCACGCTGACGGTGACGACCACCTCAACCACCACGACTGGGGCCTATGGCATTACCGTGACGGGCAAGGATGCGGCCACGGGCAAAGTGAGCTCGAGCACAATTGTAAGCGTTACTGTGAACGCACCGCCGAGCTTTGCGCTCACGAACAACGGCGCGGTCAGCTTCCAGGCGGGAGCCACCACGGGCGACACGGCAACGGTTACCGTTACCCCTGCGGGCGGATTCACCGGGAACGTGGGTCTGACCTGCGTGGTGACGCCGACGGCAGCGGTGAGCCCGGCAACATGCTCGGCTGTGACGCCGGTGGATATTACCGGGACCACGGCTGGAACCTCGACGGTGACGGTTACGACGACACTGACGACCACACCGGGAAAATATACGGCGACAGTGACGGGCACATCCGGGAGTATCACGGCGAGCACGCCAGTAAGCGTCACGGTGACGGCTCCTCCGCCGCCGGCGATTGCACTGGCGAGCAGCGGCGCAATCAGCTTTGTTGCGGGAGCGACTACGGGTGACACAGCGACGATTACCGTGACTCCGTCGTATGGGTTTACCGGAGTGGTGGACTTGACCTGCGCAGCAACGACAACCCCGGCGAGCGCGAGCACTCCGGCAACCTGCACTGTAACTCCAACCGTGGACATCACTGGCACGAGCGCGCTGACCGGCACGTTGACTGTGGTGACCTCGGCGGCCACGACGACCGGCGCCTATGTCTTCACTGTGAGCGGCAAAGATGGGACGGTCACCGGGTCGACGACCGTGAGTGTGACTGTGAATGCGCCGCCGAGTTTCGCGCTTACGAACAGCGGCGCGATCAGCTTCCCGGCGGGAGCGACAACCGGGGACACGGCGACGATTACCGTGACACCCGCGGGTGGATTCACTGGCATAGTGGACCTGACCTGCGCGGTAACAAACACGCCAGCGAGCCCAACCAGCCCGGCGACTTGCAGTGTGACATCGACGGTGAACCCGACCAGCGCCAATCCAGTTGCGGCGACGGTTACAGTCAACACGACGTACACAACCACGCTTGGTAACTACACAGTTGCCGTCACCGGCAAGGATGCGGCGACAGGCAAGCTTAGTTCAACCACAAACGTGACTGCGACAGTGACGGCTCCTCCGCCGCCGGCAATTGCGCTGACCAACAGCGGCGCACTGAGCTTTGTTGCGGGAGCCGCGACCGGCGATTCAGGAACCGTTACCGTGACACCGTCGTATGGATTCACGGGGGTGGTGGATCTAACCTGCGCCGTGACGCCGGTTGCTGCCAGCAGCCCGGCGACCTGCACGGCGGGCCCGACGGTGGACATCACCGGAACCGGCGCACAGACGTCGACGGTTATGGTGACCACAACGGCATCGACTACACCGGGATCGTACAGCGCGACGGTGACGGGCAAAGATGCAGCGACGGGCAAGGTGACCGGAAGCACCGCAGTGGGTGTGACGGTGCTGGGTGTTCCGAGCTTTACGCTGAGCAACAACGGGCCGATTACCTTTGGCGTGGGCGCGACCTCAGGCAATACCGCGACGATCACGGTGGCGCCGGTGAACGCATTCACGTCAACGGTGGGACTCACCTGCGCAGTGACAACGACGCCTTCGAGCCCAACCAGCCCGGCGACGTGCTCGCTGGCGGCGTCTACGGTGCCTGGAGGTTCGGGGACGGATGTGCTGACGATCGGCACAACGTCGACCACCACGACAGGGAACTACGCGATCACGGTGACCGGCGTCTCGGGAGCGATTACCGGGACGACGGTGGTGAATGTCACGGTGAACGGCAGCTATACCGTGACGGCGACCTCGCCGGCGTCGATTGCGCCGGGAGCGTCGGCGACTTCGACGGTGACGATTGCCTCAACCAATGGCTACGCGGGAAGCGTGACACTGACTTGCGCGCTGACCTCGTCGCCATCGGGCGCAACGGATCTGCCTAGCTGCACAAACGGCAGCCAGACTGTGACGCTGAGTTCGACGACGACGACCGGGACGGCGACGGTGACCGTAGATACGACGGCGGCGAGCAGCAGTGAGCTGGTCCGGCCGAAGCTGGGCCCCGGCAAGGGCTGGATGGGGGCAGGCGGCGGCGCGGTGCTGGCGCTGTTGCTGTTCTTCGGGATCCCGGCGCGGCGGCGCAGTTGGCGGTCGATGCTGGGGATGTTGGTGCTGATGGTGGTTCTGGGCACCATGGCTGGCTGCGGCGGCAGCGGTGGTGGCGGCAGCAAGAACCTTGGAACAACTGCCGGCACGTATACCTTCACGATCACCGCGACCGGAAACCCGGCGCAGGGGTCGGGAAACACGAACACCTTCACGGTGGACGTGAACTAAGTCAGTTCGATCCGTACGACCCGGCGGCCCTTCCTTCGGGAGGGGCCGTTGTATTTAAGGTATTTCTCCTTCAGATTTAGCCCTTGCCGATTTCCTTTGAGGGCGTTGATTTCTTGAGGAAATC
>Ga0302187_10001510_pt1 | contig 19772 bp, 11 predicted proteins | sample II_Bog_E1_3_FD_202120 | JGI IMG/M metagenome (GOLD analysis project Ga0302187, IMG submission 202120) | Peat permafrost microbial communities from Stordalen Mire near Abisko, Sweden - II_Bog_E1_3 | ecosystem: Environmental > Terrestrial > Soil > Wetlands > Peat | place: Sweden: Abisko...
CTTCATCCCCCACGTCTACAACGGCAAGGACAAGAGCTTCTTCTTCTTCGCCTATGAAGGCTTCCGCCTCACCCAGTCCTACTCGGCGAACACCCAGCAGCCCACCGCGCTGATGCGGCAGGGCATCTTCACCGAGACCTCCACCACGATCATCGACCCGCTGACCGGAGCCGCCTTCGCGAACCAGACGATTCCAACGGCCCGTCTGAACCCGGTCTCGCTGCAGCTGATGACCCTGCTGATGCCCAATCCGACGACCACGGGTACCGGTGTCAACACCATCGAGTTCATTCCAGAGAAGTCGCTCTCCAGCCGTTTCTCGCTGCGCCTGGACCACAAGCTCACCGACCGCGACCAGATCCGCTTCACCTGGCTGCGAGCCTTCTACGGCCCCAACACCACCAACGGTCCCGACAGCCTGCAGGGAGGCAACGCCCAGGATGGCGAGCACAACTCCAACTTCATCCTCGGCTGGACGCACACCTTCTCGCCGACGCTGCTGGTCGATACCTACGGCTCCTTCTTCCATCTGCCCATCTACCGCACGCCGCAGAACTACAAGACCGACTTCACATCGATCATCCCCGGCCTCGGCCAGGAGCTGATCGAAGGTGCGCCGCAGATCTCCATCACCAACATCCAGTCCATCTCCGAGTCCGGCTCCAAGGATCTGGAGCAGGTCGGGCAGTTGGCCACAGCCGTCACCAAGGTGCTGCCCAAGCACACGCTGAAGTTCGGCTTCGCCTACCTCTACGACAACCACTGGAACGATTCGGCCCAGAGCCCGCAGCGTGGCTCCTTCAGCTTCAACGGCAAGTACTCTGGCAACGCGCTGGCGGACTTCCTGCTCGGCTACCCGACGACCGCCGGCAAGCCGACGCCCAACAACTACATCACCCGCAACATCTCCAGCCAGTACGCGGCCTACATCCAGGACGACTGGAAGCCGGTGCGCAACCTCACCATCAACGCCGGCCTGCGCTACGACCTGCAGTGGTTCCGCGACAACCCCTACGGACTGAACTCGCTCTACGTTCCTTCCCTCAAGGAGGTCGTGGTCTTCGGCAGCTCCTACCCTTCGGCCGCGATTCCCGCCTTCATCACCGGAGTTCCCACCGCGCTCTCCGGCACGGCAGGGCTCCCCAGCAGCGTCTTCGCCTACCTGGGGCAGAACAAGAAGAACTTCGCTCCGCGCCTCGGCTTCGCGTATGAGGCTCTTCCCAACACGGTGCTGCGCGGTGCCTTCGGCATCTACTTCAACCTGCTGCCTGCTTCGTACATCGGCACGGCGCCTTTCGCCAACCTGCCGTTTGCCGGCTCTCAGACCTACACGAACTCCAGCGCCAACCCGCCGGCGTTCTCGATGTCGAACCCGTTCTCCGCAACCGGAGCCTTCACGGCCAACCCCAACGTCCTGGCGCAGGCCAAGACGACCACCCCCTACACCGAGCAGTACAACCTGGCCCTCGAACATCAGTTCGCGCATAACTGGGATGTCCGCATCGGCTACGTCGGCCAGCACAACCTGAAGCAGAACAACTACGGCGGCAGCGGCAACTACGCGCCCAACATCAACCTGCCGGCGACCCCCGCTCTCATCCAGAACGGTTCGACGACGGCGCAGAGCCTCAATCTGGTCCAACCGTTCTCCAGCATCAGCCTGAACATGGATCCGATCTTCCACAGCTCGTCCAACTCGCTGCAGATCGGCGCGCATCACCAGTACCACAACGGCATCTCGTTCGGTGCCGAGTACCAGTGGATCCGCGCTCTGGGTACCGAGAACCTCGAGAATCCCTCGGGCTCCAACGTCAACGACTCCTTCGGTCCCATCGGCGGCATCGCGCCCCAGGTGCTCACCGTCAACTACACCTACCAGCTGCCCTTCGGCCACGGAAAGGCTCTCTTCGCCAACTCCGGCAACGTCGTCAACAAGCTCGTCGGCGGCTGGCAGATCTCAGGCATCTCGATCTTCCAGAACGGCCAGCCGTTCTCGGTCACCTACAGCGCTCCGGGCTCCTACACCGACGGCAGCCTCAACAAGTGGACGAACCTCGCCAGCGGACGCGCCAACCGCGTCTCGGGCGTAGCGCTCTATCCCACCACGAAGACCCGCTCCCAGTGGTTCAACCCGGCAGCCTTCGCGGCTCCCACCAACGCAGCGGGCATTCCCGGCGGAGCCTATGGCAACTCCGGCTACAACATGCTGCGCGGACCACGCTACCAGGACTGGGACCTGAACCTCGAGAAGAACATCGAGTTCCGCGACCACTACCGCATCCAGCTCCGTGCGGACTCCTTCAACGTCTTCAACCATCCCAACTTTGCCGTACCCAACGCCGCCATCAGCAACACGTCGACGGTGGGGACCATCACCGGCATCAGCGGTACGCCCTCCTACGAGCAGCGCACCGTGGAGTTCGCCGCGAAGTTCAACTTCTAACGGCGGCGGCAATGCTCCATCCGCGAAAGGCGGCCACGACTTCCCCGGGCCGCCTTTCGCGCAACAACCCTTTCGGAGATTGAAATGCTGCGGCGCGTTCTTAGCCTCTTGTTGCTGTGTGGATCTACATCTCTCCTAGGCGGGCAGAATTTGCCCTCTGCCCGCCACTTTTCTCCAGCCTCGATGGACAGCAATACGAGCCAGCTCTTCCAGGCATCGATGCAATGGAGCGACCATTTCTACGACGACAGCGCCAAGCTCGTACGCAGTCCCTATTCTTCCGGGGCGATCGGAGCCCACGGCTCGGCTGGCCAGTACATGGTGCGCGAGTCAAGCTGGTACGCGCTGGGTCTTCTCTTCCGCGATCAACCCGGCGACCGGAAACGCGCGGAGCAGGTGATAGAGAAGGTGCTCGAGGAGCAGTACACCGTTCCCGGAGTGCGCTGGTATGGCACCTACAAGCGAACGCCCGAGGAGCCCGATCCCGACGGCAAGAGCGTCATGTGGCGCGGCTATGACCCCAACTGGCGTCACTTCATCGGCACCACCTTCGCGATGATCCTCATCGAGTATCCGGACCGCCTCCCGGCATCCCTGCGCGACCGTATGTACAAGGCCATCGACCTCGCCATCGAAGGCGAGATGCACGAGGGCCGCCTCGTACCCTCCTACACCAACATCGCGCTGATGTATGGGTTCCTGTGGGACTTCGCTGCCGTGCATGACCATCGTGCCGACTGGCTGAAGCAATCTGCAGCGTGGAACGATGAGGTCGATAAGCTCTTCTCCGCACATCACGCGTTCTTCGAGTACAACTCGCCGACATACTGCGGCGTGGACCTCTACGGCCTTGCGCTGTGGCGCGACTATGGCTCATCGGCTCATCTGCGCGAGATGGGTGGAGCGATGGAGGCTTCCCTCTGGCGCGACCTGATGAAGTACTACCAACCTTCGCTGCGCAATCTCAGTGGCCCGTTCGACCGCTCCTACGGCATGGATATGGAGAGCTATGTGAGCGTAGTGGGCGTATGGATGCGGTCGCTGCTCGATGCAGAACATGCCCCCTTGCCACCGCTGACCGCCGAGACCGATCACCTGCCCGATCTCTGGTTCGCTCCTCACATCGCGATCCTGGGGACGAACGTTCCTGACGATGTACGCGCCCAGATGTCTCACTTCAGCGGGCCTCACCTGGTGAAGCAGCAGATCGACGACAAGCGCGTGGCCACCGCGTGGATTGGCAATCGCGTGATCTTCGGCGGAGAGGCGACCAGCTTCACCAAGGATGCCGGTCCTACCTCGCAATTCCATCCGGCGACGGTGCAGTGGCGTACACCTTCAGGCCAGATCGGCTGGGTGCTCGTCGTGGAATGTCCACCAATCAACGCCAGCGCTGACGAACACGGCCTTACCATCGAGACCAACGGCACCGTCAAGCTAGAGATTCATGCCAAAGGCACCGACAAGGCAAAGCTCCTGCGTGACGGCTGGAATCTGCCCGGGCTCGCGATCAAAGCCAGCGCCGACGCCAAGGACTTCACGGTCACGCAAGACTCAGATAACCTCTACGTGACTTATACGGGGCTGCATCACATGCGGCTCGAAATTCCAGAATCGAAGTGATGCACGCATGAAGATTGCAGTGTTGTTCGCAACGTCGCTCTACCTGCTCTCCGGCCCCATCGCCGCGCAGGCGCAACAGTCCTGGTTCACTAACTGGCCCGAGGGTTACTCCCCACAGCAGGTGGGTAAGCGGGTTGCAGAGCACTTCGTGACCAGCCCGCACCAGCAGCCGCAGTCGATTCACTACTCCGAGGCCGCCACATGGTACGGGGCGCTCAGCTTCGCTACGTTGACGCATGACGATGGCCTGCGCGCGGGCCTCGTGCATCGCTTCGATCCCTTGATGCCTGGCGGCAGCGAGGTAGGACTGATTCCTCCGCGGGCCCACGTCGACGATGAGATCTTCGGCATCGTCCCGATGGAGATCGGTATCGAGACCGGTGATGCCAAGTACAAGACCATGGGCCTGCACTTCGCCGACCGCCAATGGGAGAATCCGCAGCCCGATGGACTCTCCGGCGAGACGCGCTACTGGATCGATGACATGTACATGCTCACGATCCTGCAGCTCGAAGCCTATCGCGCGACCCACGATCGCAAGTATCTCGACCGCGATGCGAAGGAGATGGCAGCCTATCTCGACAAGCTGCAGCAGCCCAACGGACTGTTCTTTCACGCTCCCGATGTGCCCTTCTTCTGGGGCCGCGGCGATGGTTGGGTCGCCGCAGGCATGGCTGAGGTGCTGCGCGAGCTGCCTGCAGATCATCCTCAGCGCCCCCGGATCCTGAAGGGCTACCGGACGATGATGGCTGCGCTCCTCAAGTACCAGGGCAAGGACGGCATGTGGCGTCAGCTGATCGACCACGAAGACGCGTGGCCTGAAAGTTCGAGCTCGGCGATGTTTGCCTTCGCGCTGATCAGCGGCATCAAGAACGGCTGGCTCGATGGGCCGACGTATGGTCCGGCAGCCCGTCGCGCCTGGATCGGCATCGCCGGCTACATCGACCAGAACGACAACATCACCAGCGTGTGCGAAGGTACGGGCAAGCTCAACAGCCTGGACTACTACCTGATGCGCCGTCGCCGCACAGGCGACGACCACGGCCAGGCGCCCGTGCTGTGGGCCGCGACTGCCCTGCTCCGATAGAAGCAGACGTTTGCAAGACCACGAAAAGGGCTCGCATCGCGGAGAAACAACCGCAGTGCGAGCCCTTTCCCTTAGCTTAGCTATCGCCCCGCGTGCTGCGTGGCCGAACCCGTATGCGACACGGCCAGACTGCGCGAAGGTTTTGCGCGCAGCAACCGATCAAGTAACGACTCGGTCTCTGCCTTGAGATCTACATACGCTTTCCCGGTGGCTGGTCCGGAGAACCCCGCGTGCGCCTCCTTCACCAGACCGTCGCGACCGATGAAGAATGCCGTCGGCCAGCAGTTCAGGTTTTTGCCCTGAGGCAGCTTCTCATTGAGCTGGTCGGGCGTGCCGGCGAGCAGGATCGGGTACTCAAGGCCATACTTCTTCTGGAAGGCACGTAGCCGCGTCGGGTTCTTCAACTGATCGGGCTCCTCGAAGGAGAGGTCGACGATCTCCAGTCCCTTGTCGTGATAGCGCTTATAGAGCTCTTCGAGGAAGGGTGCCTCATCGTGGCAGTTGGGGCACCAGCTGCCCCCGATCGCGACGATCACCACCTTGCCCTGAAACCGTGGATCCTGATTGGTCACGGTGCGTCCGTCCAGGTCTGTCGCCGTAAACGTCAACGGCTTGGAAGGATCGTTCACAGCGGTCTGCTGGCTGGATTGCGTCGGCGGAGCAAGGTTCTCCTTGCGTGCCTCGGCAGGGCGGCGCGCGCTCCACTCTTGTGCCTTTCCCAGGGGGTTGGTCACGGTCAACGTGCCATCGGAATTGCTGGCAATGGTGTAGACGGCCGATCCCGACGCACCGAAGCGCGAGAAGCGATACTGCTTCGCGGCAGAGTCATAGCCGCCGTAGAGTCCACCGGTATCGCCATCGATGCGCAGGATGACGGCTTTGGCTTCAGCAGCCTTGCCTGGTGCCGGGGTCACGCGCAGAGTCCACGCAGATTCGCCTTTGGGCGACTTGACCGCGATCTCCCAATCGCCGGCGATCGCCTTGACCGGCGCCACGCTCAGTTCCTCGGCGGGCTTGGCGTCACGCTGGAGGGTCAGAGGGACGAAGCCTCCGCGCGCTCCTCCGAAGGTGGCATCCAGCTTGCCGTCCTTAATGTCGCCTTCGAGCTTCCGAGCGAAGTAGTCGAAGCGCAGGATGAGATGCCCATCCTTCAGTTCTCCGGTGGTCGAGACCTGCTTCTCCGGACCGTTGACGAAGGTGCCGGTGACAGAGCCATCGGCGGATGGCGTGGAGAGGACGAGGTGCACAGGCACCTGCTGCTCATGCACCGTGGCCGCACCGCGCCAGTCCTGCGCGGAAGGCTGCTGGGCGTTCAAAGACAGCGGACCGGCGATCAGCCCGAGGAGAGCAAGCGCTGGAAAGGAGTTCTTCATGGAGCCTCCATGCGCAGCAGAAATGCAGCGCAACGTGATGGATTCTGGATGGGAAGGATCCCAGAAAGCTGGGGATCTACGAGCCGACGCTCACGCAGCGCTGGCTCGAGACGCATGCCAGCTGGCTTGCGAGCACCGAAGTTGTGACAGGAGAGAAGCGGCTAGCAACAACACAGGCAGCCGCACTCAACGTCACAAGACGGAGCGCAGCAACAACAAAGCCTGGATACAAGCAGCATCCCCCAATTAGAGCAGAGGGTGCGAGCCAGCGCAACCTGGAGCCGACGCGGCCGACGGCTACCGAGTCTAGCGTTGGCAATACTTTCGAGGCTTCAAGGATGCCGTCACCCGATATATGCTGCTGGTACCAGTCGGGCTATGCCAGTGAGGAGGCGGTATGACTTCTACGCAACCGATTCGTGTGCTCACGGTGGACGATCACCCGCTGCTGCGTGCTGGAATCTCTGCATCGATCAACACACAGCCTGGGATGACAGTCGTCGCCGAAGCGTCTGACGGCGAGGAAGCTGTCGTCGCCTATCGCGCCCACCGGCCGGACGTGACGCTGATGGACCTGCGTCTGCCCAAGCAAAACGGCATCGAGGCCATTGTTGCGATCCGCCGCGACTTCCCTACTGCGAAGATCATCGTGCTGACCACGTACGGCGGCGACGTCCAGGCGCTCAAGGCGTTCAAGGCAGGTGCCTCCGGCTACATGCTCAAGAGCATGCTGCGCACGGAGCTGGTCGATACCATCCGCCTCGTGCACTCCGGACATCGCCGTATCCCTTCCGAAATTGCCACGACCATGGCCGAACATGCGGGCGACGATCTTCTGACCGAGCGTGAGGTCGACGTGCTCGAGTCCATCGCTTCGGGAAATTCAAACAAGCTCATCGCCGACTGCCTCCGCGTCTCCGAGCACACGGTAAAAGGCCACGTCCGCAATATCCTCTCGAAGCTGAACGCCAGCGACCGAACTCATGCCGTGATGATCGGCCTGCGCCGCGGCATCATCGAGGGCTAGAGCATTTTCCTGTAGGTGTCATGCGGGGGCTGAACTCAATGGGCGTTTTCCGCAATGAAAACGCCACGGAACGACATCTGCGGGACACATCGCAACAGGAAATATGCTCTAAGATGCCTATGATGCGCCGTTGGGCCGCGATCATCGCCATCTCCGCCTCGCTCCTGCTCTCCAGCTGTCACTCAGCTCCCTGTAGCATCGCCTTCACTGCGGTGCCAGATGCCAGCGAAGGCGGCCCTGACTCAATCGGCAAGATCTCCGGAACGGTCATCTCGGCTCCGCGGGGTAGCCGCATTGTGTTGTACGCGCACTCGGGAGATCGCTGGTGGATCCAGCCACGGACCGATCATCCCTTTACTCCCATTGACGGCAAAGGCGCCTGGACCAGCCAGATCCACCTGGGAATGGAGTACCTGGCGGTGCTTGTCTCTTCGGGCTACAAGCCGTTGAGCACCCGCCCGGATTTGCCGCGAGTCGGCGGGGACGTGTTCGCTATGCGTCGTGTCCAGGGCAAGCCAGTGCCGCTGAAGAACTTCAATCTTTCCTTCAGCGGGTACGACTGGGAGGTTCGCTCCGTGGGCAGCCGGAACGGAGGAAAGACTCATCCCTACCACCCGCGCAATGTGTGGATCGACGGCTCGGGGTCGCTTCACCTGGCCATTCGGCGCGATGGCAACGACTGGAGCTGTTCCGAGGTGCACACCCTTCGCACCTTTGGCTATGGCACCTATCTCTTCCGTATCCGGAACGTGGGACACTTCGAACCTGCCACGATGCTGAGTCTCAACACCTGGCAGGACGAGTACGACGCCAACAGCAAACACGAAATCGACCTGCACGTAAGCCGCTGGGGCGTTCAGGGCAGCAAGAATGGCGAGTACGTGACGCAGCCCTTCTATGTGCCTTCCAACGTGTATCGGTTTGAGGTCCCCTCGGGCCCCGTCCAGATGTCATTCCACTGGGCTCCGGGCAGCGTCGACTTTCGCACCGATCGTGAGACCGCTCACGGCCTGCAGCCAGTCGCAGTTTGGCGATACACCACCAACGTCCCCGACCCCAACGCGGAGAAGACGTACATGAGCCTGTGCGTCTTTCCGTACGCCCCTGTGGCCGAGCAACAGGAGACGGAGGTGATCCTTGATCAGTTCCAGTTTCTTCCGTAACGCTCGGCGACTCGTCCTCCTGCTGGCGTTCCCGGTCGCGCTTCTTCTTGCCATGAGCTGTATCGGCCAGGAGACGATCACGGGGCCCGGAGTGCCGGGCGCGACGATGCGGCAATACCTCACGCATCGGTGGGGACTTCGCGAAGGTATCTCCGGCGGACGCATCAACTCCATCGCCCAAAGTCCCGATGGCTACCTCTGGATCGGTTCAGACGATGGCCTGCAGCGCTTCGATGGCTTCACGTTTCAGTCCATTCAACCGTCGGTGCGTGAGATGGCGCCGCTCCGGCATGTGCTGAGCCTTACGTTGGACCACGATGGCTCGCTGTGGATCTATTGCCAGGATTCGCGGCTGATCCACTACGTCAATGGCCACTTCAGCGTCATTCTGTCGTCCGCACAGAAGGAATCTGCGGTTACGTCCGTGGCAGCTGCAGGCGATGGAGGCATTTTCGCCGTGGGCCTATATCACGGTCTGATGCGATTGAAGAATGGTGGCATCACGCGATTGCCTCTGAAAACGACAGCCTTGCTCATCGCGATGGCGCCAGCAGCCGACGGCCGCCTGTGGATCGGGACGCGTGAGAGCGGCATCCTCACGTGGAAGGACAACGTCGCCACTCCCCTGACGCAGGGCATCCCGGACCTAAAGGTGAACTGCTTCCTGCCCATGCAGGATGGGTCAATGTGGATCGGCACCGACAACGGGATTGCGGTCTGGAACGGGCAAAGCATCGTCGTGCCACAGCTCCCTGCAGAGATGCAGCATCAACAGGTGCTTGCGATGGTCCAGGATCATGAGCATCATCTCTGGATTGGCACCGAGCGCGGGCTGATCCACTTTGACGGCCACACCGCCCGCTGGCTCACGAAGAGCGACCGCCAGGTAGCCGTGACGGCACTGTTCGAGGACCAGCAGGGGGACCTGTGGTTCGGCGATGGCGATAGCCTGGAACGCATCTCCGAGACGCCCATCCTGCACTTCGGCGCCGACGCCGGATTCCCTTCCGGCCGGTACGGTCCCGTCTATGCCGATTCCCGCGGCCGCATCTGGTTCGCCCCGCTGCAGGGAGGTCTCTACTGGGCACGCGACGGCGTCGCCCACGAGCTGCCGGTAGCTGGCCTGGATCATGACGTCGTGTATTCCATCGACGGCGACTCCGACAACCTGTGGCTGGGACGGCAGCGCGGCGGACTGACCCACCTGCGCTTTCGTGGCGATGGGTTTGTCCCCACCACGCTGACCACCAAGGATGGACTCTCCGAGAACAGCGTCTTTGCCGTCCGCGTCTCCCATGACGGCAGCATCTGGGCCGGAACGCTCACCCGGGGCCTCAACCACTATGCCAATGGCCGCTTCACGGCGTTCACTCGCTCCGACGGCCTCGCCTCCAACGCGGTCTCTGCCATCGAAGAGGATGGCCAGCATCGGCTGTGGGTCGGGACGCCGGAAGGGCTGAGCCGGTGGGATGGCCTCTCCTGGAAGACCTGGACGGAGAAGGACGATCTACCCTCCTCCACTGTCAATGCGTTATCGAGCGACCAGAACGGGACGCTATGGATCGGCACCAGCGCCGGGCTGGCCGCGGTGCGCCGCGGTCAGGTGCGGACACTCGTTGTGCCTGCGCTGGAAGGTTCTGTACGTGGCGTAATCCGCGACGCGCAGGAGCGGCTGTGGATCGCCACCCGAACCCAACTGATGTCGGTGCCCTCCGCCGCCGTGCTGGAGGGCCATGCGCGTCTCGAGGATGTTCGACTCTACGGTGCCCCGGACGGTCTGCTCAGCTCCGAAGGGGAGTCCCGGGCGCGCGTCATGATCGCAGGCGTGCAGCAGCGGGTATGGTTCACCTCGGCTTCCGGCCTCGGGGCCACCGCCTTGCTTCCAGACCTGGACCTGCAGGTCGCCGTACCGCAGGTCCAGAGCGTGGAGACCGATGCGGGCGCTGTGCCTCTCGAAAACCACGCTCAGATTCCCGCCGGCTCGCGGCGCGTGGTCTTCCATTACACCGGCATCTATCTTCGGGATCCTTCTCGGATTCAGTTCCGCTATCAGCTCGAGAACTTCGATGAAGGCTGGAGCGCACCGACCTCCGAGCACGTGGCCGTCTACACGAACCTCTCCCCGGGAACCTATCGGTTTCGCGTGATGGCCACCAACGGCAATGGAAGCTGGAACCCCAACGACAGCGCGCAGATCATCACGGTACGGCCGCTGCTATGGCAGAGCTGGCCCTTCAAGCTGGCCTTCTGCGCGTGCTTCCTTCTGCTGGGCGTGTGGATCTATCGCGCCCGTATCCATTTCCTGATCTCCCAGGCCAACATGCGCTCCGAGGAGCGGCTGATCGAGCGCACAGCGATCGCTCGAGAGCTGCATGACACGCTGCTGCAAAGCTTCCATGCGCTCATCCTCTTCTTCCAGATGGGCGTGGACCAGATTCCGCGGGCCACTCCCGCTCGTGGAATGCTGGAGGACGCGTTACGCAAGTCCGACGACATCATGCGCGAGGGCCGAGAGCGGCTAGTCAGCCTGCGCGCCACCATGGCCTCGCCGGAGCTGAACCGCATCTTCGCGGCCGCCTGCGAGACGCTCTACCAGCTGCACCCCTGCGAATACACGATCACGGTGCAGGGGGAGCCACGGGCGATGCAGGCGATCGCGCAGGAGGAGCTCGCCTACCTGGGCCGCGAGGCGCTCAACAACGCCTTCCGCCATGCCAACGCGACACGCATTGAGATCTGGCTCTATTACAAGCCGGACCGGTTTCGAATTCTCATCTCGGACAACGGACAAGGAATACCCGAATCCGTGATGCGCGACGGCGCGCGCGAGGGGCACTGGGGGCTCACCGGCATGCGGGAACGGGCGCGCAAGATTGGCGCCAACTTCCATCTCCACACCCGGCCCAACAGCGGAACGCTGGTCGATGTGAAGCTGGACGCTCCCCTGATCTACGAGTCCCATGCGCGCAGTCTGCCTCGTCCCTGGCTGGCACCGTCGCTAGCGATCTGGCGCTACGTGGCGAGGCTGGTTGGCATCAGTTCCGGAGCAGATATCGCCACTTCGGACCGACTCGCCGATCAACCCCAGCACACCGAGGACGATGCCCTTTTACCGCCCGGGCCAACGATTCACCGATAGCAGATCTGGCTCAGGATCGAAAGGCCGCCGAAGATTGCGACGGCGTCTTCGAGGAAGGCGATGGGCATATCTCCGCCCAGGGCTCGCGAGAGTGTCCGTCGCAGGGCCGAACCGGCAAAGGTGCCGATCGTCGCGCCAGCCGCACCAGCGATCATCGGCCACCAGGGGACGGTGTGCGGCATGGAGAGCGCGGCTCCGCAAAAGAGTCCCACCATCAGCCGCAAGCCAAACTGCAACCGTGACCGTCGACAGCGCGTGGAAGCAAGTTTGTCACGTGCCAGCTCCGCCACCGCCAACACGGACAGCGTGATGGGCAGCCACCATGAACCGAAGATCGCCAGAGACGTTCCCGCGAGCGGAAGTGCGCTCATACGGATAGCCCAACTGAGGATCGCAGCGGTTGTGAATGGCCGCAGTCCTGCAAGACAGCCCTCACAAAGTGCGAGAAACAAAAGAAACATCGAGCCCCCGCGACAGACACCGCGTGTCGAGCCTAAAACCCTGCTGAAATTATGGAAAGCGCTGGAGAGACTGCCCAGAAGCGACACTTTCGATGGGCGTCTACAACGCCTCAGGGCAAGGTAACGACGAGCTTCCCCAGCCGCTGGCCGCCAGGCAACTCCTTGCCCGTATAGACGCGCTTCGCTTCGGCGAAGGGGACAACCGCCTTCACAAACGGCTTCAATCTTCCGGCATGCAACCAGCCGGCGAGCTCCGCGAGCTGTGAGGCGACGGGCCGGACTAGCAGAAACGCTTCCCGCACCTTGCTCTCTTTCGATTCGGAACTCGCCGACTCGATCGTCACAATTCGGCCCCCGGGCTTGAGCACGCTCCAGGAGCGCGTCAGCGTCTCCCCGCCAACCGTATCGAACACCACGTCCACGGGCTCAACGATCTCGTCGAAGCGCTGGGTCTTGTAGTCGATAAGCTGAGACGCGCCGAGTCCCTGCACGGCAGCAAAGTCCTGCGCGGCAAGCGTTGCGATCACATGTGCGCCGCGGATCGCAGCGAGCTGCACCGCGTAAAGTCCCACCGCGCCCGCAGCACCGTGGATCAGCACACGCTCCCCGGCGCGAATGTTGGCCCTCTCATAGAGCCCCTGCCAGGCGGTCAAAGCGCTGATCGGTGCGCTCGCCGCTTGCTCCATCGAAAGACCTGTAGGCACCTTGGCGAGACTCCCCGGAACCGAAAGCGTGAACTCAGCAAGCGCACCCTCCTGGAACCAACCGTTCATGCCGAAGACAAGATCTCCCGGAGCAAAGCCGCGAGAACCACCGGCGCCCCCCACGACCTCACCCGCAAACTCATGGGAAGGGATGACATTCCTGCGCGGCTCGCCGGGCTGCGTCCGCAACGTGGGGTACCAGAGGCGCTCGCTCGGGATGATTCCCGCAGCGCGCACCCGCACCAGCAGCTCTCCGTCGCCAGGGATGGGGCGCGATCGTCTCTTCTCGACAAGTGAATCACCGCTCGCGGCATCCACAAACTCCAGTGCCTTCATCCAGCTCCCCCGTCCGCCATCCGTTCGTCGACCCTCCTGCGTTCGATGCCTGGTCCGCCGTCCGGTTGCAGGTTTGCGCGATCTTTCCTCGCTTCCCCGATACGTTCGGATCCTACTCACGACGTCACCGTGAAGTGCAAGGTTTCGCTACCCTCCGGGTATCTTTCGAAGCCACAGGCGCGCCTCAAATTAGCTGGCGTGGCGCTGTCCTTTCTGTGCGTTCAAATAACCTCGCCTGGCTTTAGCCTGCGAAAGCTCACAAAGATCGCTTTGCGCGAGTAACTCGGAGGACGGATGATTTTTCTTATCGCAGCATTTCTTATCGGCATCGTCGCCGGCCTCCGGGCCGTTACCGCTCCTGCCGTGGTGAGCTGGGCAGCCCGTCTGGGCATCCTCTCGCTGAGCGGAACCTGGCTCGGGTGGCTGGGGTACCAGTGGACGCCGTGGATCTTCACCATCGCGGCCCTCGGCGAGATCGTCAACGACAAGCTGCCCGGAACTCCCAGCCGCAAGGTGCCGCCACAGTTCATCACGCGCGTCGTTACAGGTTCACTCTCGGGCGCCGCCATCGGCACAGGCCACGCCGCACCTGTCGCAGGTGCCCTCCTGGGCGCGTTGGGTGCCGTCGCAGGGACGCTCGGCGGGGCGGAGTTCCGTGGTCGCCTGGTAAGGGCGATTGGCGGTAAAGATCTCCCAATCGCTTTGCTCGAGGATTGCATCACAATCGCGAGTGGCATTCTGATTGTGAGGTTTCTTCTATGACGCAGCGGTTCGATGACATCGTGGTCGGTTCGGGGCAGGCAGGCCCCTTTCTCGCGGTACGCCTTGCCAACGCCGGCCGGCGCGTTGCGATCGTGGAGCGCAAGTTCTTCGGCGGCACCTGCGTGAACACAGGCTGCACGCCCACCAAGACCATGATCGCCAGTGCCGAAACAGCGCACCGCGTTCGCGAATCGGCCCGCTGGGGCGTACACCACGCGGGCGCAGTGACCGTGTCGATGCCGGAGGTCCAACTGCGCACGCAGAAGGTAGTCATGGCGTCCCGCAACGGCATCGAGAAGATGCTGCGCGCTACGCCCAACATCACCGTCTTTCGCGGAACGGCAAAGTTCACGTCGCCGACCACGATGAACATCTCGGGCGCAGATACCGCGCAGATCGAAGGCGAGCGCATCTTTCTCAACGTGGGCACCCGCGCCGCCGTACCGGAGCTCAAAGGCGTCCACGATGTTCCGTTCCTGAACAACACCACACTGCTTGCTATGCAGGAGCTGCCCGAGCATCTGATCGTCGTCGGCGGGGGCTACATCGGGCTGGAGTTCGCGCAGATGTTCCGCCGCTTCGGCAGCAAGGTGACGGTGGTCGAGATGGGCCCGAGGCTCGCCGCGCATGAGGACACCGACGTCACCGATGCACTTGTGGAGCTGTTTCAGCAGGAGGACATCGGCCTGCGCCTCAACGCCGAGTGCATCGCCCTCGCTCCCGCTCCCGACGGTGGAGTGCAGGTGCATGTGAACTGCAATGAGGGCGAACCCGCCGTACAAGGCTCACACGTACTTCTGGCCGTAGGCCGCACCCCCAACACCCAGGACCTCGGCCTGGACGCTGCAGGCGTCACCGTCGACGATCGCGGTTACACGCCAGTCAACGACGAGCTGCAGACCTCCGTGCCCCACATCTACGCTCTCGGAGATTGCAATCGTCGTGGAGCGTTCACGCACACGTCCTACAACGACTTCGAGATCGTCGCGGACAACCTGATCGACGGTGCAGCACGGCGCGTCACCGACCGCATTCAGGCCCATGCTCTTTACACCGATCCTCCGGTAGCGCAGATCGGCATGACCGAGGCCGAGGTGAAGAAGTCAGGGCGCAAGGCCCTCGTTGGCCGCCGGGCGATGACGCGCGTTGGCCGCGCGGTCGAGAAGGGCGAGAGCTTTGGATTCATGAAGATCCTCGCCGATGCAGAGACGAAGGAGATTCTCGGCGCAACCATCTTTGGCGTCGGCGGGGACGAAGCCATCCACTCCGTGCTCGACCTGATGTATGCCAAGGCCCCGTACACGACGCTGCAGCACGCCGTTCATATCCACCCCACGGTGGCCGAGCTACTGCCGACTGTTGCGGGCGATCTCAAACCACTCATCTAAGCCATCTCCGTGAGACGCCTTGGCCGCCTCGCTTAGATGGCCAGGGCTTCAAGGTTCTATCGTCGGACGAATGCCCTGTGCCGCAGGTAGCGAACCAACCATCAGGACGGTCTGGCGGCCGGCCCGGTACAACCACCTCCCAGCATGCCGACACACGCCTATCCCACAAAGGTGGGACAGGCGTGAGCCGCTGCCCGTGCATGACACAACCTAGGCAAATCTCTCCCTCTGCCGATAAATGAGCTGATCAGCGAGAGTGCATCACCGGCGAGCGCAATCGCCGGCCCTACGATGCGCCCCTCCACCATCGGCCCCTTATGAGCGAGAATCTTCAACTGACCGCCCTAGCACCAACCCCCAAAGAGGATGCACCTCCTCCAGCCGTCTCGCGCATTCTCATCGTGGACGACGAGCAGCTTAACCTGGACATGCTGTCGCGCCGTCTGCAGCGCTCGGGATTCGCAGTCTCGGTCGCCTCCACCGGCCGTAGCGCCATCGCCGAGGTTGAATCCGGGCCCTACGACCTGGTCCTGCTGGATCAGATGATGCCAGGCATGAGTGGCTCCGAAGTGCTGCGCCACTGGCGGAAGCAGTACACGCCACAACAGCTCCCGGTGGTCATGGTGACGGCCGTCGCCGAAAGCGACAAGATCGCCTCTGCCCTCGAAGCCGGCGCCAACGACTACATCACGAAGCCCATCGACTATCAGGTCGCCTTGGCGCGCATCCGCGTCCAGCTTTCGCACAAGAAGGCCGAAGCCGCGTTACGCCTTAGCGAAGAACGATATGCACTGGCCGCGCAGGCCTCGCGCGACGGCCTCTGGGACTGGGACCTTCGGACGAACCGAGTCTTTTACTCGGCACGCTGGCTGGAGATTATGGGCCTGACCGAAGCCCCGGTTCACTCTGATGAGAAGCTGTGGTTCGACCAGATCCTCCCCATAGATCAGGATGAAGTTACCAGCGAGCTGGAATTGATTCGGCTCGGATCCAGCGATGTCCTGCACTGTTCGTACCGTGTGCTGTACCGCGATGGTTCGTTGCGGTGGATGTCCTGTCGCGCCATTGCGACACGGGATGCCAGCGGCACTCTTACCCGGCTGGCCGGGTCTCAGAGCGACGTAACCGAGGAGAAGACTCGCGATGCGCTGACCGGACTCGCCAACCGTACCTTGCTGCTGAGTTACCTTGACCTGGCCTGCACGACGGGAAGCACCTCGCACGCCGTGCTCTTCATCGACCTCGACAAGTTCAAGGTGGTCAACGACAGCCTGGGACATATGGCAGGGGACGAGCTGCTGCGGCAAGTCTCGGCCCGCCTCGAAGAGGTCTCGACCCGGTACGCTCCCGCGGGCAGCGACCCGATCTGTGCGCGTATGGGTGGCGACGAATTTGCCATCCTGCTGCGGACGAATGCGACGCCAGCTTCCACGAAGGCTTTGGTCGACTCTCTCCAAGCGACGATGAAGAGCCCCTTTCCGCTGGAAGGCCGCCAACTCCACTGCGCCTTCAGCATAGGTGTTGCCTATTACTCGCCCGGACAGACTGACTCCAGCGACCTGCTTCGGGAGGCCGATGCGGCGCTCTACGCTGCCAAGGCGCAGGGACGTGGTTGCGTCGTGGTCTTCGATCCGAGCCTCTTCGTGCTCGCGCATGAGCGCTTCGAGCTGGAAAACGACCTTCGCGGCGCCATCGAGCGCAACGAGATGGAAGTCTTCTACCAGGCCAAGGCCGACATCAAGACCTGCAATCTGTATGGCGTCGAGGCGCTCATCCGCTGGCGGCATCCCGTTCGCGGCCTCATCGCTCCTGGCATGTTCATTCCCATCGCCGAAGAAAACGGGACCATCGTCGAGATCGGCCAATGGGTTCTCCGCCAGGCCTGCACGCAGGTAAAGAAGTGGCACATGGAGTCTCCCGGCGCACCACCGCTCGAGCTCTCCGTCAATCTCTCGCCACGTGAGTTCCGCCAGGAGAATCTGCTCAAGAGCATCGCGCAGACCCTTGAGGTAACAGAATTCCCGCCATCGAGCCTGCACCTTGAGATCACGGAAGGTGTGCTCTTCGAAGACATTGACGCTGCCGTCGAGCAGCTCAAGCAGTTGAAGCAGCTCGGGCTCCGGCTCGACCTCGATGATTTTGGCTCGGGCTACTCCTCGTTCCGCTACCTGCGGCAGATGCCGTTCGATCTCATCAAGATTGATCGCGAGTTCACTCTGGGTCTCGATCCGGATGAGCCTTCTTCTGAGCACCTGATCCAGACCATCGTCTCGATGGGTGCCACGCTGGGCATGAAGGTCCTGGCCGAAGGCATCGAGACCGAGCCCCATCGCGCCACGTTGCAGCGCCTGGGTTGCAAACTCGGCCAGGGATTCTTCTTTTCACGCCCGATCACTGCCGTTGCGATGAAGACACTTCTCGACGGCAATACCTCCGCTTCGATCGAGGACGCCGCGTGATCCGGGCAACCGTAGCACGTGCGGTGCTGCTCCTAACGTTGTCTTGCGCTTCGGGCCCCGCATTTGCACAATCAAGTGATACCGACAAGTTGAAGTCCAGCAGCCTCGAGGACCTCACGCAGATGCAGGTCAGTGTGAGGTCGTTCGCACGCCGCTCCGAGGACATGGAGAAGACTCCTGCCGCGGTCTATGTCATCACCTCCGAGCAGATCGAACAATCGGCTGCAATCAGCATCCCGGACCTGCTGCGCATGGTGCCCGGTGTGCAGGTCGCGCAGATCAACGCCTACACGTGGGCTGTCACGGCTCGTGGCTTCAACAACCAGTTCGCCGACAGGCTCCTGGTACTGGTTGACGGTCGCACCATTTACTCCGAGATCTTCTATGGCGTGAACTGGGACGAGATCGATCTTCCGCTCAGTACCATCGATCGTATTGAGGTGGTGCGCGGCCCAGGTGCGGCCGTGTGGGGTACGAACGCTGTCAACGGCGTCATCAACATCATCACCAAGCCGGCTCGTCATACCTTTGGTGCGACCATAACGGTCCGGGCCTCAAACATTGCACAACGCACCACCCTGCAATATGGCGGCGTCCTCAATGAACGCGCCCAGTTCAGTCTCAATCTCACCGGCATCCATCGTCGGGCATTCGTAGACGCACAAGGACAAGAGGCCTACGACGGACAGTTCTCGGAGCGCGTGGGCGGTCGCATCGACCTTCAGCCCACATTGCGCGACTCGGTAAACATAGCCGGGGACCTCTACCGCGGCACACAGCATGCCAATCTCCTGCAGGCAACGGCCTTTGGTGTGGGAGATCACGATAGCCAAGGCCTATCGGGCGGTTACCTCCTCGGCCGATGGGAGCACAAGAGCGGTGCCTCCGACACAGCTCTGCAGGCCTACTACTCGCAACAGGGCCGTTTCGAGCTGCGCAACGAGGGAACCACACACACCGGCGACGTCGACTTTCAGGATCACTTCCACGCCGGCCCGCGCCACGACATCGTGGTCGGAGCGGAGCTTCGTGTTGCAGCCAATGTCATCAGCGGAGTCCGCAGAGTCACCCTGAAGCCGGAATACGACACCTACTTGCTCGCGGCCTTCGCGCAGGACGAGATCACCATCATTCCCAACAAGCTCTTTACCACGCTAGGAACGAAGATCCAGGACGGAACTCTAGCGGGCTTTCAGGCACAGCCGAGTGCACGCCTGCTGTGGACTCCGGTCAGCGGCCAGACGTTCTGGGTCGCCGCCTCCCACGCGGCAGTCGCCACGCCGGTCGCGGAGATCGGGCTCGACCTCGACGACATCGTTGGATCAAGCAACGGTCTACCCATCATCTTGCTGCTGGACGGCAACCCATCGATCAAGCCTGAGTTTGTCGATGCGTTTGAGGCAGGCTACCGCACAAGGCTCGGCCGCAAAGTATCACTGGATCTAGCGGGCTTCTTCAACCTCAACTCACGCCTGATTGGAATCACTTCCGGCTCGCCCGAAATATCGGCGGAATATGCTCCCTCGGTGGACATCCCGGCAACGTACGTCAACGGGTATCGCGCACAAAGCCAGGGCTTCGAGATGGGCTTCAACTGGAAGCCAACCACGAAGCTGGACCTTCGTGGCAGTTACACATGGATGCAGGCACAAGGCCACCAGACAGCCCCAGGCCAAGTCACCATCGCCGACAGTTGGAGCAGCCCAAGAAACAGCGGCAGTGTCTCTGCCTCATGGGCTCTTCCTAAAGGCTGGCGCGCAAACAGCTTTCTCCAATACGTACAGAAACTCTCCGACACCTCGCCGAC
>Ga0302187_10001511_pt1 | contig 19759 bp, 22 predicted proteins | sample II_Bog_E1_3_FD_202120 | JGI IMG/M metagenome (GOLD analysis project Ga0302187, IMG submission 202120) | Peat permafrost microbial communities from Stordalen Mire near Abisko, Sweden - II_Bog_E1_3 | ecosystem: Environmental > Terrestrial > Soil > Wetlands > Peat | place: Sweden: Abisko...
ACCATTGAAGACTTCTACGATCGAAGGGCGCTGCTGGGTCAAAAAACTGGCATAACCTCGATGCATAAGGCCTTGGCTCAAGTTGGCCTGAGGATCGATGTCAATCGCTAAGACGTCGAGCCCGCGATTGCTGAACCCGCGCCGCGCAAGCAACGCAGAGATGGTCGATTTGCCTACCCCTCCTTTCAGGTTGATCACGCAAACCGTCACTGGTCCGTTTGGTCTCGCCACTGCCCCCTCCCATCGATCACAGCGTGGTAGCGTAGCTACTCGGAATCGAAAAGAGAACACTCGCCTGTTGCCGCTTATGCCCATGACCGAAGGCGCTCGCAGCGCAAATCAATGCACATGCTTGTCGGGTCTCAAATGCAATGGCGCTCGCATGTTGCTTGAAACGCAAAATGATGGCGCAAAATGCCGATTCACTCTGATGCCCGATTGGGACCCCCGTCATCAGGTGCCGCAAGCATGCGACGCATAAGTATTTGAAATATGGTGAGCCCAGCTGGATTCGAACCAGCGACCTACTGATTAAAAGTCAGTTGCTCTACCGACTGAGCTATGGGCCCGGCACTTACGCGTGCGGTGGAGGCGCCTTAGGCAGGCGCGCGCGGCGGGTCAAGCGGGCGTGCGCGTGTTTCACGCAAAGGCAGGTTTTTGGGTCACGCCAGTGGGGGGCAATGCGCAAGGCGGGACCAAGCACAAAATCACGACCGGCATAGGCGGGGTGGGGAATGGTCAGACGGCGCGTGCGGTGGATGCCGCCGCTCCACAGGATAATATCCAGATCCAGCGTGCGGGCGCGCCAGCGCTGTCCCAGGCGGTTGCGGCCAAAGCTGGCCTCGATCGCGTGCAGGCGGTCGAGCAGCGCATCGGGGCACAGCGTCGTTTCGATCAGCGCGGCGCAGTTGGCATAGCGGCGGCGCGACGGGCCCACCGGGGCGCTAGCCATGATCGGCGCGGCCGCGATCACCGGCAGCGTGCACAGATCGAGCGCGATCAACGCGGCACGCACCACATGGGCTGGCCGCCCGTGGTGCGGATGCGGCATGTTGGAGCCCAGCGCAATCAGATAAGTATGCTTCACGTATCCTGGGCCAGGCGGGTGTACAATTGCGGGCGCCGGTCGCGGAAAAACCCCATCCCGGCGCGGTGCTTGCGCGCCTGGGCAAGGTCGAGCGTGGCCACCAGCGGGCCGGTTTCCTGCGCGCCGAATTCGGTCACCAGATCGCCCCATTCGTTGGCTATAAAGCTGTGGCCGTAGAAAGTCTGGTCGTTTTCCTCGACACCGATGCGGTTGGCGGCGATCACCGGCATGCAGTTCGATGCGGCGTGCCCCTGCATCGCGCGCCGCCAGACCCGGCTGGTATCGAGATCGGCATCATAGGGCTCGCTGCCGATCGCGGTGGGATAGAACAGCAGTTCTGCCCCCATCAGCGCCATCGCCCGCGCACATTCGGGATACCACTGGTCCCAGCACACCCCCACACCGATGGTCGTGCCGAACACGTTCCACACTTTGAACCCGGTGTTGCCGGGGCGGAAATAGTACTTTTCCTCATACCCCGGCCCATCGGGGATATGGCTCTTGCGATAGATGCCCATCACTTCGCCGGCGGGATCGATCATCGCCAGCGTGTTGTAATAATGCTGTCCGTCGCGTTCGAAAAAGCTGGTCGGGATGGCCACGCCAAGCGTCCGGGCCAGCCGTTGCATCGCCTTGACCGAGGGGTCTTCGTCAAGCGGATGCGCCAGCGCAAAGCGCGCCTCGTCTTCCTGTTGGCAGAAATAGGCCCCGGCAAACAGTTCGGGCGGCAGGATCACTTGCGCGCCGAGCCCGGCTGCGGTTTCCACCAGGTGCGCGACCGCACCGATGTTGTCGGCGGGATCGGGATCGTTGAGGGCGAGTTGCAGCGCGGCGACGGTGATTTCGGTCATAGCGCAAGATTAGGGGCAAGCGCCGCATGTTTCAACGACAGGACGATGACAAGGGCAGATCGGCACCCTATCTTTGCCCCGACGATACCAACGAAAGGGTTTTTCCATGGCCGAAGCCATCCTTGCCGGCGGCTGTTTCTGGTGCACCGAAGCGGTGTTGCGCGACGTGATCGGCGTTTCGGGCGTCGAAAGCGGCTATATTGGCGGCACCGTGCCCAACCCGACGTACAAGCAGGTCTGTTCGGGCACCACCGGCCATGCCGAGGGGATCCGGGTGACGTTTGATCCCGCGGTGATCGACTATGGCACGCTGCTCGACGTGTTTTTCGTGATCCACGATCCGACGACGCTCAACCGCCAGGGCAACGATGTGGGCACCCAGTACCGTTCGGCGCTGTTCCCGCTGGACGATGCGCAGCGCGCCGAGGCCCAGGCCGCGATTGCCCGCAACGCGTCGCACTGGCCAGCCCCGATCGTCACCACGATCGAAGGCCCCGCCACGTGGTATCCGGCCGAAGATTACCACCAGGAATACTGGGAAGGCGAAGGGCAGCGCAATCCCTACTGCCTGGCGGTGATCCCGCCCAAACTCAACAAGCTGCGCAAGAGCTTTGCCGACCGCGTCAAAGCCTAAGAGGCTGATACAAAATTCGCCAAAGAGCGAATTTTGAAGGCCGCACCGGCCCGCTCCCCCACCCGACCACCCAATACCATACACTTACGTGGGTGGTCGGGTGGGGGAGCGGGCCGGTGCGGCCTTCGGAAATTTCGGCAAAGCCGGAATTTCCGATCAGACTCTAAACCGTCCAGCGCGCCGCGAAAAAGCCATCCAGACCGCCGACCCCGGACAGCATGCCGGGGTCGGTGCGCAGCCAGCCTGCGGCGCTGGGCACGATGCCCTGGGGCAATTCGTCGGGCGTAATCGGCACCGGGGTTCCGGCAAAGCCACGCGCCTGATCTTCGCCTTCGGCGGATTCGAGCGAGCATACCGCATAGACCAGCGTGCCGCCGGGGTTGAGCCAATCCGCCGCACGCGCCAGCATGGCCGATTGCAGGCCGACCAGTTCGTCCAGTGCCTGCAACCGGTGCAACACGTCGGGATGGCGGCGCGCGGTGCCGGTGGCGCTGCATGGCGCATCGATCAGCACCGCGTCAAAGCGCTGTTCGGGCGTCCAGGTCAGCGCGTCGGCGGTGATCACATCGGCGCTCAGGCCGGTGCGCGCAAGATTTTCGGTCAGGCGTTCGACCCGCCGCGCCGATTTGTCGAGCGCAGTCACCTGCCACCCGGCAGCGGCCAGTTGCAGCGTCTTGCCACCGGGCGCGGCGCACAGATCGAGCACGCGCGCGCCCGCAAACGGCGGCGGCCCGATCAGGCGCGCGGGGATCATCGCGGCCAGATCCTGCACCCACCACGCGCCTTCGCCAAATCCGGCCAGGCTTTCCACCGGGGTGCCGCGTTCCAGCCGCACGTGGCCGGGCATCAGGCTGACCCCGCCCAGCACTTGTGCCCAGTGCGCGGTGGCGGCGGGATCGGCCAGCGCCAGATCGAGCGGCGGCGGTTCGGCCAGCCCTGCGGCAATGGCGTCCAGCCGGTCGGGCCACGCCGCTTCCCAACGCAGCGCAACCGCATCGGGCAGGCTGGGCGAAATCGGCAATACCGCCTCGGCCCCGCGCGCCAGCACGGCGGAAAACACCCCGTGCGCCAGCCGGCGCGGGCCGCCCGCCAGCAGCGGCAGCCCGGTGGCGATCACCGCATGGGGCGGCAGGTCCAGCCGCAGCACTTGCACCAGCATCATCCGCAGCACGCTGCGCGCCTTGGCATCGTCGGGCAAAGGCTGGCGCATGGCATTGTCGATCAGCGCATCGAGATCGACCAGCCAGCGCAGCACTTCCTGTGCGATTGCCATCGCCAGCGCACGATCATCGGCGCGCGGCACCGGGCGCAACAGCGGCGGCGCGGCCCGATCGAGCGGCTCGCCCCGGCGCAACACGGCATCGATCAGGCGCAGCGCGGCAAGCCGGGTGGCAGCGCCGGGAATTTCGGCAGGCGGGGTGGTGGCGGGGGTCGAACGCGAACGGGTCATGTGCCCCTATCGTCGCATATGCCCCACTTGGCAATTGCAACGCCGCGCGCATGGGCGCATTTGGCAGGACATGACCGAACCGACCAAGCGCGCCACCACCCGCCCGGCGAGTTTCACACCCCCGCCGCACTGGACCAATCCTCCCCTGCCCGAACCGCGCGCCGCCGCGCCTGCCAAGGACCCCGACGGGCTTGACCCGACCCGGTTTGGCGACTGGGAACGCAACGGGATCGCCATCGATTTCTAGATGACGGCAGTGCCGGTGTTACAGGCCATCAAAGCTTGCGCAGATTGCGTGGGTCTGGCGGCTGGACCGATGATTTCAGATAGCGCGGGGTGTGTTCGCCGGCGCCCGGTCCTGCCGGCGCGCGCACCACGCGCGGATCGATGTCGTCGAGAAAGGCGATACCGAAGCGGTTGTCCTGAATCCAGGCGACCCGGCCAGGCACCCAGCCAAGATTGCGCAAGCTGACTTCGACCCCGACCCCCGATGTAACGCGAACAGTCCCCTCGGCCATCATGCCGCGCGCAGACAAGTTGCGGACTTTGACCCGGTGGTCGCCCGCCTGCGCCTCGATCCGCAGATCAGCCATAAGGAACAGGCTGTCGCGACCGGCCTGCCGATGATCGATGTCCGTCACCACGCAAATTCCGTTTCTTTGTCATCGGCTTTGCAATCCAGGCACCCCGCCTGTCGGAAAACCGTAAAAACCCATCCGCCCCGATCCGTCGGGACGTTGGGCAAAGGGGTACCGCTCAGTGGCAAATGAAGTGTTAAGATGATTGTGCGTTAACCAGACCTGTTCGGCATGGCCCCGTTTTGGCACACAATTGCCAAGACCGCGCAGATCCACGCAAAACCCCGGTGTGGACGCCCCCACCGGGCTTGTCCGGCAGACCCGGTCAGGTGTCGCGCGAAACCTTTTCGCGGCGTTCATGCGCCTGCTGTGCCTCGACCGTCATCGTGGCGATGGGGCGCGCGATCAGGCGGCCCAGACCGATCGGTTCGCCCGTCACTTCGCAAAACCCGTATTCACCCTCATCGATGCGGCGCATCGCCGAATCGATCTTGGCAATCAGTTTGCGTTGGCGGTCGCGCGTGCGCAGTTCGATACCCCAATCGGTTTCGCTGCTGGCACGATCATTCAGATCGGGTTCGCGGATCGGACCTTCCTGCAACGCCGACAGCGTGTTCACCGCCGCCGACAGGATCGACCGTTTCCATTCAAGCAGCAGGCGCCGGAAATAGTCCTGCTGCTGCTCGCTCATATAGGGTTCGTCTTCACCGGGAACGTAATCCCCCGGCATGGCGCGCCGGGCTTTGGCCAAAACGTCGATTTCGTCACTCAAAATCCCAGCCATCCGGCCCTCCGCTTACGCGCCTTCCGACCCCGGACCGATTGCCATCACGCCACCCGGCTTCGGCACCCCGTATCCCGGTTTGCCGCGCCTATAGGGGGCACGCCTCTTGCGCACAAGTCATTCTGCCAAGCTCTTTTTGCGACGGGCGGGTTTTGAACATCAGGGCAAACCGGGCAGATCGGCAGAATCTTGCCGTCGTTAACCATATATTAGCCAAACCCGCCGACCTTGCGGCAGTGGCGCCCATCACGGGACAGGGCGAAGAGGTTGGGGATAACGGGCAATGGATCACGCAAATATCAAGCTGGTGGCAGGCACCGACATGCAATCGGCGGCGCAAACAGCCGCCAGCAATGCCGCACGCGACGCGTTTGTCGCGCACTGTCTGGCCGCTGCGCAAGATGGCGAAAGCGAGGCCTATTTCGATCTGGGCATGGCCTTTTGCACCGGCAGCGACGCGCTGGCAGTCGATCTGGTCGAAGCGCACAAATGGTTCAACCTGGCCGCTGTCGGCGGGCATGACCATGCCGCGCAATGCCGCGCCGATGTTGCCGAAGACATGACAGCGCGTGAAATCGCCGAAGCGCAGCGCCGCGCCCGCGAATGGCTGCGCGCCAGCCCGGCAATGCGTGTCGCGTAAAACTGCGATGCGCGTGGCCTAAATTCAGTCCTGATCCTTGCGGAACGGTGTGCGCTCACCCAGCCATTGCTGGTCCTGCGCGACCCCCGCACGTTCGCGCACCAGGAAATCGGCCACCGCGCTGCGAAAGGCCGGATCGACGATGTAATGTGCCGAAATGGTCTGCACCGGTTCATAGCCGCGCGCCAGCTTGTGCTGCCCCTGCGCCCCCGCCTCAACGCGGTTGAGGCCGCGTGCAATGGCGGCATCGATCGCCTGATAATAGCACAGCTCGAAGTGCAGGAACGGCTTGTCGATCACCGATCCCCAATAACGGCCATAGATCGCATCGCGCCCGATGAAGTTCAGCGCGCCCGCCACCGCCACCCCGTCGACGAAGGCCAGCACCAGCAGGATGCGATCGGCCATCGTCTGGCCCATCAGATCGAACGCCGCGCGGGTCAGATAGGGCCTGCCCCATTTGCGCGCGCCGGTGTCCTGATAGAACGCCCAGAACGCGTCCCAATGTTCGGCGCGGATGGCCTCGCCGCTGAGCGCGGCGATCTCTACCCCGGCCTGTGCCGCCGCGCGTTCCTTGCGCAAGTTCTTGCGCTTGGCCGAGGCCAGCGAGCCCAGAAAATCGTCAAACGAGGCATAGCCCCGGTTTTCCCAGTGGAACTGGATATCGGCGCGCGGCAACCAGCCCGATGCCTCAAACAGGCCAACCTGATCGGGAGCGATGAACGTCGCGTGCGCCGATGACAGGTCATGTTCGGCCGCGACATGCTGCGCCGCCGCCAGCAAGACGGGGGCCAGATCGGGTCGATCGCCGAGCAGCAGGCGCGGCCCGGTGGCCGGGGTGAACGGCACGCTGATCTGCAATTTGGGATAGTATGCCCCGCCCGCGCGCTGCCAAGCGTCGGCCCAGGCATGGTCGAACACATATTCGCCCTGGCTGTGCGTCTTGAGATAGGCGGGCAAGGCCGCCAGCGGATGCCCCTCGGCATCCTCGATCACGATCGGCAGCGGGCTCCAGCCGGTGCGTCCGCCGACACTGCCCGATTGTTCGAGCAGCGAGAGAAAGGCGTGGCTGACAAACGGGTTGTCGGTGCCCGCCATGCGGTCCCAGTCGGCGGCGGCAATCGCGCCAACGCCCTGATGGATCCGCGCAATATGGCTCATCCCCGCGCCCTTTCGGCCAGCAGCAGCGCCAGCCCTTCGCCTTCGGCAATCGGCGCATCGGCGCGGTTTGCGGCACGGGTGACGCGCGCGGCGCTGTCGATCGTCCAGCTCAACACCGGCACCCCGCGCCGGCGCTGGCTTTGCGCAAACGAACCCGCCAGATCGTCGATGTCATAGGCCAGGAAATCGGGCCGCGCCCGCCACAGCGCCACATGCCGCCGCGCCTTGGCGCCCAGCGTGCGCCAGCCAGCCTCGGTCATCACCAGCCCGCGCACCACGCGCGGCGCATAGCGGCGAAACCATGCCGACACGCGCGGGTCAAAACTCATCACCGCAACCGGACCGGCATAGCCTTCAAGTGCGCGGCGCACTGCCAGGCACAGCGGCGCGATATGACCGCCACGGGCGATCTTCACTTCGATCAGCAGTGGCACCTGCGCACTCACTTGCGCCAGCAGCGCGCCCAGCGGCTGGATGGCATCGGTGCTGTCCGTCAGCACGATCCGCCCCAGCGTTGCGGCGGTCTCGTCGGCCAGCCGCCCGGCCTGACCGGTCAGGCGCGCCAGGTCGTCATCGTGGAACACCATCGCCTGCCCGTCGCGGCTGCATTGCACATCGCATTCAATGCCCAGCCCTGCCGCGATTGCCGCCGCAAACGCCGCCGCGCTGTTTTCGATGCGCGCGCCGACCCGGTCATGAAACCCGCGATGGGCATAGACTGTGGCCGTCAACCAGTCGCACCGCCCCCGCGCCGGGGGCGGCACGAACCAGCGGTCAAGCAGTGCGAACAGCAAATACAGCATCGATTTCCACCGCAGCGCCCAACGGCAGCACCGGCACGCCGACCGCGCTGCGCGCATGGCGCCCGGCGTCGCCAAAGGCGGTGATCATCAGTTCGGAGGCACCGTTGGCGACTTTGGGCTGATCGGTGAAGGTGGCGGCCGAATTGATGAACGCGCCCAGCTTGACCACGCGCGCGATCCGGTCGAGCGAGCCGAGCGCCGCCTTGGCCTGCGCCAGCAGCATCAACCCGCAGGCCTGCGCGGCGCGCGTGCCCTCCTCCAGGCTGACATCTTCACCCAGACGCCCGGTCAGCAGCGTGCCATCGACAAACGAGACCTGGCCCGAAACATAGAGCATGTCGCCCGCCAGCACGGTCGGCACATAGGCAGCAACGGGCGCGGCCGGTTGGGGCAGGACGAACCCTGCCGCGGCAAGCGTGTCAGCAACGGTATCGGTCATTCGGTCTCTCCATGTAGACGGGTCATGATCCAGGGCAGCGCGTGCGACCACGTGTCAATCCGGGCATGGGCGTGGCCCGCCTCGTGCGCGCAGGAAATATGCGGGGCCAGCATCGGCTCGCCACACAGATGCAACCGGTGCACTTCGGGGGCAATTTCGCCGACCGAGGCATGGTGCTGCGGCAGATCGTCGATGAACACCGCGCGGCTGGGGCGATATTCATCCAGGATCGCGCGCAACGCGGGGCCCTTGGGCCCCTGGTTGGTGAACACCCGCGCGTGGATACCGTGATCGGCCAGTTGCTGCGTGCGCGCGGCGCGCCGGTCATCGCCCAGATTGGTCAGGATCACCACATCGGCATGCGCGGCGATCGCGTTGATCCCTTCTACCGCGCCGACGATCGGGTGCTGACGGTACATTTCGGTGTCGAAAAACAGGTTGAGCAGGCGCCAGATCTCGGGCCCTTCGACCTGACGGCCATCGTCGGCATAGCGCATCGCCTTGCCGAAATCGTTGTCCTTCATCACGAAATCGATGCCGTGGCATTGCGCCACATAGTCCTTGAACGGGCCGACCATGTGCAACAGCACTTCGTCGCAGTCGCTGATCACCAGCGGGCGGGTCATCGCAGTTTCTCCCAGGCCGCAGCCAGTGTTTCGGGGGGTATATCGAGCGCCGCAGCCGCCGCCACAAGATCCGCTTCGTGATTGGCGAGAAATTCGAGCACCGCGCCCATGATCACCGGATCGTCCACCCCTGCCCGCAGGGCATCGGGGGTCAGCCCGGTCAGCGCCAGAAAGCGATCGGTGCGCGGTTCATCCCCCAGCACGAAGACCAGCGCCTGCAGCGCGAGCGCCATCGGATCGGCGGGCGAAGTTGGTTCGCGAATGATTGCCAGCGTCCTTTTGCATGCATAGACGGGGAACCGGTGTCTCCCGATGCATAAGGTCGTTCCGTGGCAAAAAGAATTCTGGTTGTCGAGGACAACGACCTCAACCGCAAACTGTTCAGCGATCTGCTCAAGGCCAAGGGCTTTGAGGTGGAGCCGCTGGCCGACGGATTTGCGGTGATCGAGCGCGCCCGCGCGTTCGCCCCCGATCTGGTGATCATGGACATCCAGTTGCCAAAGATTTCCGGTCTGGAACTGATCGAGGCGCTGAAAGCCGACGCGACGTTGCGGGCAATCCCGGTGCTGGCAGTCACCGCCTATGCCGGCAAGGGCGACGAAGAGCGCATCCGCGAAGCGGGCGCCGAAGGCTATCTGGCCAAACCGGTTTCAATCATGCCATTCTTGCAGGCAGTCGGGCAGTTGATTTAGGGCGAAAATGCGCGAACGCACAGCCTGGGCGAAAACGTGCGAATCACTTCCCGAATACGCAGGCGAAGCGACAACCAGGCCGTCTTCCCGCCAACGGAGCTTATCTTTGCGAGGCCAGCCTCAAGAGGCGACCACCACGCTCATCGCTGACGATCTCTTCGATTTGCAGCCTCGTTTGGGGCGCAAGATCATAGACACGCGCACGTCCATCGCTGTCGACCTGCTGCGCTACGATCAATCCGTCGTTCCTGAGTCGACGCAGGATGATCTGGAAATTCGCGGCCGATGCTCGACTGAGATGAAACAGCTCGCTCGATCGGGTGGGACCGTGAACAAACAGATTGTAAATTACGCGAAAATCACTTGTTACGAGTTTGACTTTCAATATATCTTCGATGGTTAGGATCGTTTGCATATCGTTTCTCGTCATAATCCGAGATTCATTGCGGCCTTTTAACTAGACGGCGATTTTCATTTGCGGCTCCACGGATGCATAGTCGGATTGCGTGGCCGCTGCCGGATACGTCGCCGCGCTGGTGGCTTCGTCCGTCGCGACAGACCCTTCGTATGCCGATCTTTCGACGACAATGATCTTCTCACGAAAATCGTCATCGCCCACAATATGGATATTACCCTTGATAAATCGCCCGATGAACGGGCTGATTATTATGGAAGAAATTAACCATAAAAATACGATCTTTATCACAGCGGAATTTCCTTTTCCCACCGATCGGATTAACCTTTCTAGTCCAGGAAATTCCATAAAAACAATTATTAGCTTTATCACTGAAAATTATCGCTATTTTCTGCACACAATCGATTGACATAAATTTAATTCAAAATGGATGTATTTTACTTATGTCCGCAAGATGATGTTGTTCATCCAATCGATCGCGACGCCGGCAATCGGTTGCCGCACAGCACCGCACCACGCCCGTCGACCAGGCCAAGGCGCACACATCGACGCGGCAACGGCAGCACCAACGATAGAAAAGATGGTAAAACCGGCACCCGCGATTGTCGAGGGCGCGCGCTCTTGCACGCATGAGCCATGCCGTGGCGCGGTTACAAGTCACATTCGGATCAAGCGAAATTGCGACTCGCGAACAAATTTCGATTATACGCCCACGACCAACACATCAAATCTGGCTCCGCGGCGTGGGACACGAGACATGAAACCAGAAAATCTTGAAAAAAAACAGATAGTTGAATTAAGAGAGCAAATAAAATTTTTAGTAGAGAAAATAGATTCCATGGATTCAAAAAACCCAAAAATAATTCACGTCGGAGCCATCTTATCAACCGCACTAGAATTACTTGAAATCAGCCACGACGATTCATCAAAACACTGATATTTAATTTACCAGTTTTCTAAAAAATATTTCCCCATTATTGATCTCGACTTGTTCGTCATACATATCCAACTTCGGCGCTTGTCCGCAAGATCACAGACACGCTTTACAAGGCCATACCCTTCGAGAACGGAAATCCAACGGATCACAGTCGTGGGCGCGACGCCAGCATCGAGCCCAACCGCAGTGACCGACAGCCTTACATCAATAACGTCGGCGACAAACAGCTCAAGCAATATGTCCCAGGCAGGATCAGAAAATACTTCCATTCCAGCGAACGTTTTTCGGCGGCCTCGCCGTGATGCAATCTCCGACCTGGCTGCGCTCAAATGATTATCTCCCAAATGACCACATTGTATTCTTGGAACATATTCTCCATCAAGAATGAGAATTTCTTGAAGAATATTCTCCAAAGCGACGAGTTTATCGCGATTATAAGAAATCATGCCCCACCTCATCGAATAATCGAATGAAAAGTCCCGCACGAAATACAACTCGAGACGCTTATTTACCTGATCGATTGAGCCGTAAATTACGAATCAGGCAGTTCATAAATATATTCCAATTTGGTTAATTGGCAAAATAATTTAGCTCGAATTTTGAATAATCGACAATTATCATAGCAAAATATTTGATATTTATTTGATTATTATTGATAAATTTTACAGATATGCATCACAATATGGCTTGAAAAACATCGTCTTGCATGAATTTTCTCACGGCGTTTCGCGCTATTTTAGGAAAGAATTGCCTGCTGGAATAGGCCGCAAACCGCCTCCCTTTAAACACGGGTTCCAGGACCATCAGCCTTTTCGTGTCGCGTCACAGGAGCAACCGTTTGCACTGCGATCCCAAAACTTGGGCCTCATACCAAGCTGCACTGACGTGCAGTCATACCTCCCGCCCCTCCCCGCCCGACCACCAACGATACCAGCACGCTATGCTGGTGGGGCGGGATGGTGGGGCGGGAGGTATGAACAGCGCTTTGCGCGGCCTGGTATCAGGATCTCGACGAAATAGATCAGGACACCGTGACGGAGCCGATTTTGGCCCGGCGTCTCAGCTATGCGGAACGCAATCCGTTCGCTGTCGGGATTGGGGACAAAGCAACGCGGCATCCGTTGTGACCGACGAACGACGCTGCGAGTTTACCCTGAGCGGCTGCGCAGGCAGCAGCCGAAGGGCGCTACTGGCCACGGGCCATCTCAGGGCAATCACGGTGTGCTCGATTTAGGGTCCTCTGCGCAAACCCGGCTTGACCGCGCAAAAAAACGGCGGGCACCCGTTCCCGGATCCCCGCGCATTGGCCACCGATCTGGCCATCACACCGTGTGGGCACCCCGCTCGGGATGCCCACACCTGCACTCATCATCAATACGCGATCGTCAGCGTCCCGATCACCGCGCGCGGCGGGCTGACTTGCGCGTCGGTGCCACCGGTTTGCAGCGCCGACGTATCTGGGCTGACGCTGCCGACATAATAGGCGTTGAACACGTTGGTCACGTTGAGCTGCACGAACGACCGTTCGTTGACAATGCTCTTGAGCGAATAGCGCACGTCGAGATCGACCGTGGTGTAGGACGGATACTTCGATCCCCACACTTGCACGCCATTCGCCACCGTCGGCGTGTTGCCCGAAGAATACAGCCCGACGTTCTCGTCGTTGACGTAGCGATCGGCGGTATGCTTGACTTGCGCACCAAGCGTCAGCGGCCCGATATCGCCCTGGAGACGACCGCCGATCATGAAGTGCGGCATCGCCGATTCAGACTTGCCGCCGGTCAACAGATAGGTCGCGCCACCCGCGCAGGCCGACTGCCCCACTTCGACCGCAAGGACGGTCGAGGCGCACCCGCTGACACCCGAAATGGTGTTCTGTTCGATCCGCGAATGCAGCACCGAGCCAAAACCATAGGCCAGCACGTGCGGCGTGATCTTGTAGCTGACATTGGCATCGATGCCGTACCGCTGCACCGGGCCGAGGTTGGTATAAGTCGTGATCTGCTGGATGGAGTCATACGACGTGCCCAGCTTGTTGGTGTAATGCGTGTACCACAGATCGATCTGCCCGGTCAGGCGGCGCGCATTGTAGCGATAGCCAAGGTCGAAGTTTTCGGTCTTTTCCGGCCGAGGCTCGATACCGGGCGTGCCCTGCGGATAATAGAATGTGCTATAGAGCGACGTGGTATAGGGCGCCTGGAAGCCTTCGGAATAGTTGAAGAACACTTCGCCGACGCTGGGCAGTTTATAGGTGGCGCCGATGTTGGGCAGAACCGTGCTATAATTGTATTTGCGCGTCTGCGGTGCGGCCGCACCGGTCGCGGCTCCGGTTGTGGTGTTGTAAACATACGGATTGATGGCGCCATAGGCCGCACCGGACGCCCCGAACGCGCACACCGACGACGAGGTGGCACCGGCGTTGTTGCGGGTAAAGCAATAGTCATCGAGCACGCGGTGCAGGAACGGTGCGCGCACGCCCACCGAGACGGTCAGGTGCTTGTCGAAGAACTGCCCGCGATATTCGCCCGAAATCTGGTTCAGTTCGGCAATCGATTCGGTATCGCGCTTTTCGATCGGAAAGCCATTGGCGTCGATCACCGGATCGTTGATGGCATAGACATCGACCGGGCTGCCATCGCTGTTGAGATAGCTCATTTCGCCGGTCTGGGTGATGTCCGACCGCGCAAAGGCATAAGACAGACGCACCGTCTGGGTCGGCGTGACGTCATAGCGCAACGACGAAGTCAGCGCGACGCGGTGGGTCTTGGTCTGGCTGGGCGCATACATCGTGACCGTGTCGAGCGTGTCGCCATCGCCATTGAGGTCCTGGCCGACGTAATAGCTGCCGTTGATATAGCCGGTCGCCTTGGTGTCGGTGCCGACCGTGGTATAGCCTTCGTGCGCCGAAACGGTGCCGCCGCCATTGGCCTTGGTGAACTGATAGCTGGGGTCGGCGGTGAACGTCAGACCATCGGCCAGCGTCAGCTTGATCGCCGCGCGCAAGTTGAACAGGTTGGCCGGGTTGGGCCGATATTCATAGGCCGTGCCGCACGTGTTGGGCGTGTTGGCCACACCGTTGGTCGCCGCGGCGGTGGTGCACGGCGAATAAGTATAATAGGCGTTCTTGTACGACGACGGAAAATACTGGAACCCGGTGCCGTTGTCGGCCACCAACGGTGTGTTCGACACCGGATCGCTGCCCGAAAAATTGTTGCGCAACTGCACATAGAAACCGGCCAGCGAGATGAAATCGCCATGCCCGTCATTGATCGGCTGATAGATCTTGCCGTTGGCTTCCCACTTCTTGATCTTGCCATAGTTGTTGTACGGCGAATCGTTTTCGGCGGTGCTGGCCGAGAACCACGCCTTGGTGCCCAGCGGACCCAGCTTGCCGGTTTCGATCATGCCGAACACGCGGTAATAGTTGTCGGTGCCGTATCCGCCGGAAACTTTGGCGCCCATCGTGTCAGACGGCATGTGCGACACAAAGTTCACGGTCGAACCGGTGGCCGACGATGTCGGGCTGTCGACGTCGGTGGTGCCAAGGTTGACGGTAACCGAATCAATCACTTCGGTGTCGAGCAATTCGCCGCCGTAAAGCGCATAGTTGCCGTCGTCGTTCAGCGTCACGCCGTCGAACGTTTCGGACACGCGGGTGTTGTCGAAACCACGGATGTAGAAGTTGCCGCTGGTGCCGCCATAAGGGTCATTGTTGGTGTAGCTGACGCCGGGCACGAAATTGACCAGATCGTTGATCGACTGGCCGCCGACCTGATGCTGCAGCCATTCCTGCGTCAGCGTGGCCTTGGCCTTCGAGGTGTCGGGCAGATCGATGCCGCCGACCGAAAGATCGGCGCGATGCGCGCTGACCACGATGGTGTTTTCAAAATCCTGCGTACCGGTCGATTGCGCGAATGCCGGCGTAGCAATCGCCACGGCAAGAGTGCTGGCCGCTCCGGCCAGGGTGCGGATTGAACGCATGTCGTGTACCCCCATGGTATGTGAACCGTAATGCTGCGGCGCACAGATTTGTGATTCGCCGCAGCCAGCGACGAACCGCCTGTGGAGCCCGCGCTAAGCACCGGATTGTTACAATTGTGAGTAGTTTGCGACAAGCTGACCCGGTGGGGCAACGGCCGCGAAATGCTGCACCTGCGTTGTTTGCGCAACACCCACCGGTTTCGCCGGTGGCGCCCGATCAGGCCCTTGCGCTTGACATTGCGGGCGCCTAGCCGCTTTTCCGCCGCAATCATCTGGCAGGGGCAGGCTTGCCCAATTGGAGAATTTGCATGGACCGCGCCGCAACCAGCGCCCGGATTGCCGACCTGATCGCGCCCTTCAACAAGAAGGGCATTGCGATCACCGATACGGTTACGTTTGCCGGTGATCTCGAATGGGACAGCCTGACGGTGATGGATTTCGTCGCCGCGATCGAGGACTAATTCGACATCATCATCAGTATGAACCAGCAGGCCGAAATCGAAACATATGGCCAGTTGGTCGACGCCGTGACCCGGCTGAGGGGCTAATCACCACATGACTGACGTTTTGACCCAGACCGACCTGTTTTCGAAATTCGATCCGCTGATCGAACAGCGCCGTGCGCTGTTGTCGACCGGGCTGACCGACCCGTTCAACCTGGTGATGGAACGCGTGCTGTCGCCGACCGAAGCCATCTGCAACGGGCGCCCGACGATCCTGCTCGGCACGTATAACTACATGGGGATGACCTTCGATCCCGATGTCATCGCGGCCGGCAAGCAGGCGCTCGACGAATTCGGATCGGGCACCACCGGCAGCCGCGTGCTCAACGGCACGTATGCCGGGCACCGCGCGGTCGAGGACGCCTTGCGCGAATTCTACGCCATGGATCATGCCATGGTGTTTTCGACCGGGTACCAGGCCAATCTGGGCATCATCAGCACGATCGCGGGCAAAGGCGATTATATCGTGCTCGACATCGACAGCCACGCCTCGATCTGGGATGGCTGCAAGATGGGCGACGCCGAAGTCGTGCCGTTCAAGCACAACGATATCGAGGCGATGGAAAAGCGCCTGCGCCGCATTCCCGAAGGCGCGGGCAAGCTGGTCGTGCTCGAAGGCGTCTATTCGATGCTGGGTGATATCGCCCCGCTCAAGGAGATGATCGCAGTCGCCAAGGCGCACGGCGCGATGGTGCTGGTCGACGAAGCCCATTCGATGGGCTTTATCGGCCCCAACGGGCGCGGCGTGGCCGAAGACCAGGGCGTGCTCGATCAGGTCGATTTCGTGATCGGCACGTTTTCCAAATCGGTCGGCACCGTCGGCGGGTTCTGTGTGTCGAACCACCCGAAGTTCGAAATCATGCGGCTGGTGTGCCGCCCCTATGTGTTTACCGCCAGCCTGCCGCCCAGCGTCGTGCACACCGCCGCGACCTCGATCCGCAAGCTGATGCATGCCGGCGAAAAGCGCGCGCATCTGTGGGAAAATTCGCGCACGCTGCACGCCGGGCTGATCGCACGGGGCTTTGCGCTGGGCACGCAGACACCGCAAAGCGCGATCATTTCGGTGATCATGCCCGATCTCGAACGCGGCGCAGCAATGTGGGAAGCGCTGTTGCACGAAGGGCTCTATGTCAATCTGGCGCGGCCCCCGGCCACCCCGGCCGGGATGACGCTTCTGCGCTGTTCGCTGTGCGCCGAACATACCGCTGAACAAGTGCAGACGATCATCGGCATGTTCGAACGCGCCGGCAAGGCCGTCGGGATCATCTGACCGATGCGCGCATGGCTGGCCCTGGTGGCACTGACGGCGACCCCGGCCCTGGCGCAAGCCCCGGCGAGCGCCGCCGGGGCGACCACCGCGATGACCGAAACCCCCTGCACGCCTCCGCGCAACGCGGACCAGGACTGGCCTGCGCTGTGCCACTATCGCGATGCCAACCACGCGGTGGACAAACCGCCCCGCGCGGTGCTGATCGGCGATTCGATCACCGAATTCTGGCTGCCGACCGCGCCAGCGCTGTTTGCAGACGGCATCGTCGATCGCGGCGTGTCGGGGCAGACCAGCACGCAGATCATGGCGCGGTTCTATCAGGACGTGGTGCGGTTGAACCCCCATGTGGTGCAGATCATGTGCGGCACCAACGACGTTGCCGGCAACACCGGCCCGTCGAGCCCCGAAGACTATGCCAATGCGGTCCTCGCCATGATCGACATGGCGCGCGCCAACAATATCGCCGTGGTGCTGGGATCGATCCTGCCCGCCGGTGCGTTCACCTGGCGCCCCGGCTATCGCCCGGCTGCGCAGATCGTGGCGCTCAACGCCTGGCTGCGCGATCTCGCGAAACAGCGCGGGCTGGTCTATGCCGATTATTACAGCGCGATGGCCGATCCGGCAGGCGCCATGAAGCCCGGCCTGTCAGCCGACGGCGTGCATCCCAATGCCGCCGGCTATGCACTGATGGAACCGATCGCGCGCGCCGCCATTGCCGAAGCCGAGCAGCACGCCGGAGCACGTTAGATCGCACTCGCCCCGGCAGGCAACCCGGCAACATGCGCGCATTTGTCATGGGTTACCTTGGTGCCGCCGCTCAGGATCGAAAACGCGATATAGCCTGACAGCACCACCACGACGAACGCAGCGACCAACCACGCGAGATAACGGTCGATGAATGCCTTGATCGGCGGACCGAACACGCGGAACAGAACCCCGATGGTCAAAAAGATGACGCCGCGCGAAACCAGGCTGGCCGCCGCAAAGGTCAGCACCGGAAACGCGATGAAGCCCGCGGTGACCGACAGCAGCAGGAACGGGATCGGCGTCGCCGCCTTGAACACGATGATTTCGGTGCCATAGGCGTTGAGATAGCAGGCCGCAGTGGGGAATTTCGCCGTGAGGCCAAGCACCGACAACAACTGCGCACCGACCGCCTGATAGACAAAGTGGCCGATGCCGTACCCAAGCAGGCCACCCGCGACCGAGGCAACCGTGGTCACCAGCGCCAGCCTGACCGCCTTGTTCGGCGCGGCGAGGCACATCAGCGCCAGCAACGGATGGGGCGGAAACGGGAACAAGCCGCCATCGGCAAAGGCAAAAAAGGCCAGCCACAGTTCGGCACGGGGATGCGCGGCCTTGGCCATAGTCCAGTCATACAATCGGCGAAGCATGGCAAATCCTGTTGCAGGCAAGACACGGGTGATGATGCGACCGCTGATTAGTAGACCCACCCCCAAAGGGCCAGAGGTAAACGCGCGCGGCACCCATCGCACGCATCAAGGCCTGCGACTCAGCCAAAGCGCGTCGGCGCAGGCCACAGGCAGTCGGGCGCAAGGTAAGCTTGCCAGCTTGGTCCGTTGCGGTACCTATAGCCGCAAATTTGTCCCATTACGGCGGTACCGACTACCACATCCGGGACAACAGTTGCCGGATTGCAACACATTCACCATTCTCGCGCTTGCGAAAAACCAATGAAAACGGTAGAGCCCAAGCCACGACGTAGCGAAAATACCTACACAAAAGGGGAAACGATAATGCGGAAACTGGTCCTGGGCCTGGTCCTGGCGACAACCGCCATGGCGACGCCCGCCTTTGCGCGCACTGGTCAGTGGTACGTCGAAGGCGAAGCTGGCGTATCCATTCTCGAAAACGAAAACAAAGCCAGCGGCATTGGTTTCGATGGCACGCTGGACTCGCACACCGGTGGCACCTTCAACGGTGAAATCGGCTATGACTTCGGCACGTTCCGCCTCGAGTCGGAAATCGGCCACCGGCACAACGGCAACAAGAACCTGACCGTGAATGGCGTAACCACGCCTGAAACTGGCGACACCCACGTGTGGGATGCTATGGTCAACGGCCTGGTTGATTTCGGTCCGGACAATGGCATTCAGGGTTTTGTCGGTGGTGGTATCGGCGTCGCACGTGTCACTGATCAGTTGCCTGATCAGAACTATTTCCTCGGTGGTTCGACCAGCAAGTTCGCTTGGCAGTTGATTGCTGGTATTCGCGCTCCGATTAGTGACCATTTCGATGTGGGCCTGCGCTACAGTTATTTCAACGTCGATAACGTTAATCAGACCGGCTATGGTGCGGATTGGACCGGTGCGACGATCGGTGGCCGCTATCGCAGCCACTCGTTCATGGGCACGCTGACCTACAACTTCGGTGGTGCACCGAAACCGGCTCCGGCTCCGGCAGCTCCGCCGCCGCCCCCGCCGCCGCCGCCACCCCCGCCGCCCCCGCCGCCCCCGCCGCCCCCGGCTCCGGTGTGCAACAAGGGCCCGTACATCGTGTTCTTCGATTGGGACAAGTCGGACATCACGCCCGAAGCGGCGTCGATCCTCGACAACGCGATCACCGCGTATGGCAATTGCGCCAGCGTTCCGATCAAGCTCGATGGCTACACCGACCTTTCGGGCACGGTGAAGTACAACCTGGCGCTGTCGGCTCGCCGCAACGCTTCGGTTCAGGCTTACCTGACCGCCCACGGCATCCCGGCCTCGGAAATCTCCACCAAGGCATGGGGCAAGGCCAACCCGCGCGTTCCGACCGCGGACGGCGTGCGCGAACTGCAGAACCGTCGCGTGGAAATCACGTACGGCGAACACGCAGGCATGTAATCGGGCAGCATCGGGATTGCCCAGTGCGGTCCCGATGCCCCACCAGACTGAAAAAGGCCGGA
>Ga0302187_10001514_pt1 | contig 19733 bp, 16 predicted proteins | sample II_Bog_E1_3_FD_202120 | JGI IMG/M metagenome (GOLD analysis project Ga0302187, IMG submission 202120) | Peat permafrost microbial communities from Stordalen Mire near Abisko, Sweden - II_Bog_E1_3 | ecosystem: Environmental > Terrestrial > Soil > Wetlands > Peat | place: Sweden: Abisko...
CAGGAAGTCCTTGAACAGCTGCTCGAAGGGCGAGCCGGGCGGGAACTGGGGCATATCCAGACCACGTTCCGGGTTCTTCAGGGTCTGAGTGGTGGAGATATTGACCACCGCCGGCAGCAGACGCTCGGCCAGATCGGCGAAGCTGGAAGGAGCACCGGGACCACGGCCAGGAACATCCATGGTGCCCAGAATGCCGCTGGCCGGAGCCGTCACAGCAGGAGTGGGCGCCGGAGTCGACGACTGGACGGGCGTCGAAGCCTGAGCCGGATCGGCGGCGCGGGCCTGCATCGCCATGGCCATCAACAAAGCCACCGCCATGAGAACCGCGAACAGCCACTGCAAGGGCTGCGGGCCGGGCCGGACGGCAATGGCGCGGGCCCGGGTCCGCTTCTGGGCATTGGCGGCAAGTCTGCTGGTCACCGAAAAACCTCCTTCAGAGGAAACGGAAATGCTGGTCCATCATGTAATCCTGAACTAGCCGCACCGCAAGCGGCCCAGTTCAGTTAGTTAGTTAATGGGCACCAAGGCCTTTGCCGAAATATTTGAAGAATTCCGAGTCCGGCGTCAGCACAAAGGTGGTGTTGCTGTCGGACAGCGACATGCGATAGGCCTGAAGCGAGCGATAGAAGCCATAGAACTGCGGATCGGCCTGGAAGGCGTCGGCATAGATCTTGGCGGCTTCGTTCTCGCCTTGGCCGCGCAGAATCTGGGACTGGCGCTGGGCTTCCGCCGAGATGACCACCCGCTCGCGGTCGGCGCCGGCGCGGATTTCGAAGGCGCGTTCCTGACCCTGGGCCCGGGCTTCGGCGGCTTCGCGCTGACGCTCGGATTCCATGCGCTTGAAGATGGCCTGGCTGGTCTCGGGCGGCAAATCAGCGCGGCGGATGCGCACATCCACCACATCGATACCCAAAGGCTTGGCCGCTTCATTGGCCTGCTTCTGGATTTCCTTCATGATCTGTTCGCGTTCCGGCGACAGCACGCTGGGCAGCATGGCGCTGCCGAGAACCCGGCGGTTGGCGTTGTTGACGATTTCCCGCAGACGAGCGCGGGCCACTTCCTCGGTACGCACCGCCTGATAGAACTGCAAGGGATCGCGGATGCGAAAGCGGGTGTAGCTATCGACCACGATGCGCTTCTGGTCAGCCAGGATCACCTGCTCGGCCGGCGGATCAACGTCCAGCAGACGGGCATCAAAGCGTACCACGTCATCGATCAGCGGCAGCTTGATATGCAGACCGGCTTGTTTGACCGGGTCTTCCGGGCTTTGCACCGCGCCGAAGCGCAGGACCAAAGCCACTTCGCCCTGGGTCACCACGAACAGGGACGAGGACAGAAGGATAAAGAGGGCAGCGGCAATGCCGCCGATCAGGCCAAGAGACAGATGCGGCTTCATCATTTGCCTCCCTGCGCAGGAATAGATGCGACCTTGCCGTTCTTCAAGTCCGGCAGAGCCATATAAGGCACCACCCCCTTGGCCTCGGGGTCGATGACCACCTTCTGGGAATTCTTCAGAATATCCTCGATGGTCTCGATATAGAGACGCTTGGCGGTGACGTCGGGAGCCATGTGATAGGCCTGCTGCACCGAAGTGAAATGCTTGGCCTCGCCCTGGGCGACGTCCACCACCTGCTCGCGGTAGGCCTCGGCCTCCTGGATGGTCTTCTCGGCTTCGCCTCGGGCCACCGGGATCATATTGTTGCGATAGGCCTCGGCCTCGTTGCGCAGACGCTCCTGATCGGCCTTGGCCCGCTGCACGTCGTTGAAGGCGTCGATCACCTCGACGGGCGGGTCCGCCTTCAAGAGCTGCACCTGCGAGACGCTGACGCCGGCCTGATAGGCATCCAGAAGCTCCTGCATGCGGGCCCGGGTGCGGTCGCCGATTTCCTGGCGGTTCTCAAACAGCGGGGCGCGAATCGGCAGCTGGCCGATGATCTCGCGCATGGCGGATTCCGCCACCATCTTCACCGTGCCCTCGGGATCACGGATGTTGAAGAGGAACTTCTCGGGATCATTGATCTGCCAGAAGACAGAGAAATTGATGTCGATGATGTTCTCGTCGCCGGTCAGCATCAGGGATTCATCGCCGGACTCGCGGCTGCCGACCCGACGAACCTCGCCATTGCCGGAACGATAGCCCAGCTCCAGCTTGTTGACGCGGGTGACGGGCGGCGTCAAAGCCTCCTCGATGGGGATCGGCAGATGGTAGTTCAGACCCGGCTGGGTATAATTGACGAAACGCCCAAAGCGCAGAACCACGCCGACCTCGTCGGGGTTGACCTTATAGATGCCGGTCGCCGCCCAAAGCACCAGCAGCGCCAGGAAGGCCAAGCCGATCCCACGACCGCCGCCGAACCCGCCGGGCATAGCCTTTCTCAGGCTTTCGCGGCTCTTGCGGAACATATCCTCAAGGTCGGGAGCCGGCCCGCCGCCCTTGCCCCAAGGATTATTGCCACCGCCACCTTGGTTGCCCCAGGGGCCTCCGCCTTGACCGTTACCACCACCGCCTTGGGAGTTCCACGGCATGATCTGATCCTTGTTCCGCCTAGAGCATCCAACATTGAATGCATTTGCCTGCTTTTCAACGGGCTATCCCAGCCTTATATGACACCTGGACCTGCGGCGCAATGAAGCCCAGCCCATACCAGCCCCATATCAGCATTGTATATCCCAAGGAGACTACCCGGATGGCCCAGCTCAGTGACAAAGATGTAATCGCCGCTCTGAGCAAGGTCGCCGACCCTGATCGCGGAAGCGATCTGGTCAGCCTTGGGATGATTTCCGGCCTGGCCGTCAAGGATGGCCATGTGGCCTTCGCCATAGACGTGGACCCGGAGCGCGGCCCCAAGCTGGAGCCCCTGCGCAAGGCCGCCGAGAAAGCCGTCCATGATCTGCCCGGCGTCATCACCGTCTCGGCCGTCCTGACCGCCGAAAAGAAAGCTGCCCAAGGCCATGGTCACGCTCACGGCCATTCCCAAGGCAAGGCCCCGGAAGCACCGCTGCTGCCGGGGGTCAAGGCCATCATCGCCGTTTCCTCGGGCAAGGGCGGAGTCGGCAAATCCACTACCGCCACCAATCTGGCCCTGGCCTTCAAGAGCATGGGCCTGACGGTTGGCATGCTGGACGCCGACGTCTTCGGCCCCTCGCAGCCGCGCCTGCTGGGCGTCTCCGGCGTTCAGGCAGTCTCGCCCGACGGCAATATCCTGGAACCGGTCGAGGCCTATGGCATCAAGGTGATGTCCATCGGCTTCCTGGTGCCCGAGGACAGCCCAGTGGTCTGGCGCGGCCCCATGGTCATGGGGGCTTTGGAACAGCTGATGCGCGACGTCAATTGGGGCAAGCTGGACGTGCTGGTGGTCGACATGCCTCCCGGCACCGGCGACACCCAGCTGACCATGACCCAGAAAGTGCCGCTGACCGGCGCCGTCATCGTCTCGACACCCCAGGACATCGCCTTGCTCGATACCCGCAAGGGCCTGAACATGTTCCGCAAGGTCAATGTGCCGGTTCTGGGCATCATCGAGAACATGAGCACCTATCACTGCCCCAACTGCGGGCATGAAGCCCATATCTTCGGCCATGGCGGGGCCAAGATCGAAGCGGCCAAGATGTCTGCTGATTTCTTGGGCGAACTGCCCCTGGACATCGATATCCGCACCACCTCGGACGAGGGCAAGCCCATCGTCGTCAGCCAGCCCGACGGCCCCCACGCCAAGGCTTATCGTGACATCGCGGCCAAGGTCTGGGAAAAGGCTGAAGTGCTGTTGGCCGCCAAAAAGGGGCCGAAGATCAGCTTTAGCTAGGCAACGCCTTTTCTAGAAAGACTTACGAGCATCCGCTTCTTTCCAGCCGGCATTGAGCCGGCGGCCAAGGGGCGGAGGCCGCGCTAAGGCTGAGGGACATACGGCAGGCCGAAAGGCCTGCCGGTATTGCTAATGAACCGCCACGAATTCGATGATGGTCACGATCTGCGTCGCCATGAACGAGGTAGCCAGGACCACGGCGGGCCACAGGGTTGCGCGGCGGCTGGAGATCGTCGCGGAGCTGCTGGGCTTGGAAATGAAATCGCGCATGTTCGGTCCTCCTCATCTGGCGGAGCCATTGAGGATGATATCTGCAAACATCTTGCCAGAGGCTTAAGCCTTGAAGTCATTAGGATGACAATTACGCGTCACCCCAATGAGTTGCCTAATTTTTGCACCGCACAAGAATACGGCCTATATATTAGGCGATTCTCTCCAACACCAGGAAGGCATAGGCCGGAGCGCCATCAAGCCCCTCGGCATGCTCTTCCCGTGAAACCTCACGCCAGCGATCTGGATCAGGCTTGGGGAAGAAGGCGTCGCCTTCGTAGGCGCGCTTGACCTCGGTGTAATAGAGGCGCTGAGCCAAGGGCGCGATGGCCTTGAAGATTTCCGCTCCACCGATGACCATGATCTCGCCACCCTCGGCCAAGGCCAAAGCCTCGTCGATGGAACGTGCGACTCGAACACCTTCAGCGCTCCAGGACAGATCGCGGGAGATGACGATATTGGGGCGGCCCGGCAGCGGCTTGCCGATGGATTCAAAGGTTTTGCGACCCATCACCACCGATTTCCCCATGGTGACGCGCTTGAAGTACTTCAGGTCTTCGGACAGATGCCAGGGCATCTTGTTGTCACGCCCGATCACGCCATTGGTGGCCACCGCCACGATCATCGAGATCATCTTACACCGCCACCGGGGCCGAGATATGCGGATGAGGGTCATAGCCCTCCAGGCTGAAATCCTCGAAGCGGAAGGCAAACAGATCCTTGACCTCGGGGTTCAGCGTCATCACCGGCAGGGCCTTAGGCGTGCGCGACAGCTGAAGCTCCACCTGATCCTTGTGGTTGGAATAAAGATGGGCATCGCCGAAACTATGGACGAACTCGCCCAACTCCAGCCCCGTCACCTGAGCCACCATCATGGTCAGCAGGGCATAGGAAGCGATATTGAACGGCACGCCCAAGAAGATATCCGCCGAGCGCTGATAGAGCTGGCAGGACAATTTCCCCTCGGCCACATAGAACTGGAACAGGCAATGGCAGGGCGGCAGGGCCATAAGGTCCACATCCGCCGGATTCCAGGCGGTGACGATCAGACGCCGGGAATCGGGATTGCGCTTTATCTGCTCCAACAAGCCGGTGATCTGGTCGATGGTGCCGCCGTCCCGCGACGGCCAGGACCGCCACTGATAGCCATAGACCGGCCCCAGATCGCCATTCTCATCGGCCCATTCGTCCCAGATGGAGACGTTGTTGTCCTTGAGATACCGGATGTTGGTCTCGCCCTTCAGGAACCACAGAAGCTCGTGAATGATGGAGCGCAGATGCACCTTCTTGGTGGTCACCAACGGGAAGCCTTGGGCCAGGTCAAAGCGCATCTGCCAGCCGAACAGGCTGCGGGTTCCCGTGCCGGTCCGGTCCTGCTTGACCACGCCGCGACCTTGGACCGCGCGCATCAGATCGAGATATTGCTGCACCTTGCACCCTCTAAAAATCGTGGCCCGCACTCTAACAGCCAAGAAAGCTGTCTGTCAGCTATAGCGTCACGAAATCAAAGCCTCTATACTCATTCCCGCCGGGAAACCGGCTATGGCGCTAAACACCATTTGGAATAAGCGTTGCGGACCCGGGGGCGGTACCCGGCGCCTCCACCATAACCTCAGGAGTCCAACCCTGAGACCATGGGGGCGAAACAGGATCGACGCGCGTGGTAAAGACTTGGTTTGTTCCCGGCATGATACCGCCGTTATCGGGTCAAACACACAAGTGCTAACGATAACATCGTTGCTCTCGCTGCCTAATAGGTAAGCGCGGTTCGGGGGGGCACCGGGCAACAGAAGCCTCCCCACTAGACTTGTGAAAAGGTTCCCCGCCCCATGGCGAACAATGTGTTGCGATATGACCGGATGGTGGAAGACGCCCTGCGCGGTGTCCTGCGCGAAGCCCTAAAGGCCAGCGTCGACGGACTGCCGGGCGACCATCATTTCTACATCACCTTCCGCACCCGCAACCCGGATGTGGATATTCCGGACTATATGCGGGCCCGCTATCCGGACGAGATGACCATCGTGCTGCAGCACCAGTACTGGGGCCTGGAAATCACGCCGGAATGGTTTGAAGTGACCTTGTCCTTCAACCGCGTCAACGAGCGGCTGCATATTCCCTTTGCCGCCGTGACGGCCTTTGCCGATCCTTCGGCCAAGTTCGGCCTGCAGTTCCAGACCGACGGCTCCATCGAACTGCCCCATCCCGGCGGCGAGATCGAGGAACAGGACGAAGAGCCCGAAACCGTCCAGTTGGGCGAAGAGGAAGAGGCTTCAACCCCGACCCCGCCCAACGAGCATGGCGCTCAGGTCATCGCTTTGGACGCTTTTCGAAAAAAATAGCTTTCCTTTCAGCGCAAAAAATAGCTTTCTTTGGCCCCGTCTTTCCTCGGCAAAACCCTTGCCGAAGCTCTAACCGACGGGGCCACCTATGACCGCTGATGCCGCTCTGTTCGCCGAGATGTTCCCTCTCTCGGGCGACGATACCGAATACACCAAAATCTCCTCCGACTTCGTCGGCACCGGCACCTTCAACGGCCAGACCATCACCACGGTCGAGCCCCAGGCCCTCAGCCTGATCACCAAGGAAGCCTTCCGCCAGATATCGCACCTGTTGCGCCCGGCCCACCTGAAGCAGGTGGCCTCGATCCTTGACGACCCGGAAGCCTCGGACAACGACAAGTTCGTCGCCCTCGACCTTTTGAAGAACGCCACCATCGCCGCCGACGGCGTCTTCCCCATGTGCCAGGACACCGGCACCGCCATCATCATGGGCAAGAAGGGCCAGCAGGTCTGGACCGGCTTCAATGACGCCGCCGCCCTGTCCCAGGGCGTGGCCGACGCCTATACCCACCTGAACCTGCGTTACTCCCAAGTCTCGCCGGTGGATATGTATGACGAGGTCAATACCGGCAACAATCTGCCGGCCCAGATCGACCTCTATGCCACCGAAGGCGACGCCTATAAGTTCCTGTTCATGGCTAAGGGCGGCGGTTCGGCCAACAAGACCTATTTGTATCAGCAGACCAAGGCCCTGTTGAACCCGACCTCGCTGATGAAGTTCCTGGACGAGCAGATCCGCACCCTGGGCACCTCGGCCTGTCCGCCCTACCACCTGGCCATCGTCATCGGCGGCACCTCTGCCGAGACCTGCCTGAAGACCGTCAAGCTGGCTTCGGCCAAATACCTGGATCACCTGCCCACCCAGGGCGGCAAGCTGGGCCATGCCTTCCGCGATTTGGAAATGGAAGCCGAAGTGCTGAAGCTGACCCAGCATATGGGCATCGGCGCTCAGTTCGGCGGCAAGTACTTCTGCCACGACGTCCGCGTCATCCGCCTGCCGCGCCATGGCGCTTCCTGCCCGGTGGGCATCGGCGTTTCCTGCTCGGCCGATCGTCAGATGAAGGGCAAGATCACCAAGGACGGCATCTATCTGGAGACCCTGGAGAAGGATCCCTCCAAGTATCTGCCCACCATCGACACCTCCAAGCTGGGCGGCACCGTGGTCAAGATCGACCTCAGCCTGCCCATGGACGATATCCGCAAGATCCTCAGCCAGTATCCCATCAAGACCCGCGTCGCCCTCTCCGGCACCATGATCGTCGCCCGCGACATCGCCCACGCCAAGCTGAAGGAACGCCTGGATCGCGGCGAGGGCCTGCCCCAGTACATGAAGGATCATCCGGTCTATTACGCCGGCCCGGCCAAGACCCCCGAAGGCTTCCCCTCGGGCTCGTTCGGTCCGACCACCGCCGGTCGCATGGACTCTTACGTCGATCTGTTGCAGGCCAATGGCGGCAGCATGGTGATGGTGGCCAAGGGCAACCGCGCCAAGGCCGTGACCGAGTCCTGCAAAAAGCACGGCGGCTTCTATCTTGGCTCGGTGGGCGGCGCTGCCGCCGGTCTGGCCAAGCACCACATCAAGAAGGTCGAGGTTCTGGAATATCCGGAGCTCGGCATGGAAGCCATCTGGAAGATCGAGGTCGAGGACTTCCCGGCCTTCATCATCGTCGATGACAAGGGCAATGATTTCTTCGCCAACTTAAGCCACTAAGATCCGGACGGGCGGCGGGAGCGATCCCGCCGCCCTTTCTCTTTCAGGAGCAACATGTCCCGCCAATATGCCGACCATATCTGCGACCTGCTCTCCCCCTTGGGCGGAGCCATGGGCGAGGTTGTGGCCAAGGGGATGTTCGGCGGCTTCGGCATTTATCTCGACGGGCTGATGTTCGCCCTGATCGCCGATGATGTTCTTTATTTCCGCTGCGACGACGGCAACCGCCGGGCTTACGAAGACGCCGGCATGGAGGCCTTCCGCCCCTTTGCCGACAAGCCCGTGACCCTGCCCTATTGGGAGGCTCCGGCGGAATTGTTCGATGAGCCCGATGATCTTTGCGTCTGGGCCCGAGCCGCTTATGATGCAGCCTTACGCTGTCGCAAGCCGAAAAAGGCGAAGAAGAGCTAAACCATGCATATCCTTGCCATCGATTTCGAGACGGCCAGTTCCCGACGGGCCAGCGCCTGCGCCCTTGGCGTGGCCTATTTGAGCGATGGCGGCGTGCTTTCGGTCACCGAACATCTGATCCGCCCCAGGGACATGCATTTCCAGGGCATCAATATCTCGATCCACGGCATCCGCCCCGATGATGTCAGGGACAGCCCGGAATTCCCCGAGGTCTGGGAAGTGGCCGTCCCCCAGGACGAGCCTCTGTTCCTGCTGGCCCATAACGCCGCCTTTGACATGAGCGTGCTGCGGGCCAGCCTGGAGATGTACAGCATGGGCACACCCATGGCCGAGTATCTCTGCACCGTGACCCTGGCCCGCGCCCTTTGGCCCGGCTTGCAGAACCACAAGCTTTCCACCGTCTCGGCGCATCTGGGCATCAGCCTCAACCACCATCAGGCCGGCAGCGACGCCGAGGCCTGCGCCCGCATCGCCCTGGCGGCCATGGAGCGGACCGGAGCCACCACGCCGCAGCAACTGGCGGCCAAGCTGGGCATCACGGCCCAACGGCTGAGCTGACGCCATATGTCTGACCTAGTGCGCAAACGCTCGGTCCAGATCGCCGGCCATGCCACCAGCGTGTCGCTGGAGGAAGCCTTCTGGCAGGAACTGACCATCATTGCCGAACGGCGCGGCCTGTCCCTGAACGCCCTGATCGCCGAAGTGGACGGAGCCCGGACCGGCAATCTGTCCAGCGCTCTCAGGCTGCTGGTTCTGCGGGATTTGCAGGAGAGGACAAAATGATCAGCAGACGCCTTTTCATTGGCTCCGGCCTGGCCGTCCTGGCCAGCCCCAAGGCCTTTGCCGCGTCTTCTTTGGAAGATCAGCTTGCCGCCATCGAGGCCAGAGTGGGAGGCCGCTTGGGTGTCGCCGCCGCCACTGACGGCGGGACCATCGTCGGCTGGCGGCTGGGGGATTATTTCCCCATGTGCAGCACCTCGAAGCTGCTGATGACCGGAGCCCTTTTGGCCCGCGTCGATCGGGGCCAAGAGCATCTGGACCGCGACATCCCCATCCGCCCCGAAGACAAGGTGGATTACGCCCCCATCAGCGAAAAACGCATGAACGCCAGCATGACCCTGGCCGAGTTGTGCGAAGCAGCCATGACGGTAAGCGACAATATCGCCGCCAATCTGCTCTTGAAGGCCTTGGGCGGGCCGCAAGTGGTCACCGCCTTCGCCCGCTCCATCGGCGATGGCAAGACGCGGCTGGACCGCACCGAACCCAGCTTGAACAAAGTGCCGCCCGGCGATTGCCGCGACAGCACCACCCCCGCCGCCATGCTGGAGAGCTTGCGTAGTCTGGCCCTGGGCGATGTCTTATCCCCCGCCTCGCGGGACCGTCTGCAGGGCTGGCTGAAAGCCTGCCGCACCGGCGATGCCCGCTTGCGGGCGGGTCTTCCCGGGGGTTGGAGCGTCGGCGACAAGACCGGCAGCTGGAGCGACGACAAGATGGCCACAGCCAACGACATCGCCGTCGCTTGGCCGCCCGAAGGCAAGCCTTTGCTGATCACCGCCTATCTGGCCGAATGCCCGGCGGCACCCGAAGCCCGCAATGCAGCCCTGGCAGACGTGGCGCGGATCGTCAGTTCTTCAGTCCTTTAAACAGGCCCTTGACCACGTCCTTGGCCTTGACCTTGCTGCCGTCGTCTTTGCGCTCGCCGCTCAGCATCTTGGCCAGGGCGTCTCCGGCGTCCTTCAGGCCGCCCTTGGCGCCGATGCCTTTTTGCGCCAGCCAAGTCTGCATGGCGTTGATGTCGAGGAAGCGGCGCGGATTGTCCAAGGGCCCGGTCAGGCGCATCACCAAAGGCGGCGCGTCAGGGCTGGAGGCCAGATGGAAGGCGGCATGGGCGTCCATCACCCAACCGGAAAGATTGGCGCTGACTTGGCCGTTGGCCCCACCGCCTTCGGCCACCAGGGCCAGATCGTCGCTGGTGACGATGCCATCCTTGACCTTGGCCGTGCCCGAGAAGGACGAGAACTTGGTCGATCCCCCCGACAGCCCGGCCTGAAGCAAGCCGATCAGGCCCAGGGGGCTGTTCATTTCCTTGGCCTTGTCGTCCACCGCCTTCAGCTCGAAGCCCTTGATGGCTCCGTCCTTGGCCTCGAACTTGGCCGTGCCGTTAAGGTGGGCGATCATATCCGCCACCGACTTGCCCTTGGCGGCCAGTGAGGCCTCGGCCTCCAGCGCGCCATCGGCCAGACCAAGGCCAGCGGTGGAGAGCAGCGCCTGCTTCAACTGCACATGACTGAGCTTACGTTCCAGCTTGGCAGCGCCATTGTCGGCAAGAACGCCGGACAGCAGCATCTCGCCGCCCCACAGCCCGCCCTTCAGATGATCCAGCTTGGCCGAGCCGTCCTGCAGGGTCAGTTCCAGCAAGGCTGGCTCCAGGCGGGACTGGCCCCAGCTCAAGGCCTGGGACTCGATGGAAAGCTTGCCGTCAAAGGCGGTCAGCCAGGCCAAATCCAGGGGCGCCGAGGGCCAATGTTCGGAAATCCCGCCAACCGCCACAGAGGAGCGCGGCGCCGAAGACGGTGCCGGCGGCTGTTCGTTGTCGTGGGGCCAATGGGGATTGGCCGGCACACCTTTGGTGGGGATCAGTAGGCCTTCCTGAATTTGCTCGCGCAAAGTGGGCGGGCGGATGTCGCCGGTCCGCTTGGTGGGCTGGAAGGGATCGAGGGGGATTTCCCCGGTGGTCAGGGTTATATCCAGGCGCGGACGCGGCCCGCTTCTGGTCAATTTGGCATCCCCCGCCGCCGCCGCCGGGCCCAGCTTCAGGCGCAGGTCCTGGAAGGCCAGAACCTCGTCCAGATTGCCATCGATCTTGGTCGAAGCGGCAAAAGCCCCCAAGCCATCACGAGGATGATAATCAGGAGAGAACAGCCGCAAGACCTGGGTCAGGCTGGAATGGCTGGCCGCCAAAGACAAATGCAGGCCGGGATTGTCCAAGGCATGATCGATGCGCCCGGTCAGCTCCAACTGGCCACCGGCAATCTCGTTGCGGCTATCCAGGTCCAGATGCTCGGCGGGCTTGCCGTCCAGGCTGCCGGTCAGGGCCATCGGCCCCAAGCGCTCGGGCTCTACCGGCAGATGGCTGACCAGACCGTTCAGCAGATGGGCCGGATGGTCCGAGCGCACCGCCCAATGGAACTGGCGGAAGGCACTTTCCGACGGCACCAACCCGCCGGACAGATGCACCTCGGCCCCGTTCAGATCGGGGGTGGTCAGATCGCGTAAGGTCAGCACGCCGTTCAGCCAGTTGGCATCCACCGACAGATCACGGGCCGACAGGCCATAGGCGGTCAGGGCTCCGACCTTGCCCTTGACGTTGGCGTCCACGCCGGGCAGCCAGCTGTCGCGGGCGGGATCGGCGGGCGGCGGCACAGAACCTTCGGCCTTGGGCTCGACAGGTGCTGGGGCCGGTGCCGTCTTGGCAACAGGTTCATGGACGGCGCGATAGGCGTCGATGTCCAGTTTGTCGATGGCGAAGGAAACCCCCAAGGCCGGACGCGGCCCCAGCTTGAGGTCGGCGGCCAGATCGGCCTTGGCCCCATCCAGGCGGACCAGACCATCCTCGATGCGCAAGGCTTGAGCGTCGGCAAGAAAATGGCCGGTGAAGCTACCCTTGCGCAGGCGATCCTCGGCCAGATGCACCGGCGGCAGAGCCAGCCAGGACATCATGCCGCGCAGATCGCCGGCCCGACCTTCCAAAGTGCCATCGAAGGCCAGCCCAGAGCCATCCGGAGTGAAGAAACCGAACAGATTCAGCTCGCCATCGCCCGGCAGTTCCACCCCGGCCTGGTTGACCAGCAACTCGCCATTGGCCAAGGCGGCATTCAGCCGGGCCTGATGCAGCTCGCCGCCATGCAGGCTGAGGCTATCGACGGACAGATCGAAATTAACCGACAGCGCCTTGGAAAAACCGCCCGAGACCTTGGCCGGAGCAGGTGCCGTGGTTGTCACCGAAGACGGCACCGCCACTGTCGTCGGCGTCGCTGACTGGTGCAAAGTGGGGGCCGGCAGACTGGCAGCCCATTGGTCCAGATCCACATGCTGGAAGGACAGGGCCGCATCCAGCTGCGGGCCATGGCCGAAATCGGCGTCCAACGCGGCCGTGCCCTCGGCTCCGGCCAGGCGAGTGGTGCCATGGGACAGATGCAGGACGTGGGCATCCATGACCAGATCGCCCTTCAGCTCGGCTCCGCCCTGGGGCAGCCGGACGGCGCTCCAACCGAAGGCCGCCGCCGTATCGCGTAAGGAGGAGGCCTTGGCCACCAGCTTGCCCGAGAAACCATCCTGGGTGGTGAAATGGCCCAGGAACATCAGTTCTGCCGCCTGAGGCTCCAGCCCAACATTGAAGATAGCCTCGCCGTCCTTGCCCAGCTTGCCCTCCAGGGACAGGGGCACGCCATGGGCCTGCATGCGAGCAGCAAAGGTGGTGGCTCCGTCCTCGGACCGAGTTAGGGCCGCCGTCACGCCCTCCAGGCGCAGAGGCTGACCATTGCCGGCCTGATAGGTGATGACCGCATCCTCCAGGCTGATGGCCGGGAAAGCGCGGTCGTGATGCTCAGAAGCCGGGGCGTTGGCGGCAGGAGTTTCCTCGGGCTTGGCCGGCTTGGCCTCGAGCTGGAACTGCCAGTTGCCTTTGCCGCCCGCAAGCCTTTGCAAATGCAGCTCGACGCCGGAAAGGCGCACCGCCGCCAGCTCGAAGCGGCCCGACAGCAGCGGCCAGAAGGACGGACGCAGCTCCAGCGCCGCCGCCGACAGCATCTGAGGCCCTGCGGCCCCTTCAGCATTGGCGATGCGCACCATCTCGGCTTTCGCATGGGGCAAGGGCAGCAGGGAGAAATGCAGCGGCCCGTCCAGAGCCACCTCGCGGCCCAGCCGGGCCTGCAGGGCCTGAGCGATCTCGCCCTTATAGCCGTCCCATTGGATCAGCGCCGGCAGGCCCAGCAGAACCAGAGTTCCGGCGGCGATACCCGCCGCCACATATCCTGCACGCTTGATCGACAAAGAGGCTTATCCTTCCATATTTCGCCGCACAGTCTAAGTGGGGCGCGGCAACAGGGCAACCTTGCCTTTTGGCATCCAGAGCAGCTAAAACCCTCGGTCATGTCCCAGCCCCTGGAGATCCTGAAAACCGTCTTCGGCTATGATCGCTTTCGCGGCGCTCAGGCCGAGATCATCGACCACGTGATTTCCGGCGGCGACGCCCTGGTCCTGATGCCCACCGGCGGCGGAAAATCCCTGTGTTATCAGCTTCCTGCCTTGTGCCGCGACGGCGTCGGCGTGGTGGTCTCGCCCCTGATCGCCCTGATGCAGGATCAGGTCTCGGCCCTGCGCCAGTTGGGCGTGCGCGCCGCCATGCTGAACTCCAGCCTGAATTTCGCCGAGATGGTCGAAGTCGAGCGCCAGATGCGCGCCGGCGAGCTGGACATGGTCTATGTCGCCCCCGAACGCCTGATGACCGACAGCTTCCTGACCCAGCTGGAACGCTGCCGCATTGCCCTGTTCGCCATCGACGAGGCTCATTGCGTAAGCCAGTGGGGCCATGATTTCCGCCCGGAATATCTGCAGCTGGCGACCCTGCACGAACGCTTCCCCAATATTCCCCGCATCGCCCTGACCGCCACCGCCGACGGCCCCACCCGCAACGAGATCATCGAAAAGCTGGGGCTGGCCGAGGGCCGTCAGTTCGTCTCCAGCTTTGATCGCCCCAACATCCGCTATCGGATCACCCCCAAAGGCAGTAATTCCAAAAGCCAGTTGCTGTCCTTCCTGAAAAGCGAACATCCCAAGGACGCCGGCATCGTCTATCGCATGTCCCGCAACAAGGTGGATGAGACTGCCGAATGGCTGTGCCAGCAGGGCTTCAACGCCCTGCCCTATCATGCCGGACTGGATAAGAACGTCCGGGCCAAAAACCAGGACCGCTTCCTCAAGGAAGACGGCGTCATCATGGTCGCCACCATCGCCTTCGGCATGGGCATCGACAAACCGGACGTGCGCTTTGTCGCCCATCTGGATCTGCCCAAAAGCCTGGAGGCCTATTACCAGGAGACCGGCCGCGCCGGGCGCGACGGATTGCCGTCTGACGCCTGGATGATCTATGGCCTGCAAGACGTCGCCCGCCTGCGTCAGATGGTCGAGGATTCCGAAGCCGCCGAAGCCAAGAAGCGCCTGGAGCACCGCAAGCTGGATGCTCTGCTGGGATTCTGTGAAACCACCCGCTGCCGCCGTCAGGTGGTGCTGGAATATTTCAATGATTCCTGCGAGCCCTGCGGCAATTGCGATACCTGCCTAGAGCCGGTGGCCAGCTTCGACGGCACCCTGGTGGCGCAAAAGGCTCTGTCCTGCGTCTATCGCACCGGCCAGATTTTCGGCGCCGGCCATGTCATCGACGTTCTGACCGGAGCCAACGGCGAGCGGGTCCAGAAGCTGGGCCACGACAAGCTGTCTACTTTTGGCATCGGCAAGGACTTCACCAAGGAGGAATGGCGTTCCATCTTCCGCCAGCTGGTGGCCGCCGGGCTGCTGAAGGTGGATGTGGAAGGCCATGGCTCGCTGGGCCTGACCGAGAGCTGCCGCGAGGTCCTGCGCGGCGAAAAGAAGATTTCCCTACGCCGTGATCCGGTGCAGAAGAAAGCCGCCGGCAACCGCGCCGCCCGCGAGCGAGTGCCCCTGACCGATCCCGATGATGAGGAATTGTTCCAGGCCCTGCGCAAGCTGCGCCTGGAACTGGCCCGCGACCAGGGCGTTCCGCCCTATGTCATCTTCAACGACGCCACCCTGCTGGAAATGGCCCGCGAACGCCCCCGTACCTTAAACGAAATGTCCCGCCTGACCGGCGTTGGCAAGACCAAGCTGGAGACCTATGGCGAGACCTTCCTCGAAGTGGTTGACGGCTACGGCGGCTAGGTTAATCCCCCCAACGTCTCCGCCAGTGTCTTCAGGCGGGGATCGGCCAGCATGACCTCGACATCCATGGGGTAACGGGCCCGCCAGTTGGGATGTTCGATAGTGGTGCCCGGCAGGTTCATCTGCATGGACAACCCCAAGATATCCTCGAACTGCACCATCAGCACCTTGGCCGGTGACCGGGCCAGATAGGCGTAAAGCGCCACGGCCAAAGTCTCGGCCTGCTCGTTGGTCAGCTTCGCCTGATCAGGAAAGCCCTTGGGCAGCAAACCCGCCGTCACCAGGGCGTCGCGCAAGGCGGTGCGGTCGGCGGCGCGGCCCAAACGTTCCCCCTGGCTCATGGCCGGATCAGGGTAGAGCTTCAAGGCTTCCCGCGAATCCAGATCGATGCCCTGCCACCAACCCGACAGGCTGGGCAGATCGTGGGTGCCGACGCTGACCAAAGCGTCACGGGTGATCTCGCCCGGCGTCTTGAAATGGCCGCCTTCTTTCTTCTCGAAGACCATCAGGCGATAGCCCAGGATGGCCTGATCCTGCATGCGCTGGCGGAAGCCGTCGGGCACGGTGCCCATGTCCTCGCCGATCACCAGGCATTGCTTGCGCTGGCTGGCCAAGGCCACCAGCCCGAACAAATCCTCGACCGGATAGCGGACATAGGCCCCCTGATCGGCCTTCTTGCCGCGCGGCACCCAATAAAGCCGCTGCAGGCACATGGCATGGTCCAGGCGCATGGCCCCGGCATGGGTCATATTGGCTTCAAGAACATCCAGCAACGGGCCATAGGCCGCTTCCTTCAGAGAGACGGGATTGAAGGGCGCCAAGCCCCAATCCTGACCGGCCAGATTGAGCGGATCGGGCGGAGCCCCCACCGAAACCCCTAGGCACAGCAACGGCTGATTGCCCCAGGCCTCGGCTCCATCGTCGGCGATACCGACGCCCAGATCGCGATAGACGCCCACGGCCATGCCCGCATCCTTGCAGGCGGCTTGGGCGGCTTCCAGCTGACCGTCGGCCAGCCATTGCAGATACCAGAAGAAACCCACCCGCTCGGCATTGGCTTCGGCGAAGGCGGCAACGGCTTGACTGTCGGGGTCTTGCAACTCTTCCGGCCAGAAGCGCCAATAGGCCTTGGAGGGGTCCTTGCGCAGATAGTGATCACGCAGGGCCTCGAAGACGGCGAAGCGCCAGCCGCGATCTCCCGCCGCCCGCTGAAACGCGTGGAAAGTCTCACCGCGAACGGAGGGTTCCTCGCCCAGATGATTGGCCTGGAAGGACTTCCAGCAAGCCTCCAGCACGGTGATCTTCAGGGGCAGGACGGTGTCGTAATCCACCAGCCGGGCATTCTGGGCGGCGGCGATGCGGGCCTGGAAGCCGGGCGAGGCGAACATCCGCCGGGCCTCCATGCTTTCGGCGAAGTCAGGCACGGCCTCAACATCGATATAGATGATGTTGAGGAAACGCCGGGCCGAGGGCGAATAGGGGCTGAAGCGTTCCGGGCTGGTGGGGAACAGGGCATGCAGCGGGTTCACCCCCACCGCCTGAGCCCCTAGTCCGGCGGCCAGCTTGCCCAGCCGGGCCAGATCGGAGAAATCGCCCAAGCCCCAGTTTTGCGGGCTGCGCAGGGAATAAAGCTGAGTGGCCACGCCCCACAGCCGTCCGTCTTCTTTTTCCAGCTCGGGCGGCAGATAGGCGCGGGCCGGAGTGACGATCAGGGTCGCCTCGGCAAAGCTGCCGTCGGGGCCGCGCAGGCTGAATTTATGGATGCCTGGAAATGGCGTGCCGGGCAGGCGGAACTCATGCCGCCGGGTCCAGGTGCCGTCCACGTCGCGCTCGGCGAACATAGGCAGATGGAAGGGACGAAGCAGGCCATGATGGATGGCACCGTTCTCTTCCGCCAGAGTCCAGGTCAGGTCCTGATGTTCCAGGCCGTCGGGCACATGGATCAGGATGGCCGGCGAGCCATTGCGCTCGGACGCCATCTGCACCGGCTCCATCCAGCGCCGCCAGGGACGCAGCTCGAACTCGGCAAGGCTGGCCTGGGTCGCCTCGTCGTTCGAGACGTCGAAGCCCATGGCGGACAGGAAAGCCCGCTTGGTATCGGCGGGCACGACCCGATATTCGCCGAAGAAATCCCACCATCCCTCTTCGATGCCCGCAAGTGCGGACAGACGATCCAAGGCTTCGCTGCTCATGGCTTTCTTGCCCCTCTTATTCTTGTTCGGTCCCGGTCGTCCCCTCCGGTTCCTCTTCCTCGTGCTCGGCCTTATGTCTGACCGACGGCTCGGCCTTGCGCAGCAGCACCGAGAATGAGCGCGCACTCACCTCATGCTTGCTGCTGCCAAGATGCCGCTCGCCCCTGGGAATGAAGCCTGCGGGACGGCTGGTGTCCATCACCAGCTCCCAGCTTGATCCTGGGGGACAGGCCGGCAAAGTATAAGGTATGGCTTCGTGATATGCGTTCATGATCAGCAGGAAGGTCGATCCCGGCTTGGCCGTGACATCGCCCTGCCCCGCTTCACCGGCGATCAGACAGGCCAGCGACCGGGCATAAGGCGCGATCCAGTCGCCATGAGCCATCTCGGTGCCTTCCGGCGTGATCCAGGTGATGTCCTTGATGGCCGTGCCCGGCACCTTGCGCCCGGTAAAGAAGCGCATGCGCCGCAGCACGGGATGCTTGCGCCGCAGCTTGATCAGCTTGCGGGTGAAGGCGAACAGATCTTCGTCGGCAGATGACCAATCGACCCAGCCGATCTCATTGTCCTGGCAATAGGCGTTGTTGTTGCCCCGCTGGGTCCGACCGATCTCGTCGCCGGCCATCAGCATGGGCACGCCTTGGGACAGAAGCAGGGTCGAGAGCAGATTGCGGGCCTGACGGCGGCGCGTCTCCAGCACCGCCGCATCGGCGGTCGGTCCCTCGGCGCCGCAGTTCCAGGAGTAATTAGCGTCGGTACCGTCCTGGTTCTGCTCGAAATTGGCTTCATTATGCTTGCGGTCATAAGAAACCAGATCGCGCATGGTGAAGCCGTCGTGGGCGGTGATGAAATTGACGCTGGACCAAGGCCGGCGGCCACCCCAGCCGAACAAGTCCGAAGACCCTGTCAGGCGCGAGGCCAGATCGCCGATCAGCCCACTATCGCCACGCCAGAACTTGCGCACGGTGTCACGGTAGCGGCCATTCCATTCCGACCAGCCGGGCGGGAAGGCTCCCAGCTTATAGCCGTCACCGCCCAAATCCCACGGCTCGGCGATCAGCTTGACCTTGGACAGCACCGGGTCCTGACGGATGGCGTCGAAGAAGCCCGAGCCGTTGTCGAAGCCGGTTTCCCGGGCCAGACTGGCGGCCAGATCGAAACGAAAGCCGTCCACATGCATGGATTCGACCCAGAAGCGCAGGGAATCCATGACCATCTGCAGCACTCTGGGGTGGCGCAGGTTCAGGGTATTGCCGCAGCCCGAGTAATTCTCGTAATAACGCTCGTTGCCGGGGCACATCCGATAGTAGGAGGCGTTGTCGATGCCCTTCAAGGATAGGGTCGGCCCCATATGGTTGCCTTCGGCGGTGTGGTTGTACACCACGTCGAGGATCACCTCGATCCCAGCCTCGTGCAGCCTTTGCACCATGGTCTTGAAGTCGCCATGAGACGAAATGGCGTAATAGCGCGGATCGGCGGCGAAGAAGGAAATGGGATTATAGCCCCAATAGTTCCGAAGGCCCCGCTCCACCAGATTATGCTCGTCAACGATGGCATGGACTGGCAAAAGTTCGATGGCGGTGACGCCAAGGCGGCTTAAATGCTCCACCACCGCCGGCTGGGACAACCCCAGGAAGGTGCCGCGCTGATTGGCCGGCACCAGCGGATGGCGCACGGTCATGCCGCGGACATGGGCCTCGTAAAGAATGGTGTCGGCCCAGGGCACGTTGGGCCGTTTATCATCGCCCCAGGTGAAGGCGGTATCCACCACCCTGGCCTTGGGCACCAGCCGGGAATTGTCGCGGCGGTCAAAGGACAGATCGCCCTTGGGGTGATCGGTGCGATAGCCGAAATGCACGTCGGACCAGCGCAGCAGGCCCGACATCTCCTTGGCATAGGGGTCGAGCAGCAGCTTGTTGGCATTGAAGCGATGGCCCACCGTCGGCTCATAGGGACCATGGACGCGATAGCCGTACAACTGGCCGGGCCGGGCGTCGGGCAGATAGCAATGCCAGACCTCGTCGGTATATTCCGGCATGACGATGCGCTC
>Ga0302187_10001518_pt1 | contig 19718 bp, 17 predicted proteins | sample II_Bog_E1_3_FD_202120 | JGI IMG/M metagenome (GOLD analysis project Ga0302187, IMG submission 202120) | Peat permafrost microbial communities from Stordalen Mire near Abisko, Sweden - II_Bog_E1_3 | ecosystem: Environmental > Terrestrial > Soil > Wetlands > Peat | place: Sweden: Abisko...
AGTCGGTGCGCCTTAACGAAAGTGCCGCCCGTCTGACCAAGGTGGCTGCCGCCCTGCACAGCTCGGCGGAAAGTGCGACCGAATCCATTCAGACGGCGGCCAGCAACGTGCAGACCGTGGCCAGCGCCACCGCCGAGCTGGAAGCCTCCAGCCGTGAGATTCTCTCTCAGGTGGGCAACAGCTCGCGTCTGGCCGAGGCCGCCCGCATCCGTGGCGACGAAGCCAGCCAGAAGGTCTCCAGCCTGACCGACGCCGCCACTCAGATCGGCAGCGTCGTCAGCCTGATCCAGAGCATCGCCGGTCAGACCCGCATGCTGGCCCTCAACGCCACCATCGAGGCGGCCCGCGCCGGTGAGGCCGGCAAGGGCTTCGCCGTGGTCGCATCTGAGGTCAAAAGCCTGGCCGATCAGACCGAGAACGGCATCGCCAATGTGGAAAATCAGGCTGGGCAGATTTCCCGCACCACCCAGGATTCGGTGCAGACGGTGAATGCCGTGGTCGATGCCATCCGCGATATCGACGCCATCGGCGGCGAAGTGGCCAGGGCCACCGACGAGCAGCGGGCCGCCACCGCCGAAATCATGTCCAGCGCCGCCCAGGCCGCCGACCATACGGGCGCCGTCGCCGAGAACATGAAGACCATGATGCAGGGCGTCGATACCACCAGCCATACGGCCTCGCGGGTTTCGGATCTGGCGACCATGGTCCACCGCGACATCGCCGCCCTGCAGCGCCGTTTAGATGTGGTTCTGGCCCATTCCACCGGCGAAGGGGTGGAAGCAGTCGGCAATCGCCGCATTGCCGCCGCCATACGTTTTGTCGCCCGCTTCGGCGATCAGACCTATGAAGGCTTTACCGGCGATATCTCCACCCGGGGCGCTTTGCTGGTGGCTCCGGCCAAGGAAGTTCCCCAGGTCACGACCGGCACCATCGAGCTGGAGGCCATCGGCACCTTCCACGCCCGCGTGCTGACCGAAAGCGCCTCGGGCTTCCATGTGCGCTTCCTCAATCTGCGGCTCACCGACCAGCGGCGGATGGAGGAGGTCATCGCTCAGGTCAATTCCAGCGATCAGGCCTATGTGGCCATCGCCAGCGAGGTGGCTGCCCAGGCTGTCCGCGCCGCCGAAAAGGCCGTGGGAGATCGCATGCTGACCATGGAAGACCTGTTCAGCATCGAATATGAACCCATCGAGGGCACGGCTCCGACCCAGTACATAGCCCCCCACACGGCGATGGCCGACAAGTACTTCCGCCCGCTGATCGAACCGCCTTTGAGCCGCGATCCCCGCATCGTCTTTTGCTGCATCACCGACCGCAACGGCTATATCGCCGCCCACAACAAAAAGGTGTCCGAGCCCCAACGCCCCGGCGAAGTGGTGTGGAACACGGCCAATTGTCGCAATCTGCGCATCTTCGACGACCGCACCGGCATTTTGGCCGGGCGCAACACCAAGCCGGTGCTGATGCAGACCTATCCCCGCGACATGGGCGGCGGCAATTTCATCACCATGAAGGAATTGGATCTGCCGATTTCTATCGGCGGCCAGCACTGGGGCGCGGTGCGCATGGGCCTGAAGCTGGGTTAAGAAGTTAGGCGAATGGCCACCTGCTTGGTGGCGGGGCTGGCGGCAATGATCCGCCAGTTCCATCCGGTCTCGGCGGCGAATTCATGGAAGGCCTTGAATTCGTCGTCCCGCCAGCTGCGATTGCCGATGAATTCGTCGAAGACCAGGATGCTGCCCGCTTGCAGCCGCTCCTTCATGGCCAAGAGGGCGGTGCGGGCCGAGGAATAGATATCGCTGTCGATATTGGCGAAGCGGATGGGGCCTGGATGGGCGGCGAAGAAGACCGGCAGGCTGTCTTCGAACCATCCCGCGTGCAGATGGGCGTTGTCCGGCACTGGCGGCAGCGACAGGCCGGTGGTCAGCACGCCGGATCGGGTGTTGCTCCAGTCTTCCGGCAAGCCCTCGAAGGAATCGAAGCCATGGACCTCTTGCCCCGCCGCCTGGGCCAGAATGGTCAGGGAGGTGCCGCGGCGCACGCCGAATTCGACCACCAGCCCCTCTTGCTGCGCTTTCCCTAAGGCCCAGCGCAGCAGATTGCCGGGCACCCCGAACAGCTTGAGGTCATCCCCCAGGTTGGGCAGCAGCGCCGCCGCTCCCTCGGCCAGATAGCGATGCTGGGGCGGAGCTTCCGCGCCATCGCCCTCGCCTCGCAGCACCTCATAGGCCGCCAGCAGCCCGGCATATTTGCGGTTGGCCCCCGAGCAGGCCATGGCCCGTTCGATCCGCTGCCTCGCCTCGGGCCAGCCCAGCAGATCGAGGGCCGGGCCATGACTGCCCAGCCAGGCGGCGGCCAGATCGTCCTTATCGGTCAGAACATGGTCGAAGGCCGCCAGGGCCTCCTCGGTCCGGCCCAAAGCCGTCAGGGCCAGGGCCACGTCGAAGCGCAATTGCACCGACGGCTCGGCAATTTTCGCCGCCAGGGCCAGCACATCCGGGTAGCGGGCATCGCGGCGATAGGCTCCGGCCAGGGCCTCGGCTGCCTGGGGATGCTCTGGTGCTTGGGCGTAAAGTTCCTCCAGCACCGCCACCGCGCCAAAGGGGTCGGCGGCCAGCAGGTGGGCCTTGCCCAGGCGCAGGCGACTGTCATGATCTTGTGGGTTTCTTGACAAAGCTTGGCGCAAAGCCGCTATAGCCGGTTCTGCCCGGCGCTTGTCCAGCAGGCGGGCGCCCATTTCGGCGGGGTTGGATTCGTCAAGACTCACGGCGCGGACTCTCCTGGGATCAGGGGCCAGAGAATGGCACGCAAGATGGCCTTCGCAAAGGCCCGGCAAAGCTTGCCCGGCAGATATTGCCGCCCGGTAGCCTCTGCCGAGTCGCGGTGAATCGGCCGGGAATCGAAAGGGCGCTTTTCCGCCCTTGGCTCGACTTGGCCCGCCGCTTGCGTAGGGAGGTTCAACACTTTTCAACCAGGAGTCCGCATGATGAGCCATGAACGGGTCGAGACCTTTCAGACGCTGGTGGACCGGGCTTCGGCCCTGCTGACCAAGGCTGAACAGAGCGGAGAATGCGACGCCGTGGCCGAGGCCGCGCTGATCCTGGAATATCTCCGCAAGCGCTATGGCGATCCCTTTAGCGAGGAGGAGCTGGACCATCTGATGCACGGCCCCGAGGGCGAGCAACGGGCGGTGCGCATGCTGCTGGACGGCTTGCGGTTGAAGCGGCTGGTCAAGTCCCTGTCGGGACTTCCCACTCATCTTTTGGCCGCCGAGTGAGCTTGCCGACGGTTCTGGTCAGTCTGCTCCTCTTGCTGCTCGGTGGTTGGGGATTGGCGGTGCTGGGTCTGGCCCTCTTTCAAGAGCGCCTGATCTATCGCCCCGACCCCTCTGCTTCGACGCCCAAAGAGGCTGGTGCCCCCTGGCTGGAGTCCATCCGCAAAGGCCCAAGCCTTCTGGGCTGGTGGGTGCCGCCTAAGCGCCCGGACATGCCGGTGCTGGTGGTCTTCCACGGCAATCGCGGTACCCTGGCCCGCATGGCGTCCAAGACCGCGCCCTGGCATCACTGGGGCTTCGGCCTGTTTCTGGCCACCTATCGCGGCTTCGAGGGCAACCCCGGCCATCCGTCCGAAAGCGGCCTGACCGAGGATGGCCAAGAGGTCTTGAACTGGCTTGCCGGGCAGGGCTTTGCCCAAGATCGACTGGTGCTTTACGGCGAATCCCTCGGCTGCGCCTTGGCTCTGCGTCTGGCCGCCCGTGGGCCTGTCCGCGCCTTGGTGCTGGAGGCTCCCTTCAGCAGCCTGACCGAACTGGCCGGCGAACGTCACCCTTGGGCGCCGGTGCGCTGGCTGCTGCGGCATCGCTATGACAATCGTTCTTTTATAGCCGGTCTGAGGCTGCCCATCCTGATCCTGCACGGCGATTCTGATCGCACCACACCTCTGGCTCATGCGCAAAGGTTGGCGACCCTGTCCGGTCCCAGCTGCCGCCTTGCGGTTGTGACCAAGGCGGGCCATCTGGATCTTTATGACAAAGGTGCCGGGCCGCTGCTCACAGAATTCCTGAGCGGGATATAATTCAAAGTGGGGCCAAACGGCTTTGAACGACTGGTCAAGGCCGCGTACCTTGGCGGGTATCACCAGCTATCTGGTCCGCTCGGACGAAAGCATCCTCGCCACCATCGATCCCCAGGCCTTGGCCCGGCCCATGGAGTTCCATCCGTTCCTGACCTTGCGGGTGGGGCGCGAATTCCTGGCCGTTCCCCTGGACCGCATTCAGCGGTTGCAGGCGGCGGTGCAGATGACGCCCATCCCTGATCGGGGCATCGGCCTTGACGGCTTGGCCGACGTGGGTGACGGTTTGCGCACCTTCATCACTTTGGCTGAAACCCGCATTAGCCGTGCGGGCTTGCTCAAGCTGGCGAACAGCGGGTGGGAATTCCCGGCTGACTAACCGCTACTCCTAAATCGTCCCTTACCCACCAAATCGCCCTGCTGGTCTTCATGGCTGGTGGGGCTTTTCGTCTTCTGGAGACGCATTTCAATCAGTCTATCTGAGCCGTGAGCAGGCGGCAGTATTCCTGCATGTCCAACCCAAGACCCTCGCCAACTGGGCCAGCCAAGGCAAGGGGTCGAAGTTCCGTAAGCCTGGGGCCAAGGTGGTCCTGTACACCCGGATGGACCTTGAGGCATGGGTGAACGAGGGGGAATTCTCCTGCGTGCCACATGCGAAGCGTCGGGGAATGTGTCCTGGCGCTTCCCGACTTTTCCCTCAGTATCCCTGAAAATAACGTACTATAGGCGTATTCATGCCCCCAGAAATGCAAATCACCCAACCTCTCGGCGGGCGCTAGGTCGATGACTTTCTAGGGAATTCGTTGGAGCGGGTGAAGGGAATCGAACCCTCGTCGTAAGCTTGGGAAGCTTCTGCTCTACCATTGAGCTACACCCGCGCGCCATCCTCGGGTTGGCCGAGGGAGGGTCTTTATAAGGCAAAAGGGCCGGTGCTGTCCAGCGCCGGCCCTTCGCTTATTTCAAAGGCTATAAACCTTAGCCGATGATGTGGTAACCGGCGTCCACGAACAAGGTGGTGCCGGTGATGGTCTTGGAGCCGTCGCCGGCCAGGAAGGCGGCGACAGCGCCGCAATCTTCGATGCCGACCAACTGATGCTGGGGCGCGCGGGCGGCGGCCATTTCCATCAGTTCGTCGAAGTGATCGATGCCCGAGGCGGCGCGGGTCTTCAGCGGGCCGGGAGAAATGGCGTTGACGCGGATGCCCTGGGGGCCCAGCTCGCTGGCCAGATACTTCACGGTCATTTCCAAAGCGGCCTTGACCGGACCCATCATGTTGTAATGCTCAACGACCTTGCGGCCGCCGTAGTAGGACAGGGTCATGACGCTGCCGCCGTCCTTCATCAGGGGCTCGGCCAGCTTGGTCATGCGGATCAAAGAGTGGACAGAGATGTCCATGGCCTGGGTCCAGCCGGCGGACGAGCAGTCGGTGACCCGGCCATGCAGGTCATCCTTCGGCGCGAAAGCGATGGAGTGCATGACGAAATCGAGCTTGCCCCATTTCTTTTCGATCTCGGCGAAGACGGCTTCCATCTGGCCGTCGATGCTGACATCCAGCGGCAGATAGATCTCGGCGCCCAGTTCCTTGGCCAGGGGGCCGACGTATTTGTCGGACCTTTCGTTCAGGTAGGTAATGGCCAGATCGGCACCCTGGTCCCGCATGGCCTTGGCGCTGCCATAGGCGATCGATTGATCGTTGGCGATACCGACGATCAGGCCCTTCTTACCCTTCAAGGAGAAAATGTCGCTCACGGCTCTTGTTCCTTCCTGCAACTCGGAAACGTTGTGCAATGCAGCATATGCCCTTGCCGGGATGGGGGCAAGTCGCCAGGGGAAAAAGTCCCGAAACCTTAACAGGGATAAGCTCATGCCTGACCTGTGGAACTGTGGGGTCTTTGGCGTCTTGACGGCGGCGGGGCGGCGGCGGTATGAGTCAATCATTCGTGGTGATTTGGCGACCGGCTTGCGGCCACGTAAAACAAACGGCTAAAAGGGTCCTGAGCACGAAACCATCGAGCCTCGACCTGCACTCCCCGGTCGGGGTTTTTTGTTTTAACGATGGTGTTTCAGGAGTTTCTCATGACCGACAAGCCCTCGAATTCCGCAGATTGGCAATTGGCGACGCAGCTGGTGCGCGGCGGATTGTCCCGCACCCCCAATCACGAGACCAGCGAAGCTTTGTTCCTCAACTCCGGCTATGTCTATGACAGCGCCGAGGAAGCCGAGGAAAGCTTCGACGGCACTCGCGAGCGCTATGTTTATTCACGCTTTCGCAATCCCACCGTCACCATGTTCGAAGAGAAGCTGGCCTTGATCGAGGGCGCCGAGGTTTGTCGCGCTACCTCCAGCGGCATGGCCGCCGTCCATGCCGCCCTGCTGTCCCAGGTGCGGGCCGGTGATCGGGTGGTGGCGTCCCAGGCGCTGTTCGGCTCTTGTCTATGGATCATCTCGGACCTGCTGCCCCGCTATGGCGTCGAGGTTGAGCTGGTGCCGGGTGCTGATCTGGATGCCTGGAAAAAGGCCTTGTCCAAGCCGACCCGCAGCGTCTTTTTGGAGACCCCGGCCAACCCCGGCCTGGATCTGATCGATATCGAAGCCGTTTCCAAGCTGGCTCATGCGGCCGGGGCCACCGTGGTAGTGGACAATGTCTTCGCCACCCCGCTGCTGCAAAAGCCCCTGGCGCTGGGCGCCGACGTGGTGGTCTATTCCGCCACCAAACATATCGACGGTCAGGGCCGTTGTCTGGGCGGGGCGATTCTTTGCTCCAACCAGTTCCTGAACGATGTTGTCGGTCCCTTTCTGCGCCATACCGGCCCCTGCCTGTCGCCCTTTAATGCCTGGGTGCTGCTGAAGGGTCTGGAGACCCTGGAGCTGCGCGTTTCCCGCCATGTGGAGAACGCCCAGAAGCTGGCGGAATTCCTCGAGGCTCATCCCGGCATCACCGCCGTTCGCTATCCCGGTCTGGCCAGTCATCCCCAGTACGAGCTGGCCCAACGCCAGATGACCGGTGGTGGCGCTATCCTGGCCCTCGAAGTCAAGGGCGGCAAGGAAGGGGCCTATCGTTTGCTGAACGGCCTTAAGCTTATCGATATCTCCAACAACCTGGGCGACGCCAAGAGCCTGATCACTCATCCTTGGACCACGACTCATCAGAGCCGTTCCCCCGAGGAGAAGCTGAAGATGGGCATCACTGAAGGATTGCTGCGGCTTTCCGTGGGCCTGGAGGATGTCCGCGATCTGATCGCCGACCTTGGGGCCGCGCTAACCGCTTGAATTGAATCACCAAAGGGTCTATTTCGGAGAGCTTAGGAACCCGATCCCGCGTCCGGTGGCGGTTGTTGCTTGCCGGGCGCGTGGTCGTAAAGACCAAGGGGGAGAGAGCAGATGAAGTTATCCAGGATGGTCGCCAGCTTGGCGCTGCCGATCGTGATCAGCGGTTGCGCGTCGTTCCCGGGAACGACCTTTTATCTGGACGAATTGAAGTCGGCCTCTCCTTCGGGCGCCGCCTTCACCCAGGCGCTGAGCCGCGAATATTACGCCTTCGCGCAGTCCGAGAAAGACCAGTATGACTGGATGAACTCCTGGCACTTCGCCAAGAAGGGCCTGGATGCCTCTCATGGCACCGTGGTTGCTCCGGAAGACCTGAGCGACTGGAGCTTTGACGACAAGCAGGCCGCCGCCGATCTGACCGCGTCTCGCGCTCGTCTGGTCAAGGCCCTGGAAAGCAATGCTCCCAGCCGTCTGCCGGCTCTGACCGCCACCGCCCAGGTGAAGTTCGACTGCTGGGTCGAGCAGCAGGATGAAGGATGGCAGAAGGACGATATCGCCGCCTGCCGCAACGACTTCCTGGCCGCTATGACCGCCATCGAGGCTTCGGCCAAGGCTCCTGTCGCCGCCGTCAAGCCTGCCGCCGCCGAGCGTTTCCAGCTGTTCTTCGACTTCAACAAGTCCAAGCTGACTGCGGAAGCCGCCCGTACGGTGCAAGAGGTGGCCAAGGTCGCCAAGGCCGCCGGCTATCCGAAGCTGGCCCTCGTCGGTTACACCGATCTGGCCGGTAAGGCCGATTTCAACATGCGCCTGTCCCTGAAGCGCGCCGAAGCCGTGCGCAAGGCCCTGATCGCCGCCGGCGTCCCGGCCGATCGCCTGAGCGCCGAAGGCCGTGGCAAGACCGACCCGCAAGTTTCCACCAAGGACGGTGTGCGCGAGCCGCAGAACCGTCGTGTGGTGGTTCGCTTCCCCGGCTGATATGTCGTAAGGTTGGAATGATCGACGGCGTCGGAGTTTGTCTCCGGCGCCGTTTGTCTTTTTGGGCGGGGATGTCTGGACAAAGCCTCGCCTAAGGATAGATTATGGGGAAGGGACGAGCCTTTGAGCGACGTTCGACCGGAGCGGCCATTCATGTATGCGAAAACCACCCGCGCGATCACCGTAACGGTGCAGCCGAGCTTTCTGGACGACCAGTCGGTTCCGGCGGAAAATCATTATGTCTGGGCCTATCGGGTGCGCATCGAAAACAAGGGCCCCGAGACCGTCAAGCTGGTCAGCCGTCACTGGCGCATCACCGACGCCCTGGGCCGCCTGCAGGAAGTGCAGGGTGCGGGCGTGGTCGGCGAGCAGCCGGTGCTGCATCCCGGCGATAATTTCGAATATACCAGCGGCACGCCGCTGACCACGCCGTCTGGCATCATGGTCGGCAGCTATCAGATGGAGACCAGCGCCGGAGAGCGCTTCGACATCGATGTTCCAGCCTTTTCCCTGGACAGTCCGCATCAGTCGGTGCGCCTGAACTAAGAGGCTGTTTGATTATTCGCTGCGGTAAGGCGGATGGCGTGGTTTTCGGGAACCTGAGCGCAGCGGACTAATGTCCGTGAGCACCGGAAGCGCCGAAAAACAGGTCAGCCGCCTGCCGTAGTAGAATAAGTAAACGGGCTCTAAGGCGCCCTTGTAAAGCCGGAGGCTCCGCGCCACATGCCGTGGACAGCCCTCGTGCAAGACCAAGAGGTTCAGCATCGTGACCGAACATAAAGCCATCACCATCCCCAAGGACTCCGACGAGGGCAAGCCCTCCCGCGAGGAAGCCGAGGCAGCCGTGCGCACTTTGCTGCGCTGGGCCGGCGATGATCCGACTCGCGAAGGCCTGATCGACACCCCCTCGCGCGTGGTTCGCTCTTATGAAGAATTTTTCTCGGGCTACCACGAGGACCCGGAAGACATTCTGCGCCGGACCTTCTCCGAGACCGACGGCTACGACGAAATGGTTCTGCTGCGCGACATCCGCCTGGAAAGCCATTGCGAGCATCATGTGGTCCCGATCATCGGCAAGGCCCATGTGGCTTATCTGCCGGACCGGCGGGTGGTCGGCATTTCCAAGCTGGCCCGGGTTGTGGAAATCTATGCCCGGCGCTTGCAGATACAGGAAAAGCTGACGGCCCAGATCGCCAATTGCATCCAGGATGTGCTGCATCCCCGCGGCGTTGCCGTGGTGATCGAGGCGGCCCATCAGTGCATGACCACTCGCGGCGTGCGCAAGCCCGGCGTGACCATGGTCACCAGCCGCATGCTGGGCGCTTTCCGCGATGACCCGGCGACGCGCCGCGAGTTGCTGGCTCTGATCAACACGCCCTCGGGCAGCTTGAGCAATATCTGAAGGCGTAATGGCCGGGGGTGACCCGGCCATATACCGTTGCTCTTCCCAAAGCGGCGGGCATTTGCCTATGATCACCTTGGGCGTCGGTGAGCCGTCGGGCGGAGAGCTGGCATGGAACCGTCGAGAGATTTTCGTTTTACTCCTCGCGTTTGGTCCGATCCGACGGTCAGGTCTTTGACCTCGACGGCTTTGTCGCAACTGTCCACCACCGATCTGGCGGCGCTGACCGCGACCCAGCTGGCATCCTTGCGGCCCGATCAGCTGTCGGGCCTGACCTCGACCGAGCTGTCGCTGCTGACGACTACCCAGCTGGCGGGACTCAGCGGCCAGCAGTTGCGCAACCTGACCACCACCCAATTGGCCGGTCTGACCACCACCGAGATCGGCAGCCTGAGCCGTTATCAGATTTCCGGCTTCAGCGGCCTGCAATTGGGCAGCTTTTCCACCACTCAGTTCAAGACCCTCTCCACCTATCAAATTTCGGCCCTGGAGGGTGACCAGACGGCTGGTCTGACCAGCAGCGACATCGCCGTGCTGTCCAACGTCCAGATCGCCGCCTTTAGCCGGGACGGCCTGAGCGGCCTGACCTCCAGCGATCTTTCCGCCGTGAGCGCCTTGCAGCTGGCGGCCCTCAGCTCCAGCCAGATCGCCGCTTTCTCGCCCAAGGCGGTGCAGGGACTTTCGAGCACCGATATTTCCGCGCTGGTCAGCACACAGTTGTCGGGCCTGACCTATGACGAGCTGTCGTTTCTTAGCACCACCCAGCTGACCGCTCTGACCACGACCCAGACATCAGAACTTTCCACCAGTCAGGCGGCGCTTCTCAGCGTTCTGACCCTACAGGTGGCCAATCTGAACCAGACCCAGGTGGCGGGCCTGACCACCACCCAGATCGGCCAGATGAGCACGATCCAGGTGGCGGCCCTGAGCTCTACCGATATGGGCTGGCTGTCCACCACCCAGTTCGGGGCTTTGTCCGCCAACGACATCGGCCTGATGACCACCAGCCAGGCGGCGGGGCTGACCCGGAGCGATCTTGCCGCCCTGAGTACCAATCAGTTCCGCATGCTGACGGCTCCGGTGCTGGCCTCCTTGAGCTCGGCCCAGTTCTCCGGCGTGACAGGCACCCAGATATCGGCCATGACCATCACCCAGCTGATGGCTCTGACCACCAATGAGATGGGCGGCTTGACCGTCACCCAGGTTCTGGCCCTGACGGCTCCCGAGATCGCCTCTTTAAGCACCACCCAATTCACGGCTATCACCAACACCGATCTGTCGGCCCTGACCACCAGCCAGTTGCGCGGCCTGACCTCGGCGGATCTGGCGGCCTTGACCACGACCCAGGCGGCGGCTTTGACCACCACGGCCATCGGCTGCCTGACCAGTCAGCAAGTCGGCGGGCTGTCCAGCCGCGACTTCGCTCACTTCAATCACAACCAGTTGGCGGCCTTTACCACTATGGATATCAACGCCATGGTGGCCTCGGAGCGCTCGGCCTGGGGCTCGGCCTTCAATAGCCGCTGATAGGGCGCAAAGCCGGAATCGCTTTACAGCGGACCGGCTTCGCGCCAATAGTCCTGGACGGAAACTGGGGTGGTTACCTTTGCTCGATATTCGTCCGGTCTTTTTCATCAATGGCTTTCTGCTGCTGATCCTGGCTGCCGCTATGGCGATGCCGGTCTTTGCCGATCTGGCCGCAGGGCAGAACGAATGGCCGGCCTTTGCCGCCGCGGCCTTTTGCTCGGTCTTTATTGGGCTGGCCCTGATCTTCTCCAGCCGGGGCAAGGGCGAGCCGGTGCTCCATACCCGCGAGGCTTTTTTGCTCACCGTCACCAGCTGGGTGCTGATCTCGTTGCTGGGCGCGTTACCTTTCGCCTTGGGTAGCCTGAAGATGAGCATCGCCGATGCGGTCTTCGAATCCGTCTCGGGCGTGACCACCACCGGCTCCACCGTCCTGCATGGTCTCGATCATGCGCCTTGGGCGATTTTGATGTGGCGCTCCATGCTGAACTGGCTGGGCGGCGTCGGCATCATCGTGACCTCGGTCACTCTGTTGCCGGTTTTGCGCATCGGCGGTATGCAGCTGTTCCGCATGGAAAGCTCGGATAAGGCCGACCATGTGAAGCCACGCTTTTCCCAGGTGGCCTGGGGCGTGCTGGGGGTCTATTCCCTGCTGACCTTCCTGCTGGTGGGCTGCCTGCTGGCGGCGGGCATGACCCCGCTTCAGGCCATTTGCCATGCCATGTCGTCCCTTTCCACCGGCGGTTTTTCCACCTCGGACCAGTCGCTGGGGGCCTTTGGCGACGGGGCTCGCTGGATTTGCGTCATCGGCATGATCCTGGGCGGCGGCAGCTTCACCCTTTATGTGGCGCCCTGGAAGCGTGGGCAATGGGGGCTGTTTCGGGACAGTCAGATGCGCTGGTATCTGCTGACCATGATCTCCTTTGCCCTGCTGCTGACCTTCTGGAACTGGGCGGTGCGCGACATGGGCGCCTATGAGGCATTGCGTTCCTCGTTCTTCAATGTGGTGGCGGTGCTGACCACCACCGGCTTTCACACCAACGACTATGACACCTGGGGCGGTTTCGCCGAGATCGCCTTCTTCATGATGGCCTTTGTCGGCGGCTGCACCGGCTCGGCGGCGGGCGGCATCAAGATTTTCCGCTACGAGGTGCTGTTCGCTATGGTCCGGGTCCATGCCCGCCGGCTGTTGCATCCCCACGGCATCTTCGTCATTCGTTTCAACGATATGGCGGTGAGCAATCTGGTGCTGCGCTCGGTGCTGACCTTCGTGATGTTCTATTTTTTCGCCTTCGCCGGGGTCTCGGTGCTGCTGTCCATGACCGGGCTGGACGATGTCACCAGCCTGTCGGCGGCGGCGGCGGCTTTGGGCAATCTGGGGCCGGGTTTAGGCAAGGTCATCGGGCCGGGCCATGACTATGGCTCCATCCCCCAGGCGGCGAAATGGATTTTGGCGGGCGGCATGATGCTGGGCCGTCTTGAAGTGGCCACGGTGCTGATCCTGGCCTTCCCTGGCTTTTGGCGGGAGTAGCCTCGATGCTCGACTTCCGACCCGTCCTTCTGGTGACCGGCCTTGCCCTGACGGTGATGGCCCTGGCCATGGGAATTCCCGCGGCGGTGGATGCTGTTCATGGCGATCCCGACTGGTTGATTTTTTTGGCTTCGTCAGGGGTGACCCTGTTCCTGGGGTTGTTGCTGGCGGCGGCCAATCGCACCGGCAGCCGCAAGCAGTTCACCATCCGTCAGATGTTCTTGCTGACGGTCTGCGGTTGGACGGCGGCCAGCATCGCCGGAGCCATTCCCTTCGCCTTCTCGGGCCTGCATCTGTCCAGCACCGACGCCTGGTTCGAGGCGGTGAGCGGTGTCACCGCCAGCGGCTCCACCGTGCTGCGCGGCCTGGGGCATCTGCCGCCGGGCATCCTCTTGTGGCGGGCCTTGCTGCAATGGCTGGGCGGCGGCGCTTTTCTGCTGATGTCGGTGCTGGTGCTGCCGGAACTCTCCATTGGCGGCATGCAGATGTTCCGCCTGGAAAGCAATACCGCCCTGGGCGACCGGGTCATGGGGCGCAGCTTCCAGGTCGCCGGCAGGATGCTGGTGGTCTATGGCGTTCTGACCGTTGTCCTGACCCTGCTGCTCTGGGCTGCGGGCATGAGCCGTTTCCCGGCCTTGCTGCATGCCATGAGCACCATCTCCTGCGGTGGCTTCTCGACCGAGGACGGTTCCATCGGGGCTTGGCATAAGCCGGCCATCGACTGGGTGATCCTGGCCGGCATGCTGATCAGCGGAGCCCCTTTCGTCATCTATCTGCATATGATGCAGCAGCGCTGGGGCCAAGTGCTGCGCAATACCCAGCTGCGCTGGTATCTTGCCCTGTTCTTGCTGTCGGCTTTGGCCATCGGCCTGTGGCTGCTGCTGACCCATGGGGTTAAGCCGCTGCCCTCGATCCGCCATGGTGCTTTCACGGCGGCCAGTGTCTTGACCGGCACCGGCTACGCCACCTTGGACTGGGGCAGCTGGAGCGGCCTGCCGGTGGCGGTGTTGTTCTTTCTGTCCTTTGTCGGCGGCTGCGCCGGGTCTACGGCGGGCGGCCTGAAGATTTTCCGCCTGCAAATCCTGTTTACCAGTGCGAGGGTCCAATTGACCCGCCTGCTGCGGCCTCATTCGGTGGTGCTGCCGACCTATGAGCGCAAGCCGGTGCCGGATCAGGTGCGGGAATCGGTGCTGGGCTTTCTGTTCGTCTATTGCCTGTCCTTCGCCGCTCTGTCCATGCTGCTGGGCATGGTGGGGCTGGACTTCATGTCGGCGATTACGGGGGCAGCCTCGGCTCTGGGCAATCTTGGGCCGGGCCTGACCCAGGCCATCGGGCCGATGCACGGCTTTACCCATATGCCCGACAGCGCCAAATGGCTGCTGTCGGTGGCCATGCTCTATGGCCGGCTGGAGATGTTCCTGCTGCTGGTGGTCTTCATTCCCGACTTCTGGAAGACCTAGGGAACGGACGTAAAAAAGTCCTCGCCGGTTTCGCTTCTTTCTAGCCACCATTGCGGGGGCGGCCAAGCGGCGGATGCCGCACCCGGCGAGGGACTTACGTCAGGCCGATCGGCCTGACGGTATCATTCGTCGTAGGAAACGACCGAGGTCACCGGCACATCCAGCTTGGCGCGGCCGCCCAGGAAGGCCAGCTCGATGATGCAGGCGGCTCCGGTCACTTCGGCGCCCATCTTGCGCGACAGGGCGATGGTGGCGTTCAAGGTGCCGCCGGTGGCCAACAGATCGTCCAGCACCACGACGCGCTGGCCGGGCTGAATGGCGTCTTCCTGCATCTCGATGACGTCGGTGCCATATTCCAGGGCATATTCCTGACGGACGGTCTTGCCCGGCAGCTTGCCCGGCTTGCGGGCCATGACGAAGCCGCAGCCCAGCTTCAGAGCCAGGGGAGCCGCCACCAGGAAGCCACGGGACTCGATGCCCACCAGAACATCGGGCTGCTGGGCGCGCACGGCGTTGGCAATGCGACCCATGGTCACCTGCCAGGCGTCGGCATGGGCCAGCAGGGTCGAGATGTCATAGAAGAGAATTCCCGGCTTGGGAAAGTCGGGGATTTGGCGGATATGGTCCTTGATGTTCATGTCGGCGGGCGCCCATCTTGAAATTCGATGGGGGGATGCTAGCGGCAATTGCCGAAGATGCAAGAGTGCCGCGTCACTTTGCCGTCATGTCTCACCTGCTGGGGGCATTTGACGGCTTGACGGAACGCCCCCGGCGTGTGAGGGAAGTGGGACTGAATTGCAAGGATGGAACCATGCCGATCCGCAAGGGCCTGCTGCTGGCCGCCGTAGTGGCCGCGTTCTTTGGAGGCGCCGCCGTTTGGGCGGCTGAACCGGAGCTTCCTCCGGTCCAGCCCCATGTCCTGGGCGTCGGCAGCGGCGAAGTGGGCGGCGCCTATTTCCCCGAGGCGGGAGCGGTTTGCCGCATGGTCAACCGGGCTCGGGCCCAGCATGGCATCCATTGTCTGGTGGAGCCCACGTCCGGTTCGGGGGCCAATCTGGCGGCCTTGCGCTCTGGCGATTTGCAGCTGGCCCTGATCCAATCCCATAGCTTGGCCGAGGCCTTGGCCGGCAAGGGCGCTTTCGCCAAGGACGGCCCGTTCCCCGATCTGCGCAGCCTGCTCAGTCTGCACGGCGAGCCGGTGGCGGTGCTGTTGGCGGCCAATAGCAAGATCAAGACCGCCGCCGATCTGAAGGGCAAACGGGTCAACCTTGGCCATCCGGGCAGCTATCAGCGCCTGCTGGCCGACGCGGTGCTGACCGCCGAATCCATCAAGCCCCAGGATCTGGCCGCCGGTCTGGAAATGGATGTGGCCAAGTCGGTCAAGGCCTTGTGCGACAATCATGTGGATGCGGCGGTGGTCACCGGCATCCATCCCATCGCCGAGGTTCAGGAAGGCCTGGATGATTGCGGCATCACCCTGCTGCCCTTGAAAGATGCGGCCATCGAGGCTTATCTGAAAGCCAACCCTGACTTCACCCATCTGTCCATCGGCTCCGAGGACTATCAGGGACTGAAGGACGAGGTGCCCACCATCGGTCTGCGGGCGGTGCTGGTGGCGTCCAAGTCCCTGTCCGACGCCGACGCCTATGCCATTACCAAGGCGGTGGCCGGCGATGTGGGGCCCTTTGACGCCATGCATCCCTTGCTGTCGACTCTGCACCGCAAGCAGATGGCCCGGGAGACTCTGGTGGCTCCCATCCATGATGGGGCTATGCGCTATTATAAGGAAAACGGCCTGCCCTGACGGCGGGTCCACCGGGAGGAGGGGCTACTATGAGCGAGGAGGTCACCAGCGTCGGCTTCATGAATCCCGAGCTGGATTTCCAGTCCCTGACGCCGCTACTGCTGGAGGAAATGGCCGCCGCCGGCAGGGATTTTCTCGACTGCCAGAAGAGCCTGCGCGAGCGTGGTCTGACCATCACCGACGAGTTCTCCGAGCGCCGGCTTTACCCCTTTGATCATTATCCCCGGGGTGACGTCTATGATCCCGTCAGCTGCTCGCAATATTATTTCCACTTCCACCGGGAAGGCGAGCACGGGCATTTCCATACCTTCCTGCGGCCCAAGGGCATGCCTGCGGATATTCAGCCTGCCGATCCCATGGATCAGCGCCCGCGCGGCGATAATGACGCCCTGTCGCATCTGGTGGCCATCGCCATCGATGCCCAAGGTCAGCCGGATATGCTGTTCACTACAAACCGCTGGGTCACCGCCGAGACTTGGTACAAAGCGGATGACGTCAAGCGCATGCTGCCCTGCTTCCATGTGAGCCATGATCGCCCCTCGGACCTGCTGAATCGCTGGGTGACGGCTCTGGTCACCCTGTTCCAGCCGCAGATCGAACGGCTGTTGGACGAGCGGGACGCCACCATCGCCCGTTACTCCCACCGCCTGCCGGGCATCCCCGTCTTTGATGATCGGGAGTTGGAGGTTACCTCGCAGATGTCTATCGATGTGCCATGGCAAATCGGACAGGTGCAGCAGACCCTTTGATGTCATGTTGAAAATACTGATCACATTTTGCGTGATTGTTGGGCATTTCTCTCATACTTCAGGGTGATGCCTGTAAATGCGGCATGGTGGTTGTTTGAAATTTTAAACACTCATATGATCATGGTCCTCACTTCCGCGTAAGGATCAGGCCGCCGTGATCGTCAGAGCCACCATCGCCGCTAAGATTTTCCTCGCCAAGGCCATCCTGCTGCTGACGCTGCTGGCCATCTCGGCCATCGCCATTGCCACCTTTGGCAGCTATCACAGCCGCACCGAGGCCATGCGCACGGCATCCCAGGCCGCCATTTTGGGCGAGCGCATGAACCGCGAGGTCAATGCCGCCGTCGGCGACAGCCGAGGAGCTTATTCCTCTCGCAGCCCTGACGAGATCAAGAGCTTCTCCACCAGCGTCGAGCAGCAGCTGAAAGATTTGTCCGCCGATCAGAAGCGCTGGCAGGCTTTGGCCGAACATGACGGGCTTTATGAACGCCTGGAAAAGGACGCTGCCGACTTCGCCCGCCTGCGCACCACCATCACCGGCTTGGCCATCTCGGACGGCCCGGCCACGGCCCGGCGCGAGGCCAGTTCGGACGAGAACAGCAAGAACCTGGAGAGCCTGAGCGCCGATGTGGGCGAGCTGGTCAGCCGTAACAGCGCCGAGGTCCAGCGCCTGGGCGACGAGTTGGCCGGGTTCTACAGCCAGCGCATCACCCTGATGGTGCTGGTGGCCTTGGGCGGCACCATTCTGGCGACCACTGCGGCCGCCATCGTGGTGGTGGCTGGCGTGACCCGGCCCTTGGGGGTGATCACCCGCGCCGTCGATCGGGTAGCGGCGGGCGACATGGATCTGTCGGTGCCGCACCAGAACCGCTCCGACGAGATCGGCGCTTTGGCCCGCGCGCTGGACGCCTTTCGCCAGCAAGGCCTGGAGAAACGCTCCATGGAGTCCCGTCAGGCCGAGGAACGCCGGCAGGTCGAGGCCGAGCGACGCTCCATGGTCACCCGTTTGGCCGATAAATTCTCGGAACGGGTGAAGGGGGTCATCGCCCAGTCGGGCAGCGCCGCCCAGGCCATGCGCGATAACGCCCAAAGCCTGACCGGCACTGCCGATCTGACCGCCTCTCAGACACAAGCCGCTTCGGGAGCTGCCGCCGAGGCCAGCGGCAATGTGGAGACGGTGGCCGCCGCCGCCGAGGAATTGTCGGCTTCGATCGAGGAGATCAGCCGTCAGGTCGCCGGGTCCCTGGACATCGCCACCGGCGCCGTCGATCAGGCGGCCAAGGCCAGCGGCATGATCCGTCGTCTGGCCGATACCGCCGCCCAGATCGGCAGCATCGTTGAACTGATCAACGGCGTGGCCAGCCAGACCAACCTGCTGGCTTTGAACGCCACCATCGAGGCGGCGCGGGCAGGCGAGGCCGGTAAAGGCTTCGCCGTGGTGGCCATGGAGGTCAAGAGCCTGGCCGACCAGACGGGCCGCGCCACCAACGAAATCCGCGCCCAGATCGAGGCCATTCAGGCCGAGACCGGCGGGGCGGTTTCCGCCGTGCAAGCCATCGCCGAGACCATTGAGAGCCTGCGTCAGATCAGCCTGCAGGTCTCGTCAGCGGTGCAGCAGCAAGGTTCCGCCACCCGCGAGATCAGCCAAAGTGCTCAGCAGGCCAGCGCCGCCACCGGCGATGCCTCCTCGGCCATCTCCACGGTGATGGGCAATGCCGAGGGCACCCGCCGCGCTGCCTCGGAACTGCTGCAAGCCTCGTCGGGCATGAGTGAGGCCATGGTCCGCCTGGACCGTCAGGTCGAGGACTTCCTGAAGGAAATGCACGGGGAATAGGGGCTGGCCTTCGAAACGGGCCGATGGCCCGTTTCGAAGGCTCTCTCGTTCCGCTGCTCACAAACAAAAACGCCGCCCCCTTTCAGGAACGGCGTTTTTTAGATCAGCAACCGGTGCTTAGTTGCACTCGGGCTTGCCCTTGATGGCCTTCAGGAAACTGATCACGTCCTTGCGCTTCTGGTCGTCCTTGACGTTGAAGTACATGCCGTGCTTCAGGTCCGGGTTGCCGGTGACGGCGGCCAGGAAGGCTTTGGGGTCGGTCAGATAGGCGTCCAGCTTGTCGTCGGCCCAGGTCAGCCCCTTGGCGTTGGCGGCGATGATGGCCGGGGAATAGCTGGGGAAGTCCTTGCGGGTGCCGGCCTTTTCACCATAGACATCATGCAGGTTGGGGCCGGTGGGGCGCGACGGTTTGTCGGCTTCGAAGACGTGGCAGCTCTTGCACTGGTTCGAGACCATCTTGCCGTTAGTGGCATCGGCCGGCAGCGTACAATCGGCGTAAGCGGAGCCGGTGGCGACGATAGCCACGGCGATACCGGTCAACATGGACTTGAAGAACATCTTTTTCCCCTTCCAACGAGGTTGGTAATCCCACATCTCATATTATTAAGCAGGGAGGGGATGGGCGCAATAAGCCTCTTATGATTCAGTCTTTTCCTGCAAAAGGCGGGCTATTGGTCTTCGGGCAGGATGTCGCGCAGCAGGGGAATGGTCACTGGCCTTTTAAGGGCCAGGGCGGCGGCATCGATGCGTTCGACAAGAGCGCGGACGCCGAGGAAGCTGCGCTCCATGCGGGGCAGCAGATAGGTCAGGATTTCCGGACCGATGCGCAACTGGCGGTCGGCGAAGAGTTTCAGCAGCAAGGCCTGGAGCAAGGCGTCGTCGGGTGCGCCGATGGCCGCCACCGGCAGGGCCGAAAGCCGCGAGCGCAGGTCGGGCAATTTCGTACCCCAACGGGCCGGAGCCTCGCGTCCCGTCAGCAAAAGCCAGCCCTTGGTTTCCCGCAGCAGGTTATGCAGATGGAACAGGGCGGTCTCATCGACGCCTTGGTCGGCATCCTCCAGGGCGATGGCCTTATGGTCGGCCAGCAGCGGCACGGTGTCC
>Ga0302187_10001519_pt1 | contig 19709 bp, 17 predicted proteins | sample II_Bog_E1_3_FD_202120 | JGI IMG/M metagenome (GOLD analysis project Ga0302187, IMG submission 202120) | Peat permafrost microbial communities from Stordalen Mire near Abisko, Sweden - II_Bog_E1_3 | ecosystem: Environmental > Terrestrial > Soil > Wetlands > Peat | place: Sweden: Abisko...
AGGCCGAATCCATCATGGACCTCAGACCAGCCTCATAGAGCGCCTCGCAATAATCTGCGGTCAGGTAATCGCCATTGGTATAGATGCGCAGCAATGCGGCGGGCAAATTGCGTCTGACCTCGGCGATACGGCGAAGAATATAGTCCCGGTCGGATAGGGGCTCGTTGTAACGATGAAAACTGAAGACGCCATGCCATCCCAAGATGGACAATTGCGTCACGATGCTGGAAAAAAGCGCATCGTCCATTTGCCGGTGCTCGCCCCGGCGATCAGCAATACTGTTCGAACAGAAAGAACAGCGTCTGTTGCAAAAGGTGGAGACTTCGACCTCGACCTGCGCAACATACTGACAAAACATATCTTTCATGATGGGCGCGGGCATCATATTCACACCGATCTCCGAAGAGCAGTATCGAGCCACTGACCAGCCAGCAACACTACACCTGTAATTATTTTCCCCTTTGAATACTCCCAAACACCACCGCACAAAACAATATGCGTTAAATCATATCGAACAAATCACCATTGATTAGAACCATGTTTCCAACAGCCGCTCAGTCGCCCCCCTCCTCCACATACGAAAACGCCCCCGGAGACATCCTCTCCGAGGGCGATTCGCGTTTCGGCGCTTAGCACACACTCCTAGAAATGGATCGCCTTGCCGTAGGCGTCCAGCACGGCTTCGTGCATCATTTCGGACAGAGTGGGGTGCGGGAAGACGGCGTGCATGAGGTCTTCTTCGGTGGTTTCCAGGGTTTTGGCGACCATATAGCCCTGGATCATTTCGGTGACTTCGGCGCCGACCATATGGGCGCCGAGGAGTTCGCCGGTTTTGGCGTCGAAGATGGTTTTGACCAGGCCCTCGGCCTCACCCAAAGCGATGGCTTTACCGTTGCCGGCGAAGGGGAAGCGGCCGACCTTGAGGCTGTAGCCTTTTTCCTTGGCCTTGGCCTCGGTCAGGCCGACGCTGGCGACCTGGGGGTGGCAGTAGGTGCAGCCGGGGATGTTGCGGATGTTCAAGGGGTGAACATCCTTCAGGCCAGCGATTTTCTCGACGCAGATGACGCCTTCATGGCTGGCCTTGTGGGCAAGCCAGGGGGCTCCGGCGATGTCGCCGATGGCATAAACGCCGGGCTCGCCGGTTTCCAGCCATTGGTTGACCAGGACGTGGGTGCGGTCGACCTGAACCTTGGTGCCTTCGAGGCCGAGGTTCTCGACGTTGCCGACGATGCCGACGGCCATAATGACGCGGTCGACGGTGATGGCCTGGGGCTTGCCGCCGGCCTCAATGGTGACGGTGACTTCGGTGCCGGTCTTGTTGAGGCTCTTGACCGAGGCTCCGGCGATGATCTTCATACCCTGCTTCTCGAAGGCCTTGTGGGCGAAGGCGGAGATTTCCGCATCTTCGACAGGCAGCACGCGGTCGAGGGCTTCGACCACGGTAACGTCCGAGCCCAAGGCATTGAAGAAGCTGGCGAACTCGATGCCGATGGCGCCGGAGCCGACCACCAGCAGGCGCTTCGGCACCACGTCGGGGACCAGGGCTTCCTTGTAGGACCAGACCAGCCTGCCGTCGGGCTCCATGCCCGGCAGGTTGCGGGCGCGGGCGCCGGTGGCCAGGATGATATGCTTGGCGGCCAGTTCGGCCACCGGCTTGCCGTCCTTGGCCGTCACCGAGACTTTGCCCTTACCGGCCAGCTTGCCCTGGCCTTCAAAGACCGTGACCTTGTTCTTCTTCAGCAGATGCTTCACACCGGCCTGAAGCTGGGCCGAGACGCCGCGTGAGCGGGCGACGATCTTGGCCAGATCATAGGAAATGCCTTCAGCGGCCAGACCGTAAGAGGCCGCATGCTTGAAGTTGCGATAGACATCCGCCGAGCGCAGCAGCGCCTTGGTGGGGATGCAGCCCCAGTTGAGGCAGATGCCGCCCAGATGCTCGCGCTCGACCACCGCGGTCTTCAGGCCCAGCTGGGCAGCGCGGATGGCCGCCACATAACCGCCGGGACCGCCGCCGATGATGACGATGTCGAAGTTGGTATCAGACATAAGTGTCGTCTCCTAGGATTCTCGGGCTGCCGCCCGTACCTGCTTAGGGCCATGGGCCCCAAAATGGTCTGCTACAGCAGCATGGTCAGAGGTTCCTCGACCAGCTTCTTGAAAGCGGCCAGGAACTCGGCGCCGACGGCTCCGTCTACCACACGGTGATCGACCGACAGGGTGCAACTCATCACCGTGGCGATGGCAAGGGCTCCGTCCTTGACGACGGAGCGCTGCTCGCCGGCACCGATGGCCAGAATGCAGCCCTGGGGCGGGTTGATGATGGCGGCGAACTCTTTGACGCCGAACATACCCAGATTAGAGATGGTGAAGGTGCCGCCCTGAAACTCCTCGGGCTTCAGCTTGCCATCCTTGGCCTTGCCGGCCAGGACCTTCATCTCCGACGAGATGGCGGCCAGACCCTTTTGATCGGCATGTTTGACGATGGGAGTAATCAGCCCCGCCGGGGTCGCCACCGCCACCGAAACGTCGATATCCGAATACATGCGAATAGCGGTGTCGGTGAAGGAGGCATTGGCCGCAGGAACCTTCTTCAGGGCCAAAGCCACGGCGCGGATGATGAAGTCGTTGACCGACAGCTTGTAATCGTCGGAGCGGCCATTGAGGTCGGTGCGCAGAGCCAACAGCTTGTCCAGCTGGCAATCGACGGTCAGATAGAAGTGGGGCACCGTCTGCTTGGCTTCGGTCAGGCGCTGGGCGATGACCTTGCGCATGCTGGTCAGCGGAACCTCGGTGTAGGCCGGACCGAAGGCCGGGGCCGGAGCGGCCGCCAAGGGGGCGGCAGCGGCGGCAGGCTTGGGAGCCGGACCGGCGGCGACGGCGCTTTCCACGTCCTGCTTGACGATGCGGCCATGGGGACCGGAACCGGCAACACCCTTAAGGTCCAGACCGGCATCCTTGGCGATGCGACGGGCCAGGGGCGTGGCGAAAACACGGTCACCATGAGCAACAATGGGAGCCACGGGAGCAGCGGGTGCGGCAGTCACCGGAGCCGGAGCAGCCGCCACAGGGGCAGCGGCGACAGGCTTCGGAGCCACAGGCGCAGAGATCGCCGAAGCATCCTCGCCCTCCTCCAGGATGACGCCGATGGGGGTGTTGACGGCAACGCCCGAGGTACCGGCAGGCACCAGGATCTTGCCCAAAACACCTTCATCGACGGCCTCATATTCCATGGTGGCCTTGTCGGTCTCGATCTCGGCGAGGATATCGCCGGACTTGATGGCATCGCCCTCTTTCTTCAGCCATTTGGCCAAAGTGCCCTCGGTCATGGTGGGCGACAGGGCGGGCATCAGGATATTGATAGGCATATCTCGTCCCTCCCCTTAACGGTAGCAAACGGCTTTGACGGCGGCGACAACGTCTTCAATCTGGGGCAGCGCCAAGCGCTCCAGATTGGCGGCGTAGGGCATGGGCACGTCCTTGCCGCAAACGCGGGTGACGGGAGCATCCAGCCAATCGAAAGCCTGTTCATTGATCACAGCCGCAATCTCTGCGCCGATGCCGGCATAGGGCCAGCCCTCCTCCAGGGTCACCAGACGGTTGGTCTTCTTGACCGAGGCGACGATGGTGGCGGTGTCCAGGGGACGGATGGTGCGCAGGTTGATGACCTCCAGCTCGATGCCATCCTTGGCCAGCACTTCGGCGGCTTCCAGGGCCAAACCGACCATGCGCGAGAAGGCGGTGATGGTCACAGTTGAACCGGCACGCTCGATCTTGGCCTTGCCGATGGGGATGATGAAATCCGGATCATCGGGAACATCGAAGGTGTGACCGTAAAGCAGCTCGTTCTCCAGCACGATCACCGGGTTGGGATCGCGGATGGCGGCCTTCATCAAGCCCTTGGCGTCGGCGGCGGAGTAAGGAGCCACCACCTTCAGGCCCGGGCAGTGAGCGTACCACGAGGCATAGCACTGGCTGTGCTGGGCACCGACGCGAGACGCGGCGCCATTGGGGCCACGAAAAACGATGGAAGATTGCAACTGACCGCCGCCCATATAGAGGGTCTTGGCGGCGGAATTGATGATATGGTCGATGGCCTGCATGGAGAAATTGAAGGTCATGAATTCGACGATCGGCTTCAGCCCGCCGTAAGCGGCACCGCAACCCAGACCGGCGAAGCCCATCTCGGTGATGGGGGTGTCGATGACGCGGTCGGCGCCGAATTCGTCCAGCAGACCCTGGCTGACCTTATAAGCACCCTGGTACTGGCCGACTTCCTCGCCCATCAAGAAGACCTTGGGATCAAGACGCATTTCCTCGGCCATGGCGTCACGCAAGGCTTCGCGCACGGTCTGGCGGATGGTCTTGGTATAGATTTTCTCGTCCGGCATGATCACCGGCTCAGGCGCGCAAAGGCTTTGGGGGGTCGGGGCCGAATGGTCGTGGTTGACCGGCACCGACTTGGGCGTGGGATGATCCATGGCAGACTGCAGAGCGTCGCGGCTTTCGCCTTCCTCCAGCAGAATGGCGATGGGGGTATTGACCTTCACGCCCTCGGTGCCGCCGGCGATGAGGATCTTGCCAATGGTGCCTTCCTCGACGGCTTCCAGCTCCATGGTGGCCTTATCTGTCTCGATCTCGGCCAGCACGTCGCCGGACTTGACGGTATCGCCCTCGGCCTTCAGCCATTTGGCCAGCTTGCCCTCGGTCATGGTCGGCGACAGGGCGGGCATCAGAATTTGAATCGGCATAATATTAGTCTCCCGCTTAGGCGTCGATCAGCACGTCAGTCCACAGCTCGGACGGATCCGGCTCGGGGCTGGCGGTGGCGAAGTCGGCGGATTCGGTGACGATCGCCTTGACCTCGCGGTCGATTTCTTTCAGCGCCTCTTCGGTGATCTTGCCTTCATCCACCAGCCGTTTGCGCATCTGGTCGATAGGATCGTGCTGCTCGCGCATCTTGGAGACTTCCTCCTTGGTGCGGTACTTGGCGGGATCGGACATGGAGTGGCCGCGATAACGATAGGTCTTCATCTCCAGGATGGTCGGCCCCTTACCAGCGCGGGCGCGGGCGACGGCTTCTTCACCAGCCGCCTTGACCGCCAGGACATCCATGCCATCGACGGAGACACCTGGGATGTTGTAGGCGGTGCCGCGACGGCAAAGCTCGGTCCCGGCGGAAGCCCGCTCGATGGAGGTGCCCATGGCGTATTTGTTGTTTTCGATGATGTAGATCACCGGCAAATCCCACAGACCGGCCATGTTCAGGCTCTCGTAAACCTGACCTTGGTTAACTGCGCCATCGCCGAGGTAACACAGGCAGACGCCGCCGTCTTTGTTGTACTTGTGGGCAAAGGCCAGACCGGTGCCCAGCGGCACCTGGGCGCCAACGATGCCATGGCCACCGTAGAACTTCTTCTCGCGGCTGAACATATGCATCGAGCCGCCCTTGCCCTTGGAATAACCACCGGCGCGACCCGTCAGTTCGGCCATCACGCCCTTGGCGTCCATGCCGCAGGCCAGCATATGGCCGTGGTCGCGATAGCTGGTGATCACCGAGTCGCGATCGTTGCTGATGGTCGACTGCATACCCACCACCACGGCCTCCTGGCCGATGTAAAGGTGGCAAAAGCCATTGATCAGCCCCATGCCGTACAGCTGTCCCGCCTTCTCTTCGAAGCGGCGGATCATCAGCATGTCACGGTAGTAGCCGATCAGTTCGGCATCGCTTACGGCAGGCTCTTCAGCCTTGGTCCGGCGCCTGGTAGTGGCCATTCTTTCGTCTCCCAGAGTGTCTTTCTACAGCGCTGATATCGAATTTTTCAGCTCTGCGCAAGCATTGTCGATGGCAATAAATCGTTGTATTGCAATGCACAAATGACAATTAACTGCATATGAGTTAATTGCGGGTATCTTGCGAAAAGATCATGGAGCCCCCTCCTGCGGCGATGAATCCGTTTGCCTTCATGCACATAGGGGGCGACAACAGAATTTCCAAGGGCAGCCAATCACAAGACAGCCACCCCAAAGGTCATGCAGGGACGAATTTCATGAAAAACCATCAAGAGACCCTGCCTGACGCAGATTTCATCGACGAGAAAACCGTCACCCTGCCCGGTCAGATGACGGCGCAGCAAGCCCACGACCATCTGTTCGCCCATGCGCCCCAGTGGATGGATGGCCTGATGCGCCTGCGCAATGCCATCGTACGCCGGCTGGGCCTGGTCGAGGTCGAGGTGGGGCAGTTCCCCGTCGTCTTCTGCAGCCACCAGAAAATCATCCTGGGGCTGGACGACAGGCACCTGAACTTCCGCATAAGCATCCAGGTACTGAGACACAGTGACACCAGCACAGAGGCCGCTGTAACGACCCTGGTGAAGATCAATTCCCTGTTGGGACGGATCTATCTGACAATGGTGCTACCGTTCCATCACGCCATCGTGCGCAGCATGCTGACGAGAGCACAGCAATAAAAGGAAAGTTACTTCTTGGCGCCGCGCAGGACCACGACTTCGTCGTCGCGGCCCATATTGAGCATCAGGCGAGCCCGCTCTTCCAGCATGTCGGGATCAAGGTGATCGGGACGCAGAAGGCTGGCGCGGCGATCCAGGGTGGTGCGGGTTTCATCCAGCTGAGCCAGAGTTTCCTCGGCCTGCTTGACCTCCTGGTTCAACTGCCACCAGGCCATCAGCCCGCGATCGCCCTGTACCGTGTGGTAGGCGAAATAGACAACCAGGGTCAGGCCCAGGAAGGGACCAACGACATGGCGGGCTCTGCGGCGGATTTCCTTGGTGATCAGCATGGGCGCATGGAATCACATCCCGATTCCCGGCGTCAACAAGTATTCGTAATTATTTTTTCTAGAGTCCTTGCCGAGTCACCCAAAGAGTCTGTCATCTGTGATGGCCATCACTTCAAGATGACAGGAGTCACATCCTATTCTGCGTGATTCCACTGAGATTCAACTATGAGAACAAAACAGGTTCTCGCAAAATATAGAATCACCGAGTCGAGGCACACCATATCTAGTGGCGCCATTGAGCCTGCCCAATAAAAAACGAGGGAGCCTTGCGGCCCCCTCGCCTTTCATCAATAACTTTTAGCCGTTTTTAGCGGCGCAGGATCGAGCGACCGGCGAAATAGGCCACGGCGTCCAGCTCTTCCTCGATGCGGATCAGCTGGTTGTACTTGGCGATACGGTCGGAACGGCTCATGGAACCGGTCTTGATCTGGCCGCAGTTGGTAGCCACGGCCAAATCGGCGATGGTGCTGTCCTCGGTTTCGCCGGAGCGATGCGACATGACGGCGGTATAACCGGCCTTGTGAGCCATTTCCACGGCTTCCAGAGTCTCGGACAGGGTGCCGATCTGATTGACCTTCACCAGGATCGAGTTGGCGATGCCCTGCTCGATGCCTCTGGCCAAAATCTCGGGGTTGGTCACGAAGATATCGTCGCCCACCAGCTGGACCTTGCTGCCCAGGGTATCGGTCAGCAGCTTCCAGCCTTCCCAGTCGTTCTCGGCCATGCCGTCTTCGACCGAAATGATAGGATAGTTGGCGACCAGCTTGCTGTAGTACTTGACCATCGACTTGCTATCGAGGGTCTTCTTCTCGCCGGCCAGCACATATTTGCCGTCCTTGAAGAATTCCGACGAGGCGGCGTCGAGGCACAGGGCGATTTCCTCGCCCGGCTTGTAGCCGGCGGCTTCGATGGCCTGCAAGATGAAGTCCAGGGCAGTCTCGGTGCTCTTCAGGTTGGGAGCGAAGCCGCCTTCATCACCGACGTTGGTGTTGTGGCCGGCGTCCTTCAGAGCCTTCTTCAGGGCATGGAACACCTCGGCGCCCATGCGGATGGCTTCAGCCACCGACGGAGCGGCAACCGGCTGAATCATGAATTCCTGGATGTCGATGGGATTGTCGGCATGAGCGCCGCCGTTGATGATGTTCATCATCGGCACCGGCAGGGTGCGGGCGAAGGTGCCGCCGACATAGCGATAAAGCGGCAGACCGGCTTCCTCGGCAGCGGCCTTGGCCACGGCCAGGGACACACCCAGGATGGCGTTGGCGCCCAGGCGGGACTTGTTGTCGGTGCCGTCCAGCTCGATCATGGTGCGGTCGACGATCAGCTGTTCGTCGCCATCGAAGCCGGCCAGAGCGTCATAGATCTCGCCATTGACCGATTCGACGGCCTGCAGCACGCCCTTGCCGCCATAGCGGCTCTTGTCTCCGTCGCGCAGCTCGACCGCCTCGCGAGTGCCGGTCGAGGCGCCCGAGGGAACAGCGGCCCGGCCAAAAGCGCCGGATTCCAGAACCACATCAACTTCGACGGTGGGATTGCCGCGCGAATCAAGAATTTCGCGAGCATGGATATCGGTAATCGCGCTCATGTGCCCCACTCCTCAGGTTGTTTATTCTAAGAGATGCTTACAGGGTTCGACTTGGCCAGCTTATCGAAAGCCATCAGGGTCTCGATAAAGGCCGGCATCTCGGACAAGGGGATCATGTTCGGCCCATCGCTGGGAGCCTTGTCCGGGCATTCGTGAGCTTCAGCGAAGACAGCGGCGACGCCGATGGAAACCGCGGCGCGGGCCAGCACGGGAGCGAACTCCCGCTGACCGCCCGAAGTGGTTCCCTGGCCACCGGGCTGCTGCACCGAATGGGTGGCGTCGAACACCACCGGGCAGCCGGTGCGGGCCATGATCGGCAGGCCGCGCATGTCGGAGACCAGGGTGTTATATCCAAAGCTGGTGCCGCGATCGCAGAGCATGACATTCAGATTGCCGGTGCTCTCGATCTTCTTGGCCACATTGGCCATGTCCCAGGGAGCCAGGAACTGGCCCTTCTTGACATTGATGGCGCGGCCGGTCTGGCCGGCGGCCAGCAGAAGATCGGTCTGGCGGCAAAGGAAGGCCGGGATCTGCAAGACATCCACCACCTCGGCCAGCAAAGCGCATTGCTCGGGCAGATGCACATCGGTCAGCACCGGCAGCCCCAGCTTCTCGCGAATCTCGGCGAAGACCGGCAAGGCACCGTCAAGCCCGATGCCGCGCATGGTCGAGACGCTGGTGCGGTTGGCCTTGTCGAAAGAGGTCTTGAAGATCAGGCCGATGCCCGCCTTCTCGCACATCTCCTTCAGGGCCTGGGCACTTTCCAGGGCATGCTCCCGGCTCTCCATCTGGCAGGGACCGGAGATCAGCACCAAAGGCAAATCATTGCCGATGGTGACCGAGCCCAGGGAAATATGCCGGGGCGTAACGACGGCTTGGCTCATCGCGAAGTGACCTTAGACCAGGCGCGACTGGGTAATAGCGGCCTGAATGAACGACGTGAACAGCGGATGCGGATCGAACGGCTTGGACTTCAGCTCGGGGTGGAACTGAACGCCGATAAACCAGGGATGATCGGGACGCTCGACAATTTCAGGCAGAACGCCGTCGGGCGACAGACCCGAGAACAGCAGGCCGGTCTGCTCCAACCGCTCGCGATAGTCGATATTGACTTCATAGCGATGGCGATGGCGCTCAAAGATGACCTTCTGACCATAGATGTCGGCGACCTTGGTGTTGGGACGCAGGTGGCACTCGTAAGCACCCAGGCGCATGGTGCCGCCCAGATCGTCTTCCTGGCTGCGGCGAACGGTCTGGTTGCCGATGGTCCATTCGGTCATCAGACCCACCACTGGCTCGGCGCAGGGGCCGAATTCCGACGAGGTGGCGTTGGGCAGGCCGGCCTGATTGCGGGCCGCTTCGATCACCGCCATCTGCATGCCGAAACAGATGCCGAAATAGGGAACCTTATGCTCGCGGGCAAAGCGAACGGCAGCGATCTTGCCGGACACGCCACGTTCGCCGAAGCCGCCGGGGACCAAGATGCCGTGCACGTCTTCCAGATGATGGATGGCATCCTCGGACTCGAAGATCTGGCTGTCCAACCAATCCAGCTTAACCCGGACGTTATTGGCGATGCCGCCGTGATAGAGGGCTTCGGCCAAGGACTTATAGCTGTCCAGCAGACTGGTGTATTTGCCGACCACGGCGATGCGGACTTCGCCTTCCGGGAAACGGATGCGGTTGACGATGCTCTTCCAGCGGCTCAGATCGGGTGCGGGCGCCGAGGTCAGGCCGAAATGCTTGCAGACCTGCTCGTCCAGACCCTGCTCATGATAGCTGACCGGCACCTGATAGATGGTGTCGACGTCCAGAGCCGGAATGACGGCTTCCTGGCGGACGTTACAGAACAGGGCGATCTTGCGGCGCTCGCCTTCCGGGATGTCACGGTCGGAACGGCACATCAGCATGTCGGGCTGGATACCTACCGACAGCAGCTCCTTGACGGAATGCTGGGTCGGCTTGGTCTTCAGCTCGCCGGCGGAGGGAATATAGGGCAGCAGGGTCAGATGCACGAACATGGTCTGTTCGCGGCCCAGCTCGTTGCCCAGCTGACGGATGGCTTCCAGGAACGGCAGGCTTTCGATATCGCCCACGGTGCCGCCGATCTCGCACAGCACGAAATCCTCGTCGGTGATGTCCGACTTGATGAATTCCTTGATGGCATCGGTGACATGGGGAATCACCTGCACGGTGGCGCCCAGATAGTCGCCCCGGCGTTCCTTGGCAATCACGTTGGAATAGATGCGCCCGGTGGTGATGTTGTCCGAGCGGCGCGAGGCCACACCGGTGAAGCGTTCGTAATGGCCCAGATCAAGGTCGGTCTCGGCGCCGTCGTCGGTCACATAGACCTCGCCGTGCTGATAGGGGCTCATGGTGCCCGGATCGACGTTGAGATAGGGGTCCAGCTTCCGCAGGCGGACCTTGAAGCCACGGGTCTGAAGCACCGAGGCCAAGGCGGCAGAAGCCAGTCCCTTGCCCAAGGAGGAAACCACGCCGCCGGTAATGAAGATAAATCGCGTCATGGAGCGCAACCATACACTAAGGGCCGCCATCACCCAAGGGGTGGCAGACCGCAATTGCACAAAAAAGAGAGGCGGCGAAGTCGCCGCCTCAACGGGATGGACCGGTTTTACCGGCTAAGCGGCGCCGCAGGTGCCGCCGGAGCCGTCTGTTCCTGCGATGCGGGCGCCTGATCGACGATCGAGCTGGGCTGGGTCCGGTTGTTGGCCAGCAGGGCCAAGCCCAGGCTGGTCAGGAAGAAACCGGTTGCCAGGATGGCGGTGGTGCGGGTCAGAAGATTGCCCGCGGCGCGGCCACTCATCAGTCCGCCACCCGTGCCGCCGCCGATGCCCAGGGCACCGCCCTCGCTCCGCTGCAACAGGATGACCCCCACCATGGCGATGGCGATCAGGAGATGAATGACAAGCAACACATTGACCATGGATCACACCAAAAAAAGCTGGGCCCCGCCGCATCCTCCCTTATGAGGAAGAGGCGACGAAGCGATCTCGTTGGCGCTTTATAATTCGCCAGCGACCACAATGGCTAGGGGCAACTTTGCGCAATACCCCAAAAATCTTCGACCTTGAGGCTGGCGCCGCCGATCAAACCACCGTCAACATCCTCCAAGGCCAGCAGTTCCTGGGCGTTGGAGGGCTTCATGGAACCACCGTAAAGAATTTTCAGACCGGCGGCGATTTCCTTGCCCAAGGTGTCCACGGCCAGGGATCGGATGGCCCCATGGACCTCGGCGACGTCGGCGGTGCTGGGAGTGCGGCCGGTGCCGATGGCCCAAACCGGCTCGTAGGCGATGATGGTGTTGGCGGCGGTGGCCCCCTTCGGCACCGAGCCCAGGAACTGCTCGCCCACCACCTTGATGGTCAGGCCGGCGTCCTTTTCCTTTTCAGTCTCGCCGATGCAGATGATGGCGATCAGCCCGGCGGCATGAGCGGCGGCGGCCTTGGCACTGACGATCTCGCTGCTCTCGCCGTGATCGGCGCGGCGCTCGGAGTGACCTACGATGACGTAAGACGCGCCCAGGTCCTTCAGGGCCACGGCGGAGGTATCGCCGGTATGAGCCCCCGACTTGTCGGCATGGCAATCCTGACCGCCGACGGCCAGAGCCGATCCGGCCACGGCCTGAGCCACGGCATCCACCAGGGTTGCGGGCGGGCAGACCAGCAGGTCGCAGCGGGGAGCAGCCTCAGCCAACTTGGCGGCGACGCCCTTGGCCAGAGCCACGCCATCGGCCTTCAGGCCATTCATTTTCCAGTTGCCGGCAATCAGGATACGACGCGCCATAATTCTTATCCTCCCACGGGAATTCTTGTGTTGCCGGGTGTATCACAGCCCCCGATTTTTGGAAAGCCGCCAGGGCGCCGGAAGCGACAGGCTTTCCTGGGTAGTTTTCCGAGTTGCCCACGCTCCGTCACGCTTCTATGATGCCGGCCTCGCCGCTTTTGGCCGCACTCATAGAACAAGACGTGACATGCTCGACACCCTGCGCACACACTCCAAGCATTGGATCATCAAGATCCTCTTCGTTCTGCTGATTCTCAGCTTCGGAGTTTGGGGCATCGGCGACGTCGTCCGTCTTCGCGCCGCCAGCCAACCGGCCATCACCGTCGGCAACGCCGAGATCGGCGCTCGCCAGGTCTATGAGGAATTCCGCCAGCAGGCCCAGAAGCTGGTGAATATGTCCAAGGGCAAGATCACCATGGATCAGCTGCGCCAGATGGGCGTGCTGGACAGCGCCATCGACAAGATGGTCAGCACCACCCTCTTGGAGCAGGAAGCCAAGCGCCTGAAGCTGACGGTCTCGGACCAGACCCTGCTGGACATGATCTATCAGGAGCCGGCCTTTAAGAACGCCGATGGCAAGTTCGACAAAAATCTCTATCAGATGGCCCTGTCCCGCGCCGGTCTCAACGAGCCCATGTTCCTGGCCGAGGAACGCAGCGGCCTGCTGCGCAATGGCATCCTGGATGCCGTCGAAGGCGGTCTGGTGATCCCCAATGCCGCCGTCGAGGTGATGTTCCGCCATGCCTATGAACAGCGCGTGGCCGAAATCGTGACCTTCCCGCCGGAAAAGATGACCGATCCCGGCAAGCCTGACGACGCCGTGCTGAAGACTTTCTATGAAAGCCACAAGGCCGAGTTCATGGCCCCTGAGCTGCGCTCCGGCCTGGCCATCGTGCTGCGCCCCGAAGATTATTCCGGCGATCTGAAGCCCTCCGAGGAGGATATTGCCAAGGCCTATGAGGCCCGTCAGTCGGAATTCGTCAAGCCCGATCAGCGCAGCGTCGCCATCGCCACCTTTGCCGATGAAGCCAAGGCCAAGGACGTTGCCGATGCAGTTCGCGCCGGCAAGGACTTCGCCGCCGAGGCCAAGGCCGCCGGTTCCGAAGCCATCGACATGGGCGCCGTCGAGCCCAAGACCATTCCCGTTCCCGAACTGGCCAAGCCGGTCTTCGCTCTGACCGCCCCCGGTATCGTCGGCCCGACCCAGTCGGCCCTGGGCTGGCATGTCGCCAGGGTCGGCAATTTCCAGGCCGGCAAGTCCAAGTCCCTGGCCGAAGTCCATGACCTGATCGTCCGCGATCTGGTGAAGAACGAAGCCTTGACCCGCCTGTTCCCCGCCTCCACCGAGTTGGAGGACACCCTGGGTTCCGGCGCCAGCCTGGAAGAGGCCGCGTCTTCGAAGAACCTCAAGCTGATCAAGATCACCAACGTGGACATGGACGGCAACGGCCCCGACGGCAAGCCCGCCGGCACCCCCGTCCCCGCTTCCGTGATCGCCGCCCTGTTCCAGGCCTCCAAGGGCATCACCGGCAGCGTCGAAAAGCTGGATGACGACGCCGGTTATTATGTGGTCCGCGCCGATCAAGTCAGCGCCCCCGCCGTTCCGGCCCTTGACCAGATCAAGGAGCGGGTCACCGCCGCCTGGATCTTGGAAGAACGTCAGCACGCCGCCCGCAAGCTGGCCGAAGCCGCCGTCGAGCGCCTGAACAAGGGCGAGGCCCTGACCACCGTCGCCGGCAGCTATAAGGCCGACACCACCGCGCCCTTCCGCCGCGTCGTCGCCCCCAACTCCGGCGTTCCCGCCACCCTGCCCGCCGCCGTCTTCCAGCTGAAGCCCGGTCAGGCCGCCGTGGTCGACGATCCCTCGGGTGCAGCCATCGCCGCCCGCCTGAAGCAGGTCGTGCCCGCCGATCCCAAGGCCCAGGCCATGGCCTTCCAGAATGCCCGCGAGCAATATATCAAGAGCATCGAAAGCGATCTGATGGTCGGTTATCGTCAGGCCCTGACCCAGGACCAGGGCGTGAAGATTAACCGTTCGCTCATCGACGCTCAGTTCGAGAAGTAAGATACCGCCATGAAGACGCCCGATTTTGACAGCTTCCGCGACCGCTATGACGCCGGACAGGCGCAGGTGGTCTGGACCAGTCTGGTAGCCGATCTGGAGACCCCCGTCTCGGCCATGCTGAAGCTGGCCGACGGGCGGCCCAACAGCTTCCTTTTGGAATCCGTCGAAGGCGGGGCCCAGCGTGGCCGCTATTCCTTCATCGGCCTGAAGCCCGATCTGATCTGGCGCTGTCACGGCAATTCCGCCGAGATCAACCGTCAGGCCCGCTTCGATTCCTCCGCCTTCGAGCCCTGCCCAGTGGCGGCGAAAGAAGGCGCTCTGGCCTCCTTGCGCGCCGTGGTCGCCGAATCCAGCCTGGATCTGCCCGAGCACCTGCCGCCCATGGCCGCCGGTCTGGTGGGCTATATGGGCTATGACACCATCCGTCTGGTCGAACGCCTGCCCGACAACAACCCGGATACCCTGGGCATTCCCGACGGCGTCTTCATGCGCCCGACCATCCTGGCCATCTTCGACAACGTCAACGACTCGGTGACCGTCGTCACCCCGGTGCGCCCCGTCGAAGGTATATCAGCCCGCGCGGCATTCTCTCAGGCCCAGGAACGGATCGCCGACGTGGTCGCCGACTTCGAGCGCCCCCTGCCCTATTCCCGCGCCGCCACCGACGAAGAGATGGCCCTGCCGGAAGCCACCGCCAATATGACGCCCGAGCAGTTCAAGGACATGGTCGCCAAGGCCAAGGAATACATCCTGGCCGGCGACATCTTCCAGGTGGTGCTGTCCCAGCGCCTCTCCATGCCCTTCAAGCTGCCGCCCTTCTCGCTCTATCGGGCTCTGCGCCGCACCAATCCTTCGCCCTTCCTGTTCTTCCTGGATTTCGGCGGCTTCTCCATCGTCGGCTCCTCCCCGGAAATCCTGGTGCGCCTGCGTGACGGCACCGTCACCATCCGCCCCATCGCCGGAACCCGCATCCGTGGCGCCGACGCCGCCGAGGACAAGGCCCTGGCCGCCGATCTGCTGGCCGACCCCAAGGAATTGGCCGAGCATCTCATGCTGCTCGACCTGGGCCGCAACGATGTGGGCCGCGTCGCCGAAATCGGCTCGGTCCATGTCACCGAAAAGATGATCATCGAGCTTTACTCCCACGTCATGCACATCGTCTCCAACGTGGAAGGCAAGCTGGATACCAAGCACCATGACGCCATGGACGCCCTCTTCGCCGGCTTCCCCGCCGGCACCGTCTCGGGCGCCCCTAAGGTCCGGGCCATGGAGATCATCGACGAGCTGGAGCCGGAACGCCGCAGCTTCTATGCCGGCTGCATCGGCTATTTCGCCGCCAATGGCTCCCTCGACACCGCCATCGCCCTGCGCACCGCCCTGGTCAAGGACGGCGTGATCACCGTTCAGGCCGGAGCCGGCATCGTCGCCGACTCCGTGCCTGAATCCGAACATCAAGAATGCTGGAACAAGGCCCGCGCCGTCATTCGCGCCGCCGAGGAAGCCGTGCGCTTCTCCTCCGGCCGGAACCGCTGAGACTTAAAAACCATGGCCGACGCCCTTACCCAAACCTTCCGCGCCATCTGCCCGGACACCAAAATCCAACATGTCTTCCGCCTCGTCTCCGATGGCGGCAAGACCATGGGCTGGTGCACCAAATGCCTCAAATCCTTCCCCCTGACCGAATTGTCCGACGGCAAAACCGGCGATGACGACATGGTCAGGGATCGACGTGGGAAGAAGAAAAAGAAGACGGTTTAAGGGGAGGGGAAATGTGGGCTCTGCCCACACCCGCAAAGGGCCATTGGCCCTTTGGAACCCGGAAGATTAGTGCACTGTCACCGGAATCCCATCACAGGCAAAATCGACGTGTGCAGGCTGATGGAGACTGCGGCCATGTGATATACCATGAGTTACAGCGTCACCATCGGACGACAGAAATAGGGTGAACAACATCATGTCTGACGGCACATATGTGACAAAGTATAAAGCGATGGCTCGCAATGGAAATCCTCTTTGCACAGAGATTATCACCCTCCTGACGGCAGCAGGAGAAGAAAGGCCCGCGCTCGAAAAAGTTCTTCAGGAAAATACAAAACACCTGAAAACGAGATACGAAGAAAATACAGATTCTTTTGTCTGGATTTATAGCTACAATGACACCTCATACGTATATCGCAACGAAGATTTCAGATATTTTGAAATAGGCACATCTCCACTTAAATCTTATAAAGATTAGGATTACGGCGGCACTGCACTTAATTGTCGCCCAGAGAAAACAAAACAATCTTATCGCGATTAGTTAAGCAAAATTTCCCATGAAAATAAAGTTCCGGCGATCCAAGGCCCCAGGCCTTGGCGGGTGTGGGCAGAGCCCACAAATCACCTCACACCACCACGATTACCTCACGTCACCGCCCCGCAAACCCGGCGTTGATCACCTTTGCCACTTTATCGGCCTGCTCGACCTTAAATACTGTCCACCATGCGGCGATGGCTTGGCGCAGCGCCTCCATCTCCTCCAGATAGCCAGGCTTTGAGAGGGCGCCGTAGTACCATTGCGGCCATTGCTCCCAGCTGTCCAACAGGATGATTGGCGCTCTGTCCATGGCGTCGGGGCGCGTCAGGAAGTCGTGCTTGAGGGAGACCGGGATGGCGCCCAGTTCCAGGGCTTCGAACAGGCGGATGCTTTCGGCGTCTTTGCCGCCGGGGCAGAGGGCGAAGCGGCTGTTTTCCATGAGGTTGCGATAACGGCTGACGCCGACGCCCTTGCCGAAGGCCTCGGTGAGGGACAGGCGGACGGGCATGTCGAAGCGATTGAGCACCGCCGCCATCTCGCCGCGCTCGTCCTGATTAGTGCCCAGGTGGCCGGCGAAAAACATCTCGTGGCGGCGTTCGGCGAAACTGGGAAGAAGATCAAAGCGGCGCGGCCCGACGCCGGACTTATAGCCGATGGGAAACCAGGCGATCTCGCGGCAGCGCGACCCGGTCATAGGGGCTTGGCGTTCGGCGTTGTAGAAGGGCCGCAGGACGTAATCGACGAAGGGGTGGAAGCTGGTGTCCTCGTTGTAATTATGGCTCCAGCTGACCAGCCCCAGGTTCTGCACGCCCTTGGCGATCATCAGCCCGACCAGCTTGCTCAGGCGGCCTTCGTGGTTTAGGGCCAGGACATCGTTGGGAATGGCGATGGTCTCGTCGGGATCAAAGACCAGATAGCTGACCGGGCGGCCAAGGCGGGACAGCAGAACGTCGGTGATGAACAGGGTCTCGTTGAGATAATCCCACGAGACGGCATCGCAGATCACCGTCAGCTTATCGGCCATGACGTCTGCCCGTCTCAGCAATTTTCGAGGAACTTGTTGAAATCGACCTGTGTGAAGTGGACCTCCGCCCGTTCGCCAAGCTTCTCGAAGTCCACGTTGAAGACGTCTTTTTGGTAATGGTCGCGGGAATCGGGGCAGATTTTGCAGATATCTTCCGGGCCCCGACGCAGGAATTCCCCCAACTCTTCGTCGGTGGCATCCAGGCCCATGCCCTTGTACTCCAGGAAGGGTTTCCAATCGCTATGCTCGGTCAGGCCGAACTTTTCCAGCGGCTTGGCCAGCATGGAGATGGTCGGGCACTTCCACAGCCGGGAGTCATAGATGTTCACGCATTCGCGGGCCGAGCAAATGATCCAGGCCTTCACCGGGTCATGATTATAGGGCCGCATATGCTTGCCGATGCCGCGATAAGTGCGGATGAAACCCCGGCTGTCGCCGAAATTCCACCGGACCCCTTGGGCGATCCAGCTTTTCAGGGCGGCCATCCCCGGCTTCATGCGTTCGAGATATTTTGGGTCGTTGGAATGGATCGAGACCTCGATGATGGTCCCGGTCTCCAGGAGTGCTTCCAGGATATCATCGCGGCGGTTGATCAGCAGGCCGTTGGTGACCAGGGTGCGCTGGGCGTTCGGCCAGCATTCGGCGGCGACGCGGATCAGTTGGGCAAGGTCGGGATGAAGCAGCGGCTCGCCACCCAGGATGCGGAAGACTCTGGGGCTGATGCGCTGGCTCCAGGCCCGCATATCGGCGATGGAAACGGCGGTCTCGACGCTCCCCTTCAATGCGTAGTTACTGTAGTTCTGGCAGCCATCGCAATGCAGATTGCAGGCGTAACTTACAAGCATTTCAGCATAAGGGATATCGATTGTCATTCCCGCGCGCTCCACGACGGACATCCTGAAAAGCAGGCTAACACAAAAAGATTAACGCTTTGCAGGGCAGATTTAACCGCAGCCCGAGCATTTCCCGCAGCCTTGGGCTTTCTTTTTATCAGCGCGGCGACGGCGGCACGTGCTCCAGAGCTTGCGGCCCAAGATCACCACCGACACAGCCACGATCACTCCGACGATGACGGCCTGCATAGCAGTTCAGCCTCCCAGTAGCCAGGTGGAGATATGGAAAGTGGCGTAGGCAGCCCCATAGGCCAAAGCGCTGAGAAAGAAGAACATGGCCACCGGCCAGAAGCGGGAGTTCAGTTCGCGCCGGACCACGGTCAGAGTGGCAAGGCACTGAGGGGCGAAGACATACCAGGCCAGCAGGGATAGGGCCGTGGGCAGGCTCCAGCTTTGGGCCAGGACGGTGGACAGCGACCCGCGCAGGGCCTCGCCAGTATCGGACAGGGCATAGACGGTGCCAAGCACTCCGACCACCACCTCACGAGCGGCCATGCCGGGAACCAGGGCCAGGGCGATCTGCCAGTTGAAGCCAACGGGAGCCAGCAGCGGAGCCAGGGCATGGCCGATGGCTCCGGCGGCGGAATAGCGGATGGCGGCTTCGGTGGCCCCATCGGGCGGAGCCGGAAAGCTGGCCAGGAACCAGACCAGCACCATCATGGCGAAGATAGTGGTGCCGGCGCGGGTCAGGAAGGCGCGGGCGCGGTCATAAAGGCCCAGCGAGACATTGCGCAGGCGCGGCAGGCGATAGGCCGGCAGCTCCATCAGCAAGGGCTCGCGGGCACCCTTCAGGACTGTGCGCTTCATGACGAAGGCCACCAGAAGCCCTGAGATGATGCCGGCGGCATAAAGGCTGAACATCACCAGCCCCGGCAGTCCAACCCAGCCGCCCAGGACGGCGCGATTGGGCACGAAGGCGGCGATCAGCAGGGTATAGACCGGCAGCCGAGCCGAACAGGTCATCAAGGGCGCGATCATGATGGTGGCGATGCGGTCGGTGCGATTTTCGATGACCCGAGCCGCCATGATGCCCGGCACGGCGCAGGCGAAGCTGGAGAGCAGCGGAATGAAGGCGCGGCCATGCAGCCCGACGCCGCCCATCAGCTTGTCCAGCAGAAAGGCGGCCCGGGCCATATAGCCGGAATCCTCCAGCAGCTGAATAAACAGGAACAGCACCAGGATCTGCGGCAGGAACATGATGACCGTGCCGACGCCGGCAATGACGCCGTCGGTGATCAGGCTG
>Ga0302187_10001523_pt1 | contig 19671 bp, 17 predicted proteins | sample II_Bog_E1_3_FD_202120 | JGI IMG/M metagenome (GOLD analysis project Ga0302187, IMG submission 202120) | Peat permafrost microbial communities from Stordalen Mire near Abisko, Sweden - II_Bog_E1_3 | ecosystem: Environmental > Terrestrial > Soil > Wetlands > Peat | place: Sweden: Abisko...
AGTTCCATTGCTTCCAGCAACGCGAAATCCTTCGACCTCGCGGCATTTAACTGTTCTGCTGTTCTGCTATTCAGCTCCTCTGCTGCTTCTAAGCTATGCTTCCCCCATGCCTGAACTCGCTCCGGTTGCCATCTTCTTCTTCGTCATTCTCGCGCTGTTTATCCTGGTGCTCTTCGCGAAGACCTTCTACACGGTTCGCACGGCGACGGCCGGCATCGTGGAGAGCTTCGGCAAGTTCGACCGCATCACGCGCCCCGGAGCGCACTTTCTCGTACCCTTCGCGGAGCGGGTCTACTTCGTCGACCTGATGGTGAAGCAGGCGCAGTTCCAGGTGGAGACCAAGACCCGCGACAACGTCTTCGTGCAGATCCCCGTCAGCGTGCAGTACCAGGTGCTGGACGATCGCATCGCCGACGCGTTCTACAAGCTCAGCTCGCCGCAGAAGCAGATTGAGAGCTTCGTCTTCAACTCCATTCTCGGGCACGTGCCCAAGTTATCTCTCGACGAGACCTTCGAGCAGCAGTCCGGCATCAGCGTCAACGTCAAGACCGAGCTCGACGTCACCATGCGCGACTTCGGCTTCAACATCCTGAACGCGCTGGTGACCGACATCATCCCGGACACCAAGGTCAAGGATGCGATGAACGACATCAACGCCGCCCAGCGCGCGCAGGTAGCGGCGCAGGCTCGCGGCGAGGCCGAGAAGATCCTCAAAGTGAAGCAGGCCGAGGCCGAAGCGGAGTCGAAGGCCCTGCAGGGCAAGGGCATCGTCGCCGAGCGTCAGGCGATCATCGATGGCCTCACCGAGTCGGTCGAGCACTTCCGCCAGGGTGTGCCCGGGGCCAGCGCCGAGGACGTCATGGCGCTCGTGCTGCTCACGCAGTACTTTGACACGCTGCGTGATGTAGGCACCCGTGGCGGCACCAACACGCTCTTCCTGCCCAGCAACCCAGGTGCCGCCGCAGACTTCCAGACCCAGATCCTCGCCGGTCTGCGCAGTACTCGTGCGAACGGGGAGCCCGCCGTACCGCTAAGCAACCCGCTTCCACCGAGCCCTGCGGGATATCCGGCGAAGTAGTCAGTCCGCTTCCGCGTCTGATTACGCGAGGCGCGTTTTCTTCATCGGGGTTGGCGTCGGGACCCAAAGCGACTTCCACAGCGGCCGGCGAGTGAACAGGAAGCGATAGAGGCCCACCACGGCAGCGGCGTTCAGCATCAGCATCGCGCCCGCCGGGGTGGCAATTCGGCCGACAAGCGGCAGCGTCCAGCGCAGAGAAAGCAGCGCTAAGAGCCAGCCCGCCAGTTGCAATGCTGTGACGATCAGCATGCCGCGATGCCCGGCGCGTCCCAGCATCGCGGAGGTCACCAGCAGCAGCACGAAGCAATACGGCACCACCAGCCGCAGCAGCTTGTGCGAGATCAGCTGAAACAGCACCCGGTTCTGCGGCGTCAGCACCCAGGGGCACTGCGTCACCAGCTGGAAGTTGCCGGCCAGCGTCCTGACCTTGCGGGCGAACTCACCCTTAGCTTTAGCGGGCCACACGTCCGTCACTACGGCGTGGCGATCCAGCACGCTGCGGTACCCCTGACGGATCACGGAGAGCGGCTGGAACATGTCGTCGAGAATGCAGCCTTCGGGCAGGAATGACACGGCCGCGCGACGCACGGCATAGAAGCCGCCATAGACGCCGACCGGGGAATCATAGGTGGACTCAGCCTTGCGGATGGCCTGCTCGTACCGCCAGTAGAGGCCGCTAACCACTTTGGCCGTCCCGTCATGCCCGAGCGTCTTCAGACGCAATTCGCCGGCAGCGCAGCCCACACGCCGATCGGCGAAGTTTTCAATCAGCAGATTGACGCTTCCTTCGCGGATGCGCGGGCGGAGGTCGACGAAGAGCAGAATTTCGGCCGTGGCTGCTGCGATGCCATGATTCAGCGCCGAAGCTTTCCCTACCTGCTCATCGAGCAGGATGAGCTGCAGGCGATCATCGCAACGGCTTGCTTCCATCCCGCGAAGGATCGCATTGGTGGCATCGGTCGAGCCATCGGAGACGACGAAAATCTCTCCGATCACCTCCCGCTCCAGCTGCAGCAGGTAGTCCAGCTGGGCCTCGATCTTCGACTCGCCGTTGTGTACCGCCATGACTAGGCTGACGGGACGAATGCCGCGCTGCCACCACCGGTATTGCCGCTTCTTCTTCTTGCGCAACCGGGCAAGACCAATGATCGCCAGCGGATAGCCAGCGTAGGTGTACACGATGACCGCGAGCGAAAGCCAGAAGGCCAGTGTCACTGCGAGCCTCGACGACGCACAATCGTCTTGATCGTCTCGAACATGATGAAGAGATCAAGACCAAGCGTCATATGTTTCAGGTAGTAAAGATCGTACTCCAGCTTAACTCCGGCCTGCTCCAGTGTGGCGCCATACCCATAGCGAATCTGCGCCCAACCGGTGAGTCCCGGCCGGATGAGGTGACGCAGCTCATAGAAAGGCAGTTTTTCGGCCAGCATCGGGGTAAACTCCGGACGCTCCGGGCGTGGTCCCACGAATCCCATGTCGCCCTTGAGCACATTCCAGAGCTGGGGCACCTCGTCGAGTCGCGTCTTGCGCAGCAACATGCCAATCCGGGTCACGCGTGGATCGTTCTTCACCGCCCACTTGGCGCCCGCCGCTTCGGCATCGGTACGCATGGTCCGGAACTTGACCACCTTGAAATGCGCTCCGCGCAGACCCACGCGGGTCTGGCGGAAGAACAGCGGCCCGGGCGAGGAGAGCTTCACCGCCAACGCCACCAGCGGGAAGAACGGCGCGAACACCAGCAGCCCAGTCGCAGCCGCCACCACTGAGATGAACTGGCGCGCTACCTGCATGGAGCGGCGCAGCCGGAAGCCCTCGCTGTACAGGAAGGTGGAGGGACGAAGACCGTCCAGCGGCAGCCGCCCGGTCAGGCGCTCCACGATGGCCAGCGAGTCTTCGACCACGACACCGCGGAAGCGGAAGTTCAGCAGCTCCTGAACGGGAAGCTCGCCGCGCTCATTTTCCAGCGCGATGATGATCCGGCTGAGCGAGATGTTGGATTCGAGAGCCTGCAGCTCTGCCGTCCACAGCGATTTCCGTGCAGGCTCAGCCTCCGTGGTGGGCCCGGCCCACTGCACCACCTCCATGCCGAGGTCCTGGCGGCTGCGGATGGTTTCGACGATCGCGGTGGCCTGTGGCCCGCCGCCGAGCACATACACCTGCTCGCGGAATACCGGCCGGCTAAGCATCCATTCGTAGATGCGCCGCCAGACGATCAGCACCGGCGTCAGCATGGCAATGCCGAGCACATACACCCGGCCCTGCCCGAACATCTGGGCATCCGGAAAGACCATCAACAACAGCCAGACGGCGAAGCAGTCAAAGCCCAGGACTAGAAGAATGCGGAAGTAGATCTCTTCGCGGCCGCTGATCAGCTGCGGCTCATAGAGATCGAAGTAGTACGAAAAGATCAGGCTCATGGCGGTGACGCCAAGCAGCTTCAGCCCGCCAAACTCATAGTTCAGTACAAGCCACGTGTCCTGCCCCAGCACGATCCACGCAGACAGCGCAAAGCACCCCCCCACGATGAAAGCCTCGCAGAGCAGGAGGAAGACCGTCCGGACAGGAAAGTAGACGTTGAGAAAACGGATCATCGTGGGAGCGTGGCTTGCCTACTCCTTGATGGTGTCGTAGTTGTCGTAGGTCGCGTAACCGTAATACCCCGTTGCTGCCGGGAGATCTTCCACCGCGTTCAGCACCACACCCAGCACCTTGGAGGCCTTCAGTTCATTGAGGGCACGCTGGGCTGTTTCCAGCTTGGTGACACCACCGCGAACCACCAGCAGCACAGCATCACAGGAGCGCGAGAGATTTACGCCGTCGGCCACGAGGTTTACCGGGGAGGTGTCGACGACGATCCAGTCGAAGTACGGAGATACCCTCTGGATCATCTCCTCGAAGCGCTTGTTGGACGAAAGATCGGCTGCATTTTCACCGTCTGAACCGCCAGAGATGAAGGTCAGTGAACTGAGCCCCCGCAGCTTGGGGTCGGATTCATCGACCAGCGCGCGCTGCATGACCTCCTCCAGCGACGCATGCCCAGAGAGATACGTGGTGAGGCCGATCTCGTTGGGGCAGCCCAGCAGGATATGCAGTGAACTGCGGCGCATGTCGCCGTCGATCAGCAGAACGCGCGCAGACTTGTGGCGGGCGAACGACAGCGCGAGGTTGGCCGCGACGAAGCTCTTGCCTTCCTGCGGCAGACCGCTCGAGACGAGGATCGTCTTCAGCGACTCGGCGTCGCGGAACTCCAGCATGTGTGAGCGCAGGGTGCGGAACTGCTCCAGGCCACGACCGCGCTCCTGCAGCGAGGGCAGGTGGCTCCATTGCGGCTGCCACGCCTTGGGGACGATCCGGTCCTCGGCGAAGATCGGTCCATCCGCCTGGCTGGTGGTGTCCTGCGTCAGCCCGGGTGCAGAGACAGCCGCCAAAGGCTCGGCATAGAACGGCTGCGGCGCAGCATAGGCCGTTGGCTCGGCGAACGACGCGGGTTGAGACATGGGCGCGAGCGGCTCGCTTACGGGCGCAACCGGGGTCTCAACGGCGGCTGCGGGAGAAAGGCGCTCCGCGCGCGACTTTTCGATCTCGGCCCGTTCCTGCTCGGCCCGGATCAGGGCTTCATAAATCTTGCTCATCCGTCCTGCCTTCCTGCATCGTTGCCGGCCATCTGCAAGCCTTGCGCATACGTTGACGTCTTGGAATCTCCCGCAGGTGCCGCACCTGCAAAGCCCGGCTGCATGGAGGAGACGACGAACGGCTGCGGGTCAAGATCAAGGTCCTGGGCCACGGCGAGGATGATTCTGTTGGGAATGTGGTGCGACTGTTCCACGTACGCGAAGATCAACGCGTGTTCGCAGAGCAGATTAATGACTCTGGGGATGCCACGGCTCGCGCGATGGATGGAAGTGATCGCGTCCGGCGCAAACAGCTGCTCCGTCGTCCCGGCGATCGCAAGGCGCTGCTGAATGTAAGCGCTCGTCTGTTCCAGGGTCAGCGGTTGCGTGCGGCACCACAGCGAGATGCGCTGGCGAAGCTGCCGCAGCTCCGGCAGGCGCAGTTTCTGCTCCAGCTCCGGCTGGCCCGAAAGGATGATCTGCACCAGTTTCTCACTGGAGGTCTCGAGGTTGGTCAGCAAACGGATCTCTTCGAGCAGCTCCAGCGAGAGCCCCTGCGCCTCATCCACCACAATGACGCAGGTCTCCTGCTGGCGATACCTCTCCACCAGCCACCGATTCAGCTGGATGAGCATGCCGCTCTTGGTTCGGCTCGTCGGCGTCAAGCCGAAGTCCGAGAGCACAAACTCCAGGAAGTCCAGGGTCTCGAGCTGAGGATTGAAGACGAAGGACGTGAACACCCGCGTCTGGTCGAATGCTCCAAGCGCACGACGCAGCAACGTAGTCTTTCCCGTGCCCACTTCACCCGTGAGCACGATGAATCCCTTGCGCGCCGAGATGCCATACTCCAGGCCAGCCAGGGCTTCCCGGGTGTGCGGCATCATGTACAGAAACCGCGGGTCCGGGCTCGTCGTGAACGGATTGGAGTGAAGCTGAAAGAAGCTCTTATACATGGTTAGTTGCCTGACTCCGCGGGAACCTGCGGCTCGGGCGGATGCCGCCGGAACAGACGCCGGAACCACGCCACCTGCTCTTGCGGCCGGCTCTTGGCGTAATCACGGGAGAAGGGAACCACCGCGAGAGTGGGCAGATGCGTAAACGTCCACACATCCAGCTCGGTACGCAGCGACGTGTCGCGGTACTCCTTCAGCGCCGCCATGCCGATGCCGAGAAGAAGTCCCAGGCCCAGGCCACCGACAAGGAACTGCCACAGCACAGGGAAGCTCGGAGCATCGGGAAGATTCGGCTCATCCAGTACGCGGAACTGCTCGCCCTGCTGACGAAGTTCCAGTTCGGTCGCCATGGTGGACTGCTTCATCTTGCCCAGCAGGTCGTCGTAGAACTTCTGCGCCGTCTCGTAGTCGCGGGTCAGATCTTTCCACTGCGCCTGTAGCTCGGGGCTGGCGTTGATGCGGCCCTGATAGGTGCCGAGCTGACCCTGGATCTGACTGATGTGGGTTCTGCGCGCCTGAATGTCGAGGTCGATGGCCTTCAGTGTCGCGCGGATCTGGTTGGCGGCCGCCTGCTGCTGCGGCGTCAGCGATGCGGCAGCCGAGGCTGCCGTCACCGGCGGGCGGGGCGCCGCCAGCTGCTTCTGCACCTCGGCGATCTTGCGCCGTGTCGCCACCACGTCCGGGTAGTCTGCGGTGTAGTGCGTCATCAGGTCTGCTTCCTCAACCTTGAGGTCCTGCAGCTCTTTCTGTAGCGCCACGGTTACGTTGTCGAGCGGGGCCGCCACGGTGGAGTCCGGGCTGCCCGAGGGCACAATCTGTTGCAGCAGCGACTGCTCGTAGGAGCGTTGCTCCTCGGCATGCGTCACCGCGTCGTTCGCAGCCTGGAGCTGTGTTCCAAGGCTCGTCAGCATGCTCGCATTCTGCGCCGAATCCGTCGGCAGAGCACCGAAGTGCTCCCGCTCGAAGGCGGCCATCTTCGTGTCCTGGTCATCCAGGTTCTGCTTGGCCTGCGCCAGCTGCGACTTGAGGAAGTCCGTGGTGTTCTCCGCCGCAGCTTGCCGGGTATGCAGATTCTCGCCGGTAAACAGGGAGGTAATCTCGCCGCAGACCAGCTGAGCGGTGCGGGCGTCACTGGCGGTGAAGTCGATGGTGAAACCAGGCAGGCTCGCCCGCGTGGTCTCGGCTGCGATGGCCTTGATGGCGATGTTCAGACGCGCTTCATCGATGCGGTCGTCCATCGTCATGTGGCGCGTCGAATACAGGTTGTAGCGCTCCACGATCGGCTGAACGTGGCTGCGGCTCAGAATCTGCTCGCGCATGGAGGCCAGCCGACTGGTCAAGTCCGCAGTGACGACGGGCTTCACATATTCATCCGGAACCGACTGCTGTTCGATGATGACCAGCGTCTGCGACTTGAACTTCGGCGGTACCAGCTTGGCGACGGCCAGCGCGACGATCGGCATCACCACCACCGGCGTCAGCAACGCGAGCCGGCGGCGGCGAAGGATCGCCATGTAATCCGAAAACGTAAGTGTGCGGTGCCCTAACATTTGTTCTCCTGCGCCCCTGGCTCTGCGATCAATGCCCGTGCAGCGTGACTGGCAGCGGAGCAAAGGAGATCCCAAAACCAATCAGATGCTGGAATCCTTGCAGTGGCGTCAGACCGCCTGTGTTGCCTGTCACGTTTTGATCTTCCAGAGTGTACGAAAAATATGCAGACCAAAGCCTGCTGATTGTGCGATTTAGTTGCGCCCCAACGTAGTAACCACCGGAGGAATACACGTTGGTCCCTACGCCCGGAAGTGAACCGGTCCGCATGTAGGACATATTGGCCGAAGCTCGCATGAGCGGCGAAAAGCTGTGTGAAACGTTGAAGCCGGCATTGGTCGTCTCCGCCGAGGCACCGTAGCTTGCCGTATTTCGAAGCGAACGGCTAAAGGACGCCGAAAGCGTCGTGAACTGGATCTGGTGGTCGACCGAGGCGGACGCCGAGTACGAGAGCGAGGAGGAGCTGATGCCGACTGATGTAGCCGTAAAGTACTGCGGTCCTGCTCCGACGGAGGCGCTCCAGGTCGGCGAAAACACGTGCGTGACATTCGCCATCGCGCTATGCGAATTCACCTTGAATCCCGTCGAACTCTGCGTCGAGTGCATGAAGAAATAGGATCCGCTCATCTCGTTGCGCGCGTCGAAGTGGTGCTCAAGGCCGGCATTGACGCTCGTCGAGTTGGAATCCACCCCGACAGCGCCACTCGGACTGCGCAGCATATTGAAGCCGCCACCCAGGTTCAGGGACGTAGCTCCACTCAGCGATCGCGCGGCACTCCCTTGCACCGACTCGGTGATGCGGTTCTGGTTCGGCGTCAGCAGGCCTGCGTCAGGACCACCCGCCGTGCCGGTGCCAAGATCGCCCGCTCCGGCCGTGCCGGAGACGCCACCCAGGGCAAGGTCCGGTGTGATGCGAAGGGAGTTACTCACCAGATACGTCCACTTCTCGCGGATAAGCTGCTGCGAGAAGTCGAGGCTTTGATAGTAGGTCGAATTCCCGATGCCGCCCGTGAAGATGCTGATCCCACCGCCGTACAGCAGGCTGAACGGGTGCGAATTGCTGCTCGTGATCAGGCCCACCGTGGCTCCCACCTGGGTGGTGTAGGCATTGCCCTTCGATCCCGCGTAGTTGACGTAAGCCGTCTCCCCACCGCTGATCGCATAGGTCAACTGGCCTGCGAGGGGGAGCGAAAAGCCTGTGCTCGGAGCATCGTAGGTGACGGCGGGCGGGGCCTGGGCAAACATCGATACTGCCGGGGGGCACGCGGCCAGGAGCAGTGCCGCGGCCGAAACGACCTTCATCATGGGACCACGATGGTGTCGCCGGGTTCCAGCGCCACACCTTGCTGATTGCCGTCGCGAAGAGCGGTCTTGTAGTTGAACGGAATCTTCTTCTGCGCGCCCTGCGGTCCACGAAGGATATAGATCTTCTTTCCGTTGGCGTAGGGTGTCAGGCCACCGGCCGAGGCAATCGCCTGCAGGACCGTCATCCCGGGGGAGATCATGATCGGGCCGACGTGCCCAACCTGACCGATCATGAACACTCGCTTGCTGTTGACCTGCGAGACCGTCACGGTCACGGTGGGGTCGTTCATGTACTTCTTCAGCCCGGCGGAGATCACGTCGGCGAGCTGCATCGGCGTCTTGCCCGAGGCCACCACATCTCCGAGCAGCGGCATGGAGATGTCTCCATCCGGCCGCACCGTCAAGGTCCCGGTCAGCGCGGTCTCCTTCCACACCGTCACTTGCAGCTGGTCGTCAGCACCGATGACGTACGTGGCGGAGTCCTGCGGAGAGTTGGCAACGGCAGGGGCCGCTGGTGGCAACGCCTGGGGGGCGCTCGTCGCAGGCGGGGTGATCGCTGGGTGGGCCGTTCCTTGTTGGGCGAAGGACGGCGTTGTGAAAGCCAGGAGAGCGCAAGCAAAAATGTAGCCAGAATTCATAGTGCTTCCATTACTCGTATCGTTTCGTGCGCACGCGCTTCGAGGGGCTTCCTGGGGTGCCGCCACGGTCGCTGCCTGGAGGCTACCTACCGCGCAGCCCCGGTGCGACGAGTGGCCGACGCGAACTCGGCAGCGCAGCCGGTCGGCTGCCATCTCGTAACAATCGGCTTTGTGCGGAATGCGCAGTCCTATCATAATGCAGACAGCAGCCAATTCTAGTGGCAAAATGATTCAGCCACGCCAGGAGGATTTCAAGGCTCTGCTAAATTCTGGTGAGATACGCTGCTGTCGATTGCCCCTATGCTGAACGCTCCCCCTATTGTCTCGCAGCCGTCTTCGGGTTCAGCCGCGCCGGATTCTTCACCAGTTGCGCTTCGGGATTCCCGGATTGTCGGCCGGGAGCTGATTCTGCCGTTCCTTTTGCTCGCCCTTCCCATGGCAATGCTGTATTGGCACATTGCTTTCAAGCTGGTCAGCGACTGGTACAACCTCGGGGACGATTCGCATGGCTTCCTGATCCCCGTTTTTGTCCTGTTCCTGCTCTGGACGGAGCGCGAGCGCTATCTGAAGGTGCCGATCCGTACTGAATGGGCCGGCCTTGCTCTCGTGGCCATTTCGCTGTTGACGCTGCTCGTGGGCGTCTTCGGAGCGGATCTCTTCCTGCAGCGGATTTCGTTTGTCCTGCTCGTCTCCGGTCTCGTCTGGACGTTGCTCGGTCGCCCTATGCTCAAGGCGCTGCGCTTCCCCATTGGTGTGATGCTGCTCGGCATCCCGTTGCCCACGCTGGTGCTGAACCACATCACGTTCCCACTTCAGCTGCTCGCCTCGCGCGTGGCCAGTGGCATGTTGCAGTTGGTCGGCGTGCCCGTTCTCCGCGAGGGGAACGTGATCAACCTCCCTGCCATGCAGCTGGAGGTCGCCGAGGCTTGTAGCGGTATTCGCTCGCTCATGAGCCTGCTCACGGTCGCCATCATCTTCGGCTACCTGGTGGAGCGCACCAATCTTCGCCGCATTACGCTGGCCCTGGCCAGCATCCCGATCGCAGTCGCGGCCAACTCCATCCGTATCTTCGGCACAGGTCTGTGCGTGCAGTACTGGGACCCCGAAAAGGCCATGGGCTTCTTCCATGAGTTTTCCGGCTGGCTGATCTTTCTCGTCTCACTCACGCTTCTCTACGGTGTCCACCTGGTCATGGGCCGCTTCAGCAGCAAGGAGAGCGCAGCGTGATCAGAACCTCTATTTACTGGACCGTCATGGGGTTGGTGCTGTCGACGCTGGGCCTGCTGGTGGTTCGCGGGAACCAGGATCGCGTCCCGCCCAGCATCAGCCTGGACCAGTTCCCGGTCGTTCTCGACGGTTTGGTGTCGACCGAAGTGCCCATCTCCCAGGAATCGCTCGACATCCTGGGCAAGGGGTACTTTCTCAGCCGCCTCTACAATCCCCCGGGAGCCGCAAGGGAGACAGCTGACACGGTCGGCCTGTTTATCGCATACTTTCCCACCCAGCGTACCGGGCAGTCGATCCACTCCCCGCAAAACTGCCTGCCGGGCTCCGGTTGGAGCTTTGTGAGCTCGGACACCACGGAGATTCCCGGGCCGAATGGAACCTCGCACCGTGTGGGCGACTACCTGGTCTCCGACGGCGTTCATCAAGTCGAGGTGTTGTACTGGTACAAGACCGAGAAGCTCTGGATCGCGAATGACTGGACGGCGAAGTACTATATGTTGCTGGACTCCATGCGCTACGGTCGGACGGACGCCGCGCTCGTCCGGATTACGACCATGATTCGGCCTGGCGAAGACAGAGATCAAGCCCGGAAGCGCGCCGTGGTCTTTGCCGAAGCCCTTTCGCCCATGCTTTCCTCCTACGTGCCTGACTAACCTGATTTCATGTTGCATTGATCCTTAGCGGCTTCCCTTGAAAGGAAGGCGCATCGTTCACGGAGAACTTTCTTCCATGTCTGTCCACCGCTACCTTCGCTCCTCCACGCTGTGCCTTTTCGGAGTTACTCTCGGTCTTGCCTCGCTGACGGGCTGCAGTCGCGATCCCAATGTCCGCAAGCAGAAGTATCTTGAGAGCGGGAAGCGCTACGAAGACGCCCAGAAGTATCGCGAAGCCGCGATCCAGTTCTCCAACGCCCTGAAGATCGATAAGAACTTCGCCGCGGCCCACTTCGAGCTGGCCAAGTCCTATGCCAAGCTGGGCTCCATGCAGGCCGCGTTCTCCGAATACTCGAAGACCGTGCTGCTGGACCCGGGCAACACGCCTGCCCGCATCGAACTGGGCCGGATCGAGATGGCCGGTGGCCTTGCCGATCGGGCCCGCGAGCAGGCGGACGCCGTGCTCGCCGCGCATCCGGACAACGCGGATGCCTATGCTCTCCTTGCCGGATTGTCCATGCGCAAGGGAGACCTGGCTACCGCGAAGCAGCAGATGCAGAAAGCGCTTGACCTCAAGCCCGATAGCTCAGACTTCCATACCTCCATGGCCATGATGGAGAGCACGGGTGGCGGGGATCTCGCGTCTGCGGAGCCCGAACTGCGCAAGGCCCTCGCGCTCGATCCGAAGAACGTGGCGGCCCACATGGCGCTCGCGCAGATCCTGAACCGTAGCGGGGACAAGGTCTCCGCCGAGCAGCAGTATCTCGCCGCCACCCAGGCTGATCCCAAGAGCATTCCAGCCCATGGTCTCGCCGCAGCCTTCTACCTGTCGCAGCAGCAGCTCCCTAAGGCGGAGAACGTTCTCAAGCAGCTGGTGCTCGCCACCCTCGATAGCCAGCCCGCCGACGATATGCTGCTGGATTTCTATATCCGCACCAACCAGCTTGGCAGCGCCGAGACATTCTTCTCCGACTTTGTCTCCAAGAACCCCAAGAACTTTACTGCCAACTACACCTACGCTCGCGTCCTGATCCTGCGGCATGAAGCGTCCAAGGTGGACCCTGTGCTGGCGACGCTCTCCAAGCTCAACCCCAAGGCTCCCGAAACTGCCCTGCTCAAGTCCTCCATGTTGCTGGATAGCGGCAAGCCGAAGGATGCCATCGAGGTGATGAAGGCTGCCGTCCACGATGCTCCCGACAACATGCAGCTCCGTATGGCGTTGGGCCGCATGGCACTGATGATGGGCGACTTCGATACCTCGATGCAGAACTTCCAGGAAGCTGCGCGCATCAGCCCGACCAGCATCGAGGCCCTGTCCGGGGAGGCCGAGGTCGCCGACCGCAGGCACGATCTTCCGCTCCTCAGCCAGCTCGCGGGCAAGGCTCTTGAGCTCAACCCCAAGTACGAGGCCGCCCTCGTCTGGCGCGCAACGGCCGAAGCCAACAACAAGCAGTTCGCCCAGGCCGAGCAGGACCTCGTTCAGGCTGAAACCATGAACCCGCGCGATCCTCGCCCTCACCTTGAGGTCGCGCAGATGCGCCTCTTGTCGGGCAAGCTCGCGGACGCGCAGGCCGAACTGGAGAAGGCGCTGACCCTCGACCCCAAGTCAGAATCGGCTCTCCACCTGCTCGCGTATGTCTATGTCTCCCAGAAGCAGCCGCAGAAGGCGATTGCCCGCGTACAGCAGCAGATCGCGGCCGTTCCCAACGACAATTCCTTCTATCGGGAGCTGGCCACGCTGGACCTCCTCGTAAAGGACTACAACGGGGCTCGTGATGCCGCACAGAAGGCACTCTCCATCGCTCCGCAGGACGAGCGCGCGGCGCAGACCCTCTCTCAGGCCTACGTGAGCAGCGGGCAGGTCGACGCTGCCATCACCCTCTGGCGGCAGTGGTCGACGCAGCATCCCTCGGATGCGGTCGCCACCTCGCTGCTTGGTGAGTTGTACGACACCAAGGGCGACACGGACAACGCTCAGACCTCGTACCAGAAGTCCCTGCAGATCGATCCCCATCAGGCCTGGGCCGCCAACAACCTGGCCTACCTTCTGGTGGAGCACAACGGCAACCTCGATACTGCTCTCACGCTCGCGCAGCAGGCCCGCTCGGGCCGTTCGCAGGATCCCAACACCGCGGACACCCTGGCCTGGGTCTACTACCACAAGGGTCTCTACGCTTCGGCGCGCTCCCTGCTGGAGGATTCCCTCAAGACCTCTCCGGAGAACGCTACGATCCAGTACCACCTCGGTCTCACCTTCGAGAAGCTGGGCAACAAGCCCGACGCTGTGGCCCACCTGAAGAAGGCCGTGGAGTACGGCAAGAACTCCCCGGTCGGCCAACGTGCCGCGCAGGAACTGGGGACGCTGTAGGGCATCCTGGTCTCAGCAACGCAATCCAAACGGGGAGCCTCAGGGCTCCCCGTTTCGTTGGCTCTTCGCTCCCGCGATATCCTCATAGAGTTTCCGCTCGCGCTCAGATCGAATGGACAACCTCCTGAAACTTCACATCTAACGAGTGTCGAATGAAGACTTACCTCATCACCGGGGCTGCGGGATTCATCGGGTCCCACCTGGCCCACGCGGTGGTCGAACGCGGGGACGCCGTTCGAGCGCTCGATAACCTCTCGACCGGCCACCGTGCCAACCTCGCCGGGCTCAATAGTGCCGGTCTCGAAGTTGCGGGGCTCGAAGCTGCAGAGATCCAGGGTCGCTTCGAATGGATCGAAGCCGACCTCAATGACCGTGCCGCACTGGCCTGCGCCTGCCAGGGAGTCGACGTCATTCTGCATCAGGCCGCGCTGCCCAGCGTGCCCCGTTCCATCCTTGACCCCGCAGCGAGCCACACCGCCAACCTCGATGGCACCTTCGCTCTGCTGGAGGCCGCCCGCGCCGCCGGGGTGAAGCGCATCGTCTACGCTGCTTCGTCTTCGGCGTACGGCAACCAGCCCGGCTTCCCGCGCGTGGAAACCATGCGCTCCGAACCGATCTCGCCCTATGCCGTGCAGAAGCTGGCCTGCGAGTATTACCTGCAGTCCTACTGGCGCGTCTACGGGCTCGAGACCGTCTGCCTGCGCTACTTCAACGTCTTTGGACCGCGCCAGGACCCCAGCTCGCAGTACTCGGGCGTCATCGCCCGCTTCGCCGTCGAGATGCTGGCCGGGCGCACGCCGACGATCTTCGGCGATGGTGGCCATTCGCGCGACTTCACCTACGTGGCGAATGTAGTGAACGCCAACCTGCTCGCGGCCGAAGCTCCGGCGGAACGCTGCGCGGGTGGCGTCTTCAACATCGCCTGCGGCCAGTCGTACACGCTCAATCAGCTCTATGCTGCGCTGGCGCGGGAGCTCGGCTTCCCACACCCGCCACAGTACGCTCCGGAGCGTGCCGGGGACGTCCGCGAATCGCTCGCGGACATCACCGCCGCCCGTCTGGCGCTCGGCTACCAGCCGGATATCGGCTTCCAAGAGGGAATCGCCCGAACCGCAGCCTGGTATCGAGAGACAGGGTCCTCTCTCGCCTAGCGCATTCCTTGGAACACCATCGAAAGAGGTTGCGCCACCGAAAGAGAGTGCAGCAAACCCATTGCTGAATGCCGCCCGCGCGCATCAGATACCTTTATTCCACTGAGACTGAGGTCTCCTCGCGTTGCCGATGCCCCTGACCGCACCGATCCCGACTGCTACAACCATCACCGCCGCGGCCAGCCTCGGTGAGCTCCTCGACCGCATCCACGGCCGAACAGCGCTTGTGGGCGTCGTCGGCCTGGGCTACGTGGGCCTGCCGCTCTCCCTGCTCTTTGCGGAGGATGGCTTCCGTGTCACAGGCTTCGACATCGACCAGGCCAAGGTCGACACCCTCAACGCCGGTGGCAGCTACATCCACCGCATCGAGCCCGAGCACATTCGCGCGGCACACGCCGCAGGCTTCCACGCCAGCAGCGTCTTTGCCGAGGTTGGCCAGCTCGATGCGATCCTGCTCTGCGTCCCCACCCCGCTGCACGCCGATCACACGCCGGACATGAGCTATGTGGTCGTCACCATCGAAGCGCTCGCGCCGCACCTTCGCCCCGGCCAGCTCGTCGTCCTCGAAAGCACCACCTGGCCCGGCACCACCGAAGAGATCATCGTCGCCACCCTCGAGCGGGCTGGCCATCGTGTCCTCCGCGCCGGAGCTCCCGCCGACCACGCGTCCGCCGCGACCACGCAACCCCTCGACGGCATCCTGGTCGCCTTCTCTCCCGAGCGTGAAGACCCCGGCAATGCCACCGTCCCGCGCCGCAGCATTCCCAAGGTCGTCGGTGGCGTCGACGCCACCGCCACCGCCGCAGCCTGCGCTCTTTACGGCGAGGTCTTCGCCAGCACCGTTCCCATGTCCTCACCCGCCGCGGCGGAGATGACCAAGCTGCTCGAGAACATCTACCGCGCCGTCAACATCGCGCTGGTGAACGAACTCAAGCTCCTGTGCGCGCGCCTCCACATCGACCTCTGGGAGGTCATCGCCGCCGCGGAGACCAAGCCCTTCGGCTTCCAGGCCTTCTATCCCGGCCCCGGCGTCGGTGGCCACTGCATCCCGGTCGATCCCTTCTACCTCAACTGGAAGGGCGAGCAGGTCGGCTTCTCCGCACGCTTCATCGAGCTCGCCGGCGAGATCAACGAGTCGATGCCCGCCTACGTCGTCGACACCACGTGCGAGGCCCTGTCTGCACGCGGTGGGCAGATCAACGGAGCGAAGGTGCTCGTCCTCGGCGTGGCCTACAAGCGCGACGTCGATGACCTCCGCGAGTCGCCCTCGCTACGCATCCTCGAGCTGCTCCGCGAGGCTGGCGCAGAGATCGCCTACAACGATCCCTTCTTCCCCACGGTCGGTACCGGCCGCCACTACGAGCTGGAGATGACCTCGACCCCACTCGAAGATCTCGCGAGCTTCGACTGCGTGCTCCTCGCCACCGACCACTCCGCCTACGACGTCCGCGAACTCGTCGCGAGATCAAAGCTCTTCGTCGATACCCGCAACGCCACGCGCGGCATCGCGGCAGGAAACATTGTTCGTTGCTGATGTCCGCTGCTGACACGCCCAGCCTTGGCGAGGCCGCAATCCCCGCGTGCCATACTTGTCCCACCCATGCCTTACACCGGACAGCTTGAGTACTCCGACCATCGCAAGATGCGCACCCGCAACACCACGATCTACCGGACGCTGCACTGGCCCATCTGGATCTGGGTCTTCTTCCTCGCTCCCGGACCGCTGACCTTCTCACTCTTCGCGCATGGCTTCTCGAAGGCCAATGCCACCTGGCTGGCGCTGGTACTCATCGGTACCGGCATCGCAGCCTACCGCGGAGCTCTGCCCGGAGCTGAGCCCGCGCCCTACATCCTGCGCTTCGATGAAGACAAGCCCAACCCGCTCTATCGCCGCGTCTGCTACACCTTCGCGTGGAGCGCCGTCATCACCTTCGCGAGCCTCAACTTCGCTGGCCTCGCCGTCGCAGCCATCACCGGCCACTGGTACCTGAAGCAGATCTACAACTACGCGTACGCTCCGCTGAGCCTGACCATCCTTGCGTTTGGAGCACTCGGCAAGTTGCCACGCGTGAAGAAGTCCACCCGGGGCGAAGGCTTCGAGCGCCGTTACTTTTATGGCAGCGTGTGGTCCGTCACGCTGGCGCAGACCGTGCTCATGATTTTCTGGAAGACGCTGCCCAACACGCGCGAGGCTTCCGCGATCAAGCTCGCGATCTACGCCGCAGCGCTCGCCCTGCTCGGCTTGGCTGCAGCCAATGGCCGCCTGCCCCGGACCCGTCCCATCGTGCCGGGCGAACTGATGGTTGATTGAGCATCACGCGTTGCTAAATCGACACCGTTGCTCGCGCCTGGAACATCCCACGGAACATATCTCGGTAGCCGAAGATCACCGCCAGCTCCAACACGCCGGTCACGAGCCCCGGCGCGATCATGTGTCCGCCCGTAAGAAACAGGTGGAAGCACAGGATGTTGAAGGTCTCCGCGCAGAGCAGCACCACGCCGACAGGAAGAAAGAAGCCGGTGAGCACCATCAGTCCGCCCAGCGCCTGCACCGCCGACAACACCTTCAGCCAGCCCGAGTCGTAGAGGACCATCGTCCAGGCGAGCGCGGGCGCAGGCATGCCCTGCGGCTTCATCGGGTGAGCCAGCGCGAAGACGCCGGAGAACAGAAAGATCACACCCAGCAGGACGCGACAGACAATCACGACAATCTTCATGGAACTTCCTCCGATGCGGACGGAAAGCGGCTTGAGACGAGCGGCTTGCCGTCTGCTGGTGCGGAGACCACGATATCAAATCCCGGCCGCTGGCTAGAATGAAGTTGCGGCACCCAGCCGCGATTGGACGCCTCCCGCATGCAGCTTTCCCTCGCCAACAAGGTCGTGCTCATCACCGGAGGCTCGCGTGGCATCGGCGCTGCCACCGTCCGCGTCTTCCGCTCCGCCGGTGCCCGTGTGATCTTCAGCTACCGTGCCGCCTCGGCCCAGGCCGACGCCCTCGTCGCCGAATGCGGCGGCCCCGACGTGTGCCGCGCCCTCCAGCAGGAGCTGGCCTCCGCCGAGGATGGACAAGCCCTCGTCGTCGCCGCCATCGCAGCGTTCGGGCGGCTGGACGCCGTCATCGTCAACCACGGCGTGTGGCCCCCGCACGATCAGCCCATCGACACCATGCCCGCCTCGCAGTGGCGCTCCACGCTCGGCATCAACCTCGAGAGCGTCTTCGGCATCACCCAGGCCGCCACCGCGCAGATGCTGAAGCAGGAGCCTGCCGCTGACACCACCCTCGGCTGGAAGACCAGTCCCACGCGCGGACACATCCTCTTCGTCGCCAGCACCGCAGCGCAGCGCGGCGAGGCCTTCCACGCTGACTACGCCGCCAGCAAGGGCGCGCTCCTCTCGCTCACCAAGAGCCTCTCCTCCGAGCTCGCGCCCAAAGGCATCCTCGTCAACTGCGTCGCCCCCGGCTGGGTCCGCACGGAGATGTCCGCCAGCACACTGGCCGATCCTGTCCTGTCGAAGCCCGCCCTCTCGCTCATCCCGCTCGGCCGCCCCGCCGAACCCGAAGAGATCGCCGGCCCCCTCGTCTTCCTCTGCACCCCCTGGGCCGGGTTCTGCTCCGGAGAGATCTTCAACGTCAACGGCGGCGCCGTGCTGGTGGGATAACTCATATCTCCCGAGAGGGGCGTCTTCGCGGAAGAAGCTATAGCCGAGCCGCCTTCTGTTGTCATTCCCCTGAGCTTGCCGAAGGGGAATCTGCGTCTCAGACGCCCGGCGCTCCTTCGGGAAGCTCTGATCAAGTCGCAGGAACGGTAGGTCACGGCTTCAGCCGTGACAAAAAAGCCTGCAAAATCAACGCGGCTTTAGCCGCTGAGGTACGCTTGCAGTACTTCATGAGAGGCTCCTTCGGGAAGCGCGTTTCAAGCTCCTTCAGCGCCATCGGCGCGACCTATCGAAGCCCGCCGAGATTGCGACAACAGCGTTTCTCGTTACTAATCGGGCGGCGCTGCAAAAAGTGTCCTAAGCCTGTGGAAGGGCAGGCGCTTGTGGTTCACCTGGGTTTCGCAGTTCCTCAGATCCTTTCCTGCTGGCCCGCAGCCTCGGAATGGCGAGGGCGAGGATCGAAACCGTGGTCGCGATTATCAGCCCCATGAACCATTCGGAAAAGGTATAGAGCCTGTCGACCTCGGATCGTATTTCTGTGGCGTCGGTTTTTTCGCGCTCCTGAATTGTGTCGACATCTTTCTTTAGAAGCGGAACTGACAGCGCCTTCACTGGATCATTCATTAAGGCACCTTCGAGTGCGGTCAGCCTGCCGGCTATTTGTTTTTGCTGTTCTACGAGCTGATCTATTAGGGCTCTGTCTTGATCGGATAGTTTCACAGTTCCACCCGCTGCCGATGCGCTACTTGTACTTGTAAGCTTTTCAACGAGATCGTTCAGCCGCTGTTGCGCCACTCGTTGAATCTGAACTGTTGCCTCGACTTCGCGAGAGCGCTCGTTCAGCAACATCTGCTGTGCCCTGGCCTCGTCTGCTCTACGCTGCAGGCTGGTCTTGTATGAAGAGAAGAAGCCCGCCACGGCCGTCGCGAGAGTAATTGAAGCCACAAGAGTACTCAGGAGCGTCCCATAGGACGACCCAATACGTGAGTCCCGCTGGCGCTTAGAGGGCACGGGAAACTTTACCACACGACTGCGTCAAGGGAGCAGCTGGCGCAGACTTGATCTGAAACACAAGAAGAATGGCAGATGGCCATCCTTAATCTGCCCAACAATCTCGGGCGTCTCATGCATCGCGCATTTACGAGGATGGCTTTCCACGATCCCTCGAGGGACTGAACAGCTTAGCACCTTGATGCCAAATCAGCGAATCGGCGGTCAGTCCCCATAAGTCGGCTTGTCGTAAGTAATTCTCTTGATCACCGAACCGCCCTCTTCCCTCCCGTCCCGCGATCATCCGCCCCTTGCATGCGCCCCGCCCCAGGCACCGTCTAATCTAGACAGGGAGCCCAGCTCCCGCGGTGCCCAACCCACGTATGAAGCTCCTCACTCTCCCTCGCCGTCTCGCGCTTGCCGTGTTCCTCCTGCCACTGTTGGCCGTGCCCGTGCGCCTCCACGCGCAGGCCTCCGCACTTCCCAG
>Ga0302187_10001527_pt1 | contig 19632 bp, 22 predicted proteins | sample II_Bog_E1_3_FD_202120 | JGI IMG/M metagenome (GOLD analysis project Ga0302187, IMG submission 202120) | Peat permafrost microbial communities from Stordalen Mire near Abisko, Sweden - II_Bog_E1_3 | ecosystem: Environmental > Terrestrial > Soil > Wetlands > Peat | place: Sweden: Abisko...
AGGACAGCAAGACCATCGGCGATGGACCGAGACCGAGTTTGAGATCGTTCGCGAGGAACTTGTGAAGCGATCGATCGAAGAAGTAGCGAGGAAGGTCAATCGTACACCGAAGGCGATCCGAAACATGCTCAAGAGAAACAACCTCAGCTTGCGCGAGATCCGGTGCGACCTATTTTCAGTGGAGAGCCTGGCAAATGCCCTCCGGGTGCGAAAAGCGGAGGTCGTCTTCTGGATTGAACAGGGATGGCTCCAGGCATCCATTGCCTGCCGCGGCAAGCGGAGGTCCTACATCATCACGCCCGAAGCGCTGATGAGCCTGTACAAGCAGCATCATGGCGATGTCTTGAAGCGCGGCATTCCGAATCAGGCCCTCTTCGAGGCATACGTTCAATACTGCTTTTCCCCGAAACACACGGTCGGAGAACAGCTGTTGGATGTCCGACGTGACAAGCGTGAGCGGGCGGCCTACGCGGCAGCGGGAACCAGGGAACCTGATGACGATGAAGAAGAAGGAGAGGAGGGCCAAGATGCGGATGACGAAGAAAGCTATCGCGGCGATATGGAAGGTTCCAACGGGACCAGGGAAGGCTCACGGATCGAGTATGAATGACGTCTGCCCGTCCTGCGGTGCAAGAGTCACTTTGCCTCGGTCATCGATTCGAGAGGTTATCGTGACCTCCGTTGGCGGGTGCCTCTTGGCGGTCATGCTGGTGTCCGCCTGCTGGGTCACCGAACAATGGATCGAGCGGGAAGGCCAGCGGATCCTCGACAACATGGTTTGGCACGAACCGCTCGATAGCTGGAGCCTATGAGAATCGGGGGCGGGATTCGGTTCTGGTAGACCTCGATGTCTATCCCCATTCGAATTCTCGGCCTGGGCTCTGCACCCCCGCCGACGATTCCAGATCAAGGTTGTCTGTCATAACCCGCAATCAGAGACTCGGCACTCGCCGGTCCCCAGCGGCAGAATTGCTAGCCCCGGAATCTTCCGCCCCGGCGACAGCGTGAACCTGGCGCGGATGATTTTGGATCGAGTGGGCCGACAGTAAGGTGGTAGCCTCGGTTCATGTGCGGGCGATACGGCCGGAGAGCGGACAAGCAGCGGATCGCAGAGTGGTTCCATACCCACAACACCGATGTGTTCAACGACGAATATTACGAGATCAACAGTACCCGCCTCGCGCCCTCTTACAACATTTCCCCGGATAGCATTCAGCCAGTCGTGCGGCTCGATCGCGACACTGGCGAGCGTGTTTTGGCACTCATGAAGTGGGGTCTCGTGCCTTACTGGTCCAAGACACCAAAGGCGAATTTCAGTTCTATCAATGCGCGCTCAGATAAGCTTGAGAGCAGCGGCGCCTGGCGAGAGCCATGGAAGCACCGTCGTTGCCTCATCCCAGCAAGTTTTTTCTACGAGTGGGAGCCACTGACCAAGGAGGAAGAGAAGAAGAGGCTTAGCAAGCCATGGGCAGTTTCGCTCGCGGATGATTGCCTTTTCGCATTCGGAGGAATCTGGGACAAATGGAAAGGTCAGGACGAAGACAAAAACGAGATCATTGTTGAAAGTTTCAGTATCATTACGACGGATCCGAACGAAGTTCTGGAACCGTTTCACAACCGTTGCCCACTCATCATCGAACCGAAGGAATATGAGCGATGGCTTGCATCTGCGGAGCGGTCACATCTGCCGATTGATCTCGTTCGAACATATGCAGCCGAGGGAATGAAAGCCTGGCGAGTGGCCAAACTCCAAGGGAATGGTCCACACCTGCTGGAACCCCTCGCTGACTCCTAGGAATGGACTGCAGCCGGACAAATAGAATTGACGCTGATTTGCTCAATCAATGACATTTCTTCCAGAACGCTGCGCAAATTTGTATTGGGACTGCATCATGTGTGCGAAATATGTGCTCGAACCGTCGCCTTGGTGCTCCTCGAGGCTCACCAAAAAGTATGCAAGGGGCTTCGAAGAGGGCGAGGCGATAGCTCTGCGATCCGAGGGCCTGAATCCGCTGGCTGGCCAGGATCATGAAGCCGACGTCCTGATGAACGAGGCATGCGATCTTGCGAGCCTAGCACGTCCGCGTTGGAGGTTCTATCGAATCTCACCGAGGCAACAGCCGAAGTTGATTTATCCTCCGCAGTTCAGATCGCGGCATTTCTTGAGGCTGAGTCATCCCCCTCAGCGATTGGATGGACTAAGAAAAGCTGGAAATAGGGCAAACCGAGCGCCATACGCCCAAGGTGAGAGCGTCATATCGGTTGAAGAAAGTTTGACAATCGAATCTGTGAAGCGTTTGGTTGACGTCGTTCAAGGTTAGTTCCCCTTGGCCCAGCATTCCCCCTCTTTGCGCTCCGCAATAGCGCGCGATCAGACCGAACAAATGAATCTCCGTGTGCGCCCCGAATTGCAAACGAAAGGCGGGAGATTGTACATAATAGCGGCAAGGTTGATCTGGATCGAAGGTCGAGGCCCGTCTGCTTACGTGGGGATGTCCAGAGACGAGGGCGAACATGGGAACATCCCGATGAGCCTCTTCGACGAATCGCCACAAGGTGGACGTAGCCGTATTCCCATATCTAGCCGCCAACGCTCTTACGTTGTCAATAGTCGGAAGGTGATCGAGTGCTTCCGCTCGAAAACACGGCCCAAGAAACAGGAGTTGTCCGGCGGCATAGTTTGCTTCAGCTTCCATTTGTTCATGGCACAGCGGAAGGAGCGTTTGTTTGTCGTCCCCCAGCATCATCCCTTCATGCCATGGAATGACACTGTGACCAATCTCATGCGCCTCGCTCCAACGATGTTTAAGTTCGGGAAGTGCTTGATCGATTAAGATGCGCTTCTGGTCCGGAAGATAGAGCGCCTTTAAGCTGAACTTCCTGATTGCGTCGCGAAGAAGCGCCGGGCGCCGTAGCACTTGGATGCCGGCTACCTTCAGTTTGCTGACTGTCTCTCTAAGAACACCGTCATCTTCGCTGTTATAGAAGTTGCGATCCAGGCTCAACAATTCCCGAACGATGCGAAGATCCAGCGGCGGCTGTGGATTACCCAAGCCTCGCAACAGCTTCTCAATCTGTTTGTCTACATCAGCTGTCGTTCTCGTCCGCAGGGTTGGATTGATCACTTGCTGATTCTACGGCGGCTCGGCTCAACACGGACACAAATTGTTCAAGCGCAAGGTGTTCTGAGTCGGACAGCCTTTCAACCGATTGGGAGCGGGCAGCAAAACGGACGGTTTCTTGCCTCAGATTGGGGTCCCGCGGCACGCTGAGGCCCGATATTTGCATAAGGTTTGTCTGTGGGATTTTGAAAACTCTTGCCAGCTGGTAGACGGTTCGCGGTTCCGGAAGGACGGTAAGATCGTCCTCGATCAGCAGCACATCGCCAATTTCCAAATCGGCCTCCGATGCGAGATCTTCCACTGTCCACCCTTTGCTGCGACGCATCAGCTCGATGAACTTCCCAAATGCGACCCTTGACTGCTCTCTTTCGACCAACTGGGGCCTAAAGGCGCTTGCAAAATCAGGATCCATAGCCAATGCGCCGGCCGCAATGAAGTGCCCTTGCTCACGCTCCGCTCGCGCTCTCCACCATGTTTCATCCCGCTCTGTAGCCATGAAAGTCCTCCTTAGCGAAGAAAAGCCGTTGCTTGTTGAGCTGTCATTTCGAAATAGCGCAGATTGAAGTACATCGTGTCCGGTCCCAGATCGGACATGCCACAGGCGTCACGGTAAAAAGACTCCGCTTGCGTTAACGAATGAAGCCCGATCCGACCACGAAAGTCTTCTTCCAAGCTCAGATCGACGGCTGCAGTGATCAGCGCTGATCCCACCCCCCGGTACCTCGGTGTTGCGATATCGCTCCGGTTCCAAGGGGCAGTTTCAAGATATTCAACATACACCAAAGGCTTGCCAGCCTGCGCCGGCAAGCGCGCATTGTGGTTCAAATCAACCCGCATGAGACCCTGCGTGACCCCTTGCGCAATTACCGCAAAGCCGCGAAAAGCCAGGAGGCCTCTCATCTGCTTTGTTTTGAATTCCCAATCCCAGTGCGCGGATTGCGGCCAACGCGACTTCGGTACCTGGTTTGCCCTGAGCCTTGCGAGCGTCTCTTCCAGCGCTGGGCGCCAGTATTGGTTCCAATCGGAGATTTGTTCCTCCCCAATTTGGCTCAGCAAGATCGCCGGAACCGCATCTCCGGATGATGAATCCGTGAGGATGACCGGCGAAGGACCCTCGCTCATAACAGCATCAGCTCAGACTTGTCGTTCTGTAGGGTGTCTTCAATGAACAGCTTATGTCCCAGTTCGAGTCGCGCCTCGATCGTCTGATAGAGACGCAGGGCCTGTCTGAGTACCGCCGTCTTCGACAGGTCCTTCTTCACCGAGAGCTCATCAAGAGCCTGCATCTCGGCTTCAGAGAGATTCAACGTCATCGTTTTCTTATCCTGCATGGGACACCCCGAAGCTACCGGTCTAAGGAAAGTATGCGACGATTTCCATATTTTGTCCACTTGTGATATATATTTCTTAGCTAATTTTTAGCTAATTTTAGAGTAAAGGAATCCGATATGGCACGCTCTCACGTTTCTCACTCAGAGATTGCTCAGTTCGCCGACGAGAAGGTGAACCTGAAGCGCGACGACGCAATCGATCTTCGCCGGCAGGCAAACATGCTTCGGGATCGCCTCGAATCCTACCTGGCTGATCACCCGGACTTTGAACTGCGCAAGATGCTTCTGTCCGGGAGCCTCGCCAAAGGGACGGCTTTGAAATCGATCAGCGATATTGACGTGGCTTGTTACATCAGCTGCGACCAAGCGCCGCATAAGGTATCGGAGCTGATCCCCTGGCTCGCCTCGAAGCTGGAGAAGGCCTTTCCCAACTTCAAACCCGAGCAGGTGACACGAAAGACCTATTCGGTTGGCGTGAAGTTCATCACGACCGGAAATGAAGTGGATATTGTCCCAATCCTTTATTCGGGAGACCCGGAATGGCGTGGTCTGTTGATCTCGAAGGACACCGGAGAGGAACTGATGACCAGTGTGCCGCTTCATCTGAAGTTCATTCGGAAGCGGAAGGATGCAAATCTGACGCACTTCGCGCAAGTCGTTCGCTTGGCGAAGTATTGGGCAAAACTTCAGAAGCAGAATGACGGTTTCCGTTTCAAGTCCTTCATGACTGAGTTGATCGTGGCGCATCTTGCCGACGCTGGCGCCGCACTGAACGATTATCCGGAGGCGCTGGCCGCTTTCTTCAACTTCATCGCCACGGATGCCCTTCGGAGCACGATCGCCTTCCCGGACTATTACAAGCCGTCCGACTGCAAGAATACCTCGGAGCCAATCCGGATCTGGGACCCTGTCAATTGCGAAAACAACGTGGCGAAGCTCTACACCAACAACAATCGTGACCTTTTGGTCGAGGCAGCCTTGGACGCAGGCGATGCGATCGACGCCGCGTTACGGGCAACAACCAAGGCAGAGACGGTCCGCTATTGGCAGAAGGTCTTTGGCCCCGCGTTCAGCGCATAGGAGGAAAGATGAGTACAAGTTATTCAGTGAGCAGTTCAGAAACTTTCAGCTTGACGGATGCCAAGAAGATCGCCTCGAAGGTCTCGACGGATCTAAAGCGTCTCCAGCGGCTCTATGGTCGCCCTTACGATCCGACCGACCAGCGAATCGATGAGTTCGAACAGGAGTTGACGTATCTGCTCAAACACGATGTCGTCGGCTCAGTCGTGTACGGCTACCAGAGGAATGGACAATGGACCAAAGCTTGCGTCCGATATACAGCGTCGGCCGGCGGCAAACTTGAGGCTGACGACGACCCCGGAAAGCTTCTTCCCGGGCACGACATCGAAGGTGCAACATTCACTTCCTTTCTCACGTACAACGTCAACTGGTCTTCCCTTGGTGCGGCAAAACAAGCTGAAATTGAGCGCACCAGCCCTATTCAACGCGCATCCGGAAGTACTCCGCCACTAGAAAAGGGCTATTGGAACAACGATCTCTCCTACTCCGCCGGCGGTCGCGGAGTCGTCCGCAGCACCGTGAAAGGTTAGAACGATGACACATACAGACCTGGACCTGCTCTTCAACCGGCGGCTTGACTTTCCCGATCATGCGGCAGCAAAGCGGCTGCAGCGCCTGGTTGGGTTGGATGAAGTGAAGTCTCGGCTCAGCAAAACTCTTGGCGTATTGGTAAACCACCACGGGCCACAGAACTGGGCTAAGAAACACCATCCAAATGCTTCCATCCTCCTCGACTACCTGAGCCGTCGTCCTCCCTTGGTTATTTTCGCTGGTGATGTCGGTACGGGAAAGACAGAACTGGCTGAACTTATCGGCGATGCCATCGCCCGGCAGGAGGATATTCCGATTACACTCTTCCCTCTCAGCCTTTCAACTCGCGGCAGTGGAAGAGTTGGAGAGATGACGCAGTTGCTGACAGAAGCGTTTGAGGTTGTAGTGCAACAGGCATTGCGACTGAAAGGAAAGGGGTCCGCGAAGACGGGAGGCGCCATCATCATGTTGATCGACGAAGGAGACGCCCTGACCCAAAGCCGCGAAGCAACACAAATGCACCACGAAGACCGCGCGGGCGTCAACGCGTTTATCCGCGGTGTGGATCGCGTCGCCGAGCAGCATCTGCCCGTCGTTGTCATTCTCTGCACGAACAGGCTATCTTCGATTGACCCTGCCGTTCAGCGGCGCGCAGCCGATATCTTTCGTTTTGTCCGGCCCAATGATGATCAGCGCCGCGCAGTTCTCGGAGTTCCTTTGACTGAGGCCGGCTTCTCTCAAACGGAGATCGATGAACTGGTGAAGCTGACCGGGCCCACGAAATCCTCCCCGGCAGGATTCACGTTCTCGGACTTGACGCAGAGGCTTTTGCCCACGCTGGTCCTGGACGCGTATCCCGATAAGGCCATAAGTTTCCGGCGCGCGGTTCAGTTGCTGGACACGATCGTGGCAACGCCACAGTTTTTGGAGAAATAGGAGTCCTTTATGACGCAGGCTATTTCGACACGGAGAGATGGCGATCGATTTCAGGCACGCCTGTTCTGGAAGAAGGCTGCTCGGATGTTGATTGCGACCTCGAATATCGCAAGGGTCGGGTTTGAGGTCGGACCGAAGAGCTTTGACGACATCTGGGTGGACTATTCCGGTTACGGGGGGCCAATCGATCACGAGGGGATTCCAGTCGCCAGAGATCACTACCAGTGCAAATGGCACGTCACCCTGGGGCATTACGGCTACCTTGACCTGACTCTGCCCGAGTTTATCAACGCCGATGCCCACTCTTTGTTACAGCGGGCGCTGCAGGCACAGTTACTGCATGCTCCAGAAGGTACAGGATGCCGATTTCATCTCTATACCAACTGGAGAATCGATCACCAGGATCCGTTGCGGGAACTAATTCACCGGCGCGCCAACAACCTTCGACTCGACAAGCTCTATGCCGGAACGACTGCGAAGAGCGCTTCCGGCCTCCTGAGAAAGGCCTGGCGTGAACATCTGGATATTCCCGACGAGGCTCTGCGGCTGCTTGCCCGTACCCTCGCATTTAGCGAGACGACCGAGTCCCTTGAGGAGATTCGAGAGCGCCTGAACGATCTATTTGCGACTGCTGGATTGAGACAGGTCCCCGCGAACGAGAGCGCCTTCATGTATGACGAGGTTATCTTTCAATGGATGGCTCAAGGCCGGACCGAGTTCGATCGCTCTTCTTTTTATGCAGCTTGTAAGAAGGAGGGTCTCCTCGAAAAGGGCGGCCCGAATCCCATCGTCTATGGAGTTAAGTCCTTCGAACATCCCACCGACCCTTTGGAGGAGCGCTGTACCGCAGTGCTGAATCTACTTCCGAAGTTCTATGAAAGGCAAATCCGGCCTGAGTCCGACTGGACAACGAATCTCTACCCCGAGCTCCGGAAGTTCCTGATCGAGGCCGCGAAGGCAGCACCAAGTCTTCGCCTCGCGCTAGACGCCCACCTGACGCTCGCTGTTGCGGCAGGAACTATCTTGAATGTCAAAAGCGGCAGAAGTATTGAAGTCGAACAACGCACCAACGGACGGCGCATCTGGACGGCCACTGATGAGGAATCGAACCCTGCGTGGCCCTCGCTCGCATTCGCGTCTGAAGAAATGGATCCGCAGTCAGTTGATCTTGTTGTCACTGTCGGGCTCACTCACGATCCCTTGCCGATGGTGAAGTCGTATATCGCAAAGACGCGAATGAAGCCACATACCAGACTGTCGGCACTTCCAACCACTGGTCCTGCTTCAGCAAGCGTTCAGTGCGGTCGTCACGCCGTCGAACTCGCAGAGCAACTCGTCGACCGTATCGCCCAGTACCGTGCGGAGTTTGGGTTCGATGGGGTGGTTCATCTGTTCATGGCTGTACCAAACGCCTTTGCCTTTTTCCTGGGACAAAGACTGACCCGCGTGGGGCGGGTGAAGCTTTACGAGTATGACTTCGAAGGCCAGCATGGCGGTTCCTACGAGTCTTCCTTAGACTTTCCGGTTGCGCCGGAGACCGTCTGATGAAGTGGCCAACCCGCGCACAGGGGCGAGGGAAATCACGTTCTATCAGGATTTGAAAGGGGTGACATTGATCGCGCGACTCAGTGACCACTGCATTTTCAGGTATTCCGGGGGGCGGGGACGAGAAGCCAACTTCCCAGCACCAACATCTATGCCTCCAAGCCGCAACAATCCCAAGGTTGAAAACCATGATCTATTTCGATGCCGCCTATCTTTTCTTGTTTAAGGGATGAGGAGCTTCGAAGACAGTTTCGGGAGACGGTATTGAAGTCATCCAACCCCTCAGTATCCCGTACTCGTCAAGCGAAAATTGACCCTGCACTCCTCCATCGTCAAACACGAACTGAATCTCGGTGCCGCCACGATATTCCAGAAGTTCGTCAAAGCGACGCTCTCGGATGAATCTAAGGATCGCTCTGTCAAATCCAATGAACGCAATTGGTAGCGCGGTGTCCGTTCTACTCCCTAAACGATACGGAGCAGCGACAGCCCGACTTTCCCAAAAGCTGCCAAGAAATTCCTGAATGACCGTCCCTTTCCGCAACCGAATAACGACCCTATAGAACGCACGACTTTCATGCTTATCCGAACCTAGCTTATGAAGCAATGGCTCCTCTTTAGAGAATAGGTTGGAGGATTTTGACAGATCATCAAGGCGCTTCGCTCCCACCTGATTTTGCAAATCTTCGCCAAATCTGCGCGCATAGTATCGAATGACGGACCGAATGTACTCTTCGCGGAAAACCACTCCAGTGTGCTCAGGATCAAGTAGTTCCACATCAAATCCTCGCTTCGCTGTAGACCACGTTGCAAATACAATACCGACGGCACTACTGTAACCCCTCGACGCTCCTGGGTTCAGAAATCCAGTGTTCTTTAGCTTTTTCGCAAAGGATTTCCTATGAGGATTCAATGAAACTCCATTAAATGTGCCCTTGGCCTCAATGAGAACCCGTTTCCCGTCAGGTGAAAATGCTTCGTAGTCGAAGTCACCGCCGAGCTTGTCAATGGTCCGGAAATCTATGACCTTCGCGGCTGTGAGGAGGTGTAGACCCGCTCCAACTCCCAGAAGTTCGGAACAAAGTCGCTTGATGTCACCGTCTCCCGGATCTTCCACCCACAGCCGCTTTTGCCTCACTGTAGGTTTGACCATTGAGATAATTGCCCAAGCGAGCGCGGTCGCCGCCTCAACTTGCGGTGTGCTGCCAACCTTCAAGGCTGAGTCAGCTATGCAATCCACAAAATGGCTTCCGGCATGATCGATGAGTGGCGGCAAGGAGAGTTCTTGCCCGCGCTTTACAAGGCGCTTTACCCACGCCGGTGCAGAGCCTGCGGGACATTGTCGGTTTGGATACTTCTTATTGGCCTTTGGTTCCCGGACACGAACGTGAAAATCTTGATCTGGGACGGCCGCTAGAGTGATACAAGCCGTATCGTTTGACATACCCAATGAGAGTAGCAGCATAGCCCCTGCTACATAAGACCTGCCCCAGATCGATCTGCTATGCCAAGAGTCGGCTACATGCGAAGGGGGCCAACGCGTGCAGGGCAACGCCCTCTTCCTAACCTGCGGCGCCTACATTGATTCAGTCTTGACTCTCCCACCATTCCCAATCAGGCTCGGGGCCCTTTGCTCCAATTCGAGGTGCCAACTCATCATGCTTGTATTCAATCTGACTGGTTCTGTGAAAAACGATGCTCCCATCCTTGTATTTAGCTGGAAACTTGATCCCCTTGGGAGTTGGCTGTGGAAACAAAACGACATTTGTTCCTTCTGCTCGTTGGGCAGACGGATAGAACAAGCCATCAAAGGGGTTCGGATGTTCGTACGCGAGATATTCCGTCATCGCCTGAGTGATGAAATATTCTGCTTCATGCCCTGGGATCACAGGACGAGAAATCAAGTTGCCTAATTGGCGCAGGAACGCGAATCGTGCGGCCTGTCGCTTATAATCCGGCTGAAAATAACTAAGTGACTTCTTGGCATTCTCAAACCGGGTAAAGTCGAGCATCCGAAGCGGCTTTGTTGTTTCGACAGTGATCGTACCAGTCTCGACCCGAAGCGCAGGACGGAGTTCAGCGAGACAGGTTTTCAACTCCCGTGCTCCATAGAACAAGGAAACCCCGTCGGCATTCATGCGGCCTGCACGTGCGCTGCCTTGAGGAGGCGGACCGACGTGCTTGTAGGGTTGCTCGATCATCTTTTTTCTCAGGCCATCTGAATCACATATGCGGCTGCGATAAAATGGAGAGCCAGCCGGAAGAAAATGGACTAATATGCCGTCGTCCCTTGTCCTCTCGGTATAAGTGAGCTGGGTTTCGATGTCGCTGAATAACTCATCGAAGAAATCTTTAACCTTGAAGCTGAAGAATCGGCGTGTTTGCCTGATTTCCTTGTCCAGATGCCTCCAAATGGTCGCATGGTTCTGATCGGACGCATACAACCTGACATAGCTGTGTGCTGTACTGAAGAAGGCCTCGTCGCCGTCGGGAGGCCAGCATCCTTCTGCGTCAATCACTGCCTCTACAATCTCGTCGTTGAAGTCGAAGTATTGGCCTAAGATTTCCTGCACAAAGTAGTCGAGGTCATCGCCCTCCTGCTCCAGATGGCCGTTTTCATCATCCTCAGACGAAAAGCGTCTGACCTCATCGCCCAATGCAAGGAGTTCCCGAAGTATCGGCTCCAAGATTTCGCCAAGACGTGAAATTGTAATTGACTTCTGCTGCCCAACTCCGCAAGCATCACACTTTGCAGGCAGCCCCTCTTTGTCGACGGCCGCTTTGAGGAAGATGTCTTCTATGCAGCCTGAACAGATGTGACTCGCCATCTTTTCGCCTCGCAGGAAGAATCTGTTTTTCCTGGGATTATACGGCGGTGAGAGCAAATCTGCGGTTTTCGGCTAGCTAGAGTGAGCGCCAGGGTAGAAAATCGATCCCGATAAAACGCCCTAGCATCCGCGAGTCCTCAATTTCCCGTTATCTGCCCTCCCTTTCGGACCAGAATTCACCTCCGACCCCCAGTCCGGCACACAAGCGGCACACAAGACGACATGAAGATTAGGGTTTATTGCGGTTTGAGCGAGGTGTTATTGATTGACGGAATTCAGGGACATCAAGCCGAGGCGAAAATGCGACACCCCCAAGCTCCTTTCAGGCCACTCTCAGATGTGAACCGCGGCGAACTTCCGCCCCTGAGACATGTTCATCACGCATCGCAGCTGCTTTAATCGCGTCCGCGTTCGGTCGCATTTCTTGAACTGACGACTCCAAAGACTTGGAAAGTTCGTCTGGAAGAAGTGAGAGCACCGTCTCCCAGACAACTCCGTCAATCCGCGCGTCAATCCAGCAATATGACTTCGGGAGCGCGGTTTCATCGGTGATCCGCACGGAGTCCTGGCTGTTCTTCTGCGCGCGCAACGTGAACTGGTAGCCTTCGATCTTCTTGAGGTCCCGGCTAAGGAGGTAGTAGAGCACCATATTCTTGGTTCGCTCCACCCTGCCGGCTGCGGCGCGGGCCCGATCTGTTAACCGCATGGCCTCGCTCCGGCAATACTGTTCTCGGGCTTCCATAATACGCACAAAGCGGCCGATCCGGTCAACCTTCTCGCCGTGTGCCTCGCAGAATTGCTGGAATTGGGCAACTAGGTCCTCCGCTGCCTGACCTTTTGACTCAACCTGCCCTTCGATTTCTTCGAGGAGTCCGTCTAGCTCCATGTCGATTTCAAACAGCGAGCTTGCTTCCGCAATCGATGCCATCTGTGTTTCTCCTTCTCAGACGTTCTGAATTCTTCACAGGCATTATGCCGCTACCTTCTGTCGCACACAGAGAGAGCGGGCGGCGTGATGCGCCAGTTGGTCGGCGCGGGCCTGGTCGCGATGCCCGCTGTGACCTTTGATCCACTTCCATCGGATGGGAAGACTTGGGTTCAGCTCGATCAGTTCCGTCCACAATTCGCGGTGCTGCAGTTGGGTTCCGCGCCGGTTTCGCCAGCCTTGGCGCTGCCAGCGGGAGACAAATGTGCGCATTCCATAAATCAGGTATTCGGAGCCCGAGTGAAGCTCGATCGGCGCTCGGCCTCGCAACGACCGAAGCGCCTGAACCGCCGCGACAAGTTCCATCTCGGAGATGGTCGTCCAGGGATGTGCGCCCGACATCTCCCAACGGTCTTTTCCCTGGACTACGACGACGCCCCATCCGCCAGGGCCCGGATTGCCGATCGCGGAGCCGTCCGTGAAAATGCGATATGTCTGATCCACAGAGAGCCTCCTTCCCGAAAACGAATTTGGGGCATTCACCGCCAGACAGCGGTTGAGCTCGAGATTTACGTTGGGCACTGGGGCCCAGGGCAAGCTCTAGACCCTCTGGGCTAGGCAGCCTGCATCGGAATGACAGCTCCGAATGGGGCTCTCTGGCCCCCGGTCGAAGCCCACAGCACGGGATAGGTGGGAGCCGAAGGCGGGAACGATCCATACAGATCTGTCAGGAAGACCAGGGTCTGCGGCAGAATACCGTGCTCATTGAGCCAATCAAAGCATGGGCCAAATTCGGTGCCGCCGCCTCCCACCGGGCTAAGGTGAACCGGTTGGCCGGACGCGTATGTCTCCACCTTCTGCACCTCTGAATCGAAGTAGAGAACATGGACACGCTCCGGCCGCTGGCCTTCGAGAATCGAACGCACCTCGGCCTCGAAGAGCCTCAGTTGCCGCGCATTCACGGAGCCAGAGCAGTCGACGGCGATCGCGATCTCCCCGACGCCCTCGCGTATCACTCCTGGCAAGTAGAGACCCGCCCAGACATGGCGGCGGTTAGGGCGCATCCAGCTATAGTCGGCCGGTATCGTATCCGACCAGAGCCGGCGTAGCATCTCCCGCCAGTCGACCGAAGCCTCGGCCGCACCTTCCAGCGTGCGTTGGAGACCGGCCGGAACCTTGCCCGCCTGCCGGGCAACCGTCGTGGCCTGGTTAACCGCCACATCCCACTCCCTCGCCTGTTCTTCAATGGTTGGGGTTTCCTCGTCCGGCAGCGGCGCATCGAGGACCTGGCCAATTCCACCTTCAGTAACGGGAGGGGAAGGTTCGTTTGAATCGCAGCCAGGGGACGTCTCATTTTTCGATTCCTCCCCTCCGGGCTCTTCGTCTCTACCCTCTTTGCCGGAGTCTTGCTCTGTTTCCGATTCCGATTCAAAGAGGTTGTAGATCTGCTCCGCGCTCATTCCACGAAAGCGATTGTCGATGAGCACACCATCGGGCAGCGAGAGTCCGGCGTCAACGAGCAAGGGATTGATGGCGAAGTCGCAGGCTATATTCCACAGTTTCGGATCGCGGCCGGACCCGCGCCCTGGTGCGCCCCATGTTGATCGGCCACGTCTCGGCTGACTTTGCGGTCGTGTTTGACGGCCGTCCAGATGCTGATGTGGACGGCGGCGAGCATTGCCTTTTCCGTAATCATTGAATGACCTCCCGGTAATCCACGCCGAAACGAACAAATTCCGGAGTGTGGGTTATGGCGGTGTCCCGTGCCGCCGCGTCGCGCATGGCCATCACCCGCATCTCGGTCGGCATCCGGTCGAGATACGCGATCCCTCTCCCTACCGAGGTGTCGCTCAAGGCCCTCCCCAGGGCGGTAGCAATGGCGATTTGCGCGGAAGGCTCCGTGGGAAGCGGCGCCGTCGTGGGGTTCAAAAGGATTTCGTCGATCGAAGGCAATTGGCGAAACAGGCGGATGAAAGCGACAAGTTCCGAAGCCGCTGCCGGCCCCACCGTTCCATCCAGGAGCTGCGCCTCAAACTCGCTGGCCCCCGAGAGAAACTGCGTCTTCTGACGACGGGCGATACCGCAAAGCACCTGTGAGGCCATCTCCCAGGAACGCGGAGTGGGCCACGCGTGAGCGCCTGACGTCGCGTCCGCTGTATGCAGAAGCTCAGGCTTGAAGCGGAGGAAGGCGATGATCTCCGGCCGGACCTGAGCCTTCACCGCCCACCGGCACCAGTCGTCGAGATCCGGTTCAAGATCAAGATGCACGAACCGGTTGCGCAACGGTCGCGGCATCGCGAAATGGACGCCACGCTCCGATGCTGGATTGCCGGCGGCGATGACCACCCATCCGTCGGGCAGCACATACTCGCCTAGCTTGCGATCCAGCACCAGTTGATAGCAGCCCGCCTGGGTCATCTGCGGCGCCGAGGTCAATTCATCGAGAAAGAGAATGCCTTTGCCTGTGGTCGGCAGGAACTTGGGTGGGACCCATTCGGTCTGGTCTTCGGCGATCCGCGGCAGACCCCGAAGATCGACCGGGTCAAGTTGCACGGCCCGCACGTCGAGAAAGTCGTAGTCGAGATCGTTGGCGACCTGGGAGACAATCTGTGACTTCCCAACGCCGCACGCTCCCCAGATATGCAGGGGCACACGTTCGCCGATCAGCGCGTGAAGCGCCTCATAGAGTTTTGATGGTTTCATGGAGTATCCTCGATTGGTTGGAAATGCGCGGGAGTCAACTTCTGGTCAAGTACGATATCGGGCTGGAATTGGTGAGCTTCCGGATTGGACGGTCCACCCGGAACGCGCGATTTCAACCCCAGATGGGCTAGATGAGCGCCTCGGGATCGTCAACCCAGGATCATGCCTAGGCAGATCGGCGAGCACTCGCCGACTTCAGGGTGCCGTTATGCCGTTAACGGATGCCTACGGGATTTGGCATTGATCGAGATCGGAGTTTAACGAAAACCTGATTGAGGTTCTTGCTCTCCCACCCTTCGCAAAATGCGCGAGGGATGTGGCACCCATTTCAAGGGCCAATCAAGGGCGGGCCACCCGCCACGGGCTGGGTGCCTGATCTGGTGGGCTGGGTATTCAATAAGACTTTCTTATCTACACAGCAGAACAGTCTGAATTAATGTACGATTGGTGGCAAATTCAATATGAAGGTTTGGTCATGGCCACCTTTTGTCATAGCTGCGGCGCCACGCTGCAAGCTAGCTCGCGATATTGCCCGGAATGCGGCGTAGCAATATCCGTGTCCGAATCTGTGGCTCCGCGTGTGTTAATCCCCCAGCGCCCCCGCCCCAGAGGACCGAAAGTCTTTATTGGTGTAGTCCTGGTGTTTTTCATCGTGGCAGTTATAGCGATCATCTCTAGTCACTCGACATCCGATGGCAGTCAAGCCGCGCACGAAGGTCAAGAACAACAACAGAACCTGAATCCAACTTTGCCTAGCTCCGAAGTCAGCTTCATCAGCATTGTGACCAGCGCGCAAGATGAAGCACGGGGAACTCAAAACGATATGCAAAAGGGCGGGGTCAAGAGTTCGAGGGATAAGGCAATGTGCGCCGCGATGGCATCCCTTCAAGTTCACGACTGGGTCGGCACTGTCAAAACGATTGATTCAAACAGTGACGGGAAGGGCGTGCTGGCAGTCTCGATAGCACCCGATGTGCTCGTCACCACGTGGAACAATTCCCTTTCTGACTTTGAGGATCACACATTGATTGAGCCGGGCACATCTGTATTTCAGACGGCCTCCGCGATGAAGCCGGGACAACTCGTGGCGTTCTCGGGGAGATTCTTTCCCAGTCACGAGGGTGATTGCATTCAGGAGAGCAGCCTCACCCTTGATGGGAAAGTGGCCTCCCCTGACTTCATCTTTCTATTTTCGGATGTGTCAGCGTACCGTTACGATCGAGCACCAGCCGCCTCCGAAAACTCCAAACCCTCCGCGTCTACGACTCAGGACCCGCCAGCGAATCCAGCCGTTGAACCTAGTCAGACTGAGGTGCCAGTCGAAAATGCAAGTTTGAATACTGCATCAGCGGACGTAACCACAGGTTCTGAGGCGGACGCGGCGCACGAGCAGATTGCTCAGGCTCTTCAGAATTGGGCATCCGCTTATCAGTCAAACGACCCAACAGCCATTTCAAAATGCTATGCAGAACAAGTAGACCATTTCTTCTTAACTCAGAATGTTACGAACGCATTCATACGCGACTACTGGAATAACTGGTTCAACGCTCACGCTGACCGCGTGTCCCTATTCAAAGTCAAGAATTTGACGTACGAGAATGAGACGGCGGACAAAGTGACTCTCAGGCTCGTGAAGCAAGTGGTGACAACGGAATCCAGCGGAGCAGCAGAGCGGCTGACCCACTCCGAGCTATCCCTGACAAAGGTGGAAAACCTCTGGAAGATCACCAGCGAAAGAGATTTCAAATGACTGCACGTGGCAGGTGGCCCACCCTTCCGGTCTTTTGAGAACTTACCCCAACCCAACCTTGAGGGTGCCCCATCCTTTCCGCGCCCTTTGCGGGAAGGGTGGGATCGCAAATCGTTCGGATTCCGATTCCGTCCTCGAAAACGCCGTTTGCGACGGGAACCCTCGGCGGAACGGAGGGCACGATACTTCATTCGCCATGTCGACTTATCGGTTCAAATTGTCTCGTCCTGGTTGGCAGAACGAAATCAGTCAGGCTGATCTCCAGTTGCCACCTAGAGTTTTGAGTTGTGTATTAGTGGGATTGTTTCTTTACCTCAGCGCACTCCTTGAGGAACTTGAGATATACCTCGGAATTGGAGAATACTCGAAAAGCGCAATGATCGAGCATCATCATGTTGTATCGGTGCGCCTCATCGATCGAAACGCATGTGCTGATTCCACCAACAGCGGTTGCTTTCTCCAGATAAAGCATCGCTTGTGTAGGGCTAAGTGGATAATAGAGCTCCATTTTCTCTGGGACGTCCCAGCTCCCTCCCGGCGTTAGCATATTGATTATTGGCTGATCGGACGTGATGAAAGGCACCTCAGTATGGTTGTCGAGAACCAGAATCCGGAATTCGTTTCGACTCACGAAAAGCGATCCGCCAGCTTCGACGGCGAGGATATGGCTCAATACGTCCCACACTCGCTCCATGTCATCGAATAGGACGTTCTCTTTTTTGCACGCCCGCTCCCTTACGGCTTTCGTTCTCATGTACTGAACATAAAGACCATAAAAAAATCCGGACGCTCTTTGGGGGTCTTCATAGAAACTGAAATCGCGATTTTTGATTGCCTCAAGATTGGGCCAGAACCCGTTCTCGATGGCTGCGTGGTAGTTTTCGTTCAGATTCGAAATGACTACCTCTAGCTGTTTCATTGCCTCGGGATTTTGGATGCAGCTTTCTTCCAGGTGCCTCTTGAGTCGTGTAGGCAGAGAATACATTTCCAGAAAACGTCTATGCCCGTCCCTGCCGATTTCTCGGAGGCCGTCGATGAATAGTTTCAGGCAATCAATGTCTGGGACGGTCAGCTCTTTTAACTTATAGAAATCGTTCTCGCCTCCGACGACTGTAAGGCCGGAGCGGTCTACTTTGCCGTACCCATACCAAGCGATACGCTCATCCGCATCTGCCCAAGGCAGAAGGTATCGGCGGGGAGTGTGGTGGTGATAGATTTTCGCCTGTTCGGTTTCCATGGAATAAGCTTATCGCTCAGCCACACCGAACTGGAGAAGCCGCGCCTAACGAGGCTACGTCGGTAACGATAAGCGCCGATGTAGCCGGGAGGAATTCTGGCTCCACGCTGAGTTACCATGCTCATTTCGAGCGCTTTCGGTCTTGAAAACGTGCATCAGCCCGTTCACGAACAGAACTTGTGGCGTGGACTTCAGCCTCTAGACCCGTTGGTGATTGACCGCGACAAGGCGCTGGTCAACACGGTTTCGATCAAAGCAGTTGCCGCAGAACGGAAAGGTAGCTGGACTAGGATTGGCGCTTACGCGGCCTCGTCCAAGTCGTCGGATTCATCCATTGGCTCGTCTTCGTCGGCTTCGGCAAGAATCTCCTCTTCCTCGTCCGCATCCGACGCGGGCAACGGTGCTGACGTTGCTGCCGGCCCAATGTCAAAGAGGCTGGCATTGCGTGCCGGCTCCTGTTTCCTGGGCTCGGCAGGCTTGGGAGCCGCATTCGCTGGCTTCTTTGTCTCCGCCCCCGCGGGCTCGGTCGGGACCGACGCAGTCTTTGGTGTCACCTTCGACCGGGCCTCCACCTTCGCGGCCTTGGCTGCCGCCGCCATCTGTTCCTTGGCGGATTCGAGCGTGTTCTTCAGTTCGAGATGGGCTCCAACAAACTGGACCAGCGCGGAAGGCAGTTCGGCATCCAATACTTCCGCCGTGCCAGCCACGCTAAGTGGAGTGGTGAGCGCATCGTTTTCGCTTTCGTTGAGCTTGCGGGGAATGACGTTGACGCGAATGGTTTCGTCTTCCAACCGCGTCAGGATCATGACGACGGTCCTCTGCCGAAGCAGCGGACCCAGTTCTTTGAACATGGATACACCTTCCTGTGAGAATGAAACTGTCGATTGGATTGTTATTGTTCGGGGTCGTCCCAGCGCTGGGTGTATCTCGCTCCCAGAACAAGGGACTTGGCATATGCCTCACTGTCGTTGTCTTTCTTCCACAGCAGTGAGTAAACCGAGTTTACAGCCGCTTTCATGATCCCCTTCATCTCCTCATCGGAGATGTGGGAATAAGCGCTGTCGGCACTGCAGTTCGGACAGGGTTTTCCCGCGTGCAGAGCCTCGATGGGACCATTTCGGAATGCCAATGCAACGATCATCTTGGCTTCAAGAGCCAGCACCGGGTCGACGAAAGATTTCTTCATGGTCCACCTGTATGCGAGACATTATCTCAGCTTCTTGTGTGTGGCCAATGAAGTTCTGTGAGTGCGCCTCTGTATCTTTTTCCAGAGATCGGGATCGACGCCCAATACACTCATGCGACCGTTTGAAGCGTTGTAGAACGCCCCGTGATGGGTGAGTGTGCCGTAGCGAAAGAGCCTCGCAAGCATAGCGAGTGCGCTTGTCGCCAACACCTGATTGATAAATGGCTCCTGCCGTTCAAGTGCCTCAGCCGCGCTGCAACTGGGCAACGGATCCTCGCCTGCTTCCGCATCGACGATCTCCGGATAGAGTTCCGCAACGGTTCTGAGCCGTGCCGCGGAGCGGCGGTTCGCGGCGTTCAAAGGCTGGCCGAGCACATACTGCCCGCTGCTCGCATTGTTGCCAAGGTCAAGCCAGTACGTGGTGCTGTCATTCGTCCTGGTAACAGCGGAGACGATCG
>Ga0302187_10001528_pt1 | contig 19617 bp, 24 predicted proteins | sample II_Bog_E1_3_FD_202120 | JGI IMG/M metagenome (GOLD analysis project Ga0302187, IMG submission 202120) | Peat permafrost microbial communities from Stordalen Mire near Abisko, Sweden - II_Bog_E1_3 | ecosystem: Environmental > Terrestrial > Soil > Wetlands > Peat | place: Sweden: Abisko...
CTCTTCATTTGAGAGTGTCGAAAAAGAGAAAGTCCGCCTTGTTGAGGAACAGACCAAAATGGAGAATCAGGAAGTGGAGTTTCAGGAGGGATTTTTGAAACTTCAGAAGAAGCTTTTGGCTGCCTCCCTGACTGCTGCCACTCCTGAGAGCCTCTCTACGGATTACAGCAGCTTCATCAACGCTTCTGCCAAGAACGTGGATCAGACAACCGCATACTACAATCAGCTCAAGGGAGTACTCAATCAACTCAGTTTCTCCAGTCCCTATTTGGCGGGGACTGTAGGCAACACAGTGGATCCGGCAAAAGCGAGTCAACTCCTCCAGCAGTTGGGAAGTTTTGACGAAGACGAAGGGATTTCCAGCACCATCCTCAACCAATGGGCTGCCAAGGAAGGTGGCGTGAGGGACGATACGGCTAGAATGTATCAGATCAACAGCTCCATAGACGCCTTACAGAAAGAAAAAGCGCGTCTGCAATGGAATTACGATGTCGGGGCGAAGGTCAATCCAATCAACGGAGAACAAATCGACAGTTCCACTGTGCTGGGAAATGTTCAGGAGCAAATTCAGGATGTCAAAGTCCAGCTTGCGGGCCTCCTCAAACAAAGGGATTCATTTGGGAGTATTGCCAATGCTTCATCAAGGAAGCTGGAGTTCCAGCAATTCATTGTTCAACTGGCAATACAACAACGCTACCTCCATGCCCTGATTGCCTGCGGTTTTTACCGTAATGTCTTTACCGACGGGGATGTCTCCCTCTCGGCCAGTGCGTATCCAGGAGGCGAAAGAACAGACGGGACATCTGGCAATGGAGAGAGTCCGAGAGGGGGTATGACGGGTACAGGAGCCGATGATCAAGGGAATCAAGCACCCCAGACACAGGGAAACAACCAAAGCAGTTCCAGGGATGCGGCCAATCCCTCATCGGGAGGGGGACAAAACGCACCGTCCCTACCAATGATTAGCACCATCACAGGGTTGGAAAGCTTCCTTTTGAATAGAATCCGTGATGCAAAATTCGACAGGGAAGCCATCGAGAATATGTTTAGGGAGAGAAGAATGAGCGAGGCGGAGAGCTTGCTTCACAAGATGGTTCTCACTGCGAAATACCAACCCGAACTCCAGACCATCACCTACGATCAGCGGCAGTCGATCCAGGAATTTTCTGAGACAATCCGCCAGATGAGTGAGGCGTTGAATTCCAAAAACTGGCCCGAGGTGGACAGACTCTCTGCCAAGCTTGAAAAGGAAACCTCGGATGTCAGTGCGGAGGATCTGAAAGCCTTTTCAAAGGAAAATAGGGAGAACTCGCTCTCGTGGGTGAAGACAGCGGAGCTAGCCATGCGCATGGGAGACATCCAGGGGGCGCAATCATTGCTGGATGCAGCCCGCAAGTGGGGTTCACTAGACAAGGAGGTCGCGGACGCTATATCCAATGCGGAGGGAAATGCCCTTTCGAGTCAGAAACTCAAGGAGCAACTGGAGGTGATCTTGAAAACCCAGGATTATGCACAAGCCTTCAATCGGATGGATGAGTTCTTGCCGTTTGTTGCCAGCGAGAACAACCCGGATCAGAAGAGGGATTTCCAAAATCTTATTGAGCAAGAAAAACAGGTGAGGGAGGCGCTAGAAAAAAGCGGTGCCTATCGCGACATGAACGCTGTAGCCGATGCATGGATGACCTTGGAAGTTCTTTCCTCACCCCTCCGGGATGATAAGCGCGTGCTAGAGAAAAAATCCCTACTGGCACCAAATTGTGGCGACTTTATCTCCTGCTATGAACAAGGAGAAAAGTTCGAGACTTCTGGAAAACCTAACCAGGCCATCGCCTGGTATCTCCAGGCGCTTTCCTCAGCGCCCACGGTTTCCACTCTCCAGGGAAGGATCAAGACGCTCGGGCTGAGTGTTCTCCAAATGGAAAAGCCCGAAAAACTCAGTCAGAACGAATTATCAACAGCGAAGGTGGAAACCTCCAACGGGAAATAAGCTCTATGGTACGGCAAGCCAACTACAAAAAACACTTACTCGTGATGGTGATCGTCATCACCCTCCTCTTCGGGTCTGGGGGTATTTTTCTCTTCATTCACAAAGGCGAATTCGACAAATGCCAGCCCTTCCCAACAGAGAGCTACTTGAGAGGGGACGCGGTGTGGTCGAACGTGGATTATGTGATTTCGGGTACGTTCCAGAACACCCTTGTCCAGGCAGAGGATTCTCCAGGGACCCTTTGCTCTGTTGTTACGGAAACAAACAAAACTCCCCTGCCAGTGATTTTCCAACCTTCAGCCAACAAACAAGCTCCCGAGCGGGAGCAAAAAATCAAAGTCAAGGTTCAGGTGAAGGAGGATGGAGCCATCGTGGCCTCCGACTACATGCTTCAATAAGACCGTATGTCTTGGCCTCAGCCCCGCAGAGTCATGACAGCGAATCTTTTTGCCCCTTGCGATTATTCAACATCCATGAAAACCAAAACATCCCTTCCGTTGTTTGAGGCACTCGCTGGGTTCTTCCTGCTCACCGGCCTCTGCATGGCCTTTGGAACATTGTACACTTACAAATCTCAGCCTTAGGCCACAACGCCTTGGTCAGTTGGCAAAGGCTGTGAACGATCAAATGCTTAAAGAGAATAAAAAGCAAAAATCCAATCAATAGGTTCTGTTTGAGGCGCTGCGATCTGTTATTTTAATTTTCATATGACTATTAATAATATAATGCACTATATTAATAGCGTTACTCCAAGCGCTTTCAATCAAGCTGCAATGTTTTTGATTAAAATAATTATTACTGTTGGATTGTATTATCTTGTTTTTAGTCGCAACTATATAAAAAGTAAATTTAATATAGTTCGAGATGGTTGCTCGTATATAATATGGGTTTTTCTCGTCCTATTTGGAGTATTTAGTGTTTTGTTTATATTTCGCAATAGTGATTTTGGACTAATGATTACACCATTAGTCTTTTTTATATTTATACTAATAAATGACTTAAGCGACATTTTCAAACTTAAGAAGTTTTCATCTTCAGTGCGTGGTGGAATTATGATCGTATTCTTAATATTGGCTGTGTTATCTGTTTGGTATATCTATAGATTTGTTGCTATGTTTGTAGGCATCACACAGAGTGCCACTGGATGAGGGAATCGTAAGTGTCGTAGTGTGTGGCTAATAGGGGAACGACAGGAGGAGGGCAATTTTTTGATCTAGGGCAGCATTGTCGGGGTACGAACACCGAGATGGAGCCAGGAAGCAGTGCTTCGCTTTGAGGGGTCTCATATTCCCCCTGCCTTCTCCGCCATAATTTATTGGAGAGATCCCTAGCAATCACCGCTCTGGAATCTCCACCAACCAATAAAAATTATGATTATTATTACAAAAATACTGGGAATGACCCTCATCGGACTCTTCCTCATCGGTTTGGCACTGGAAGCAGCAACCAAACTCTCGATTGGCCTCCTCATGGTGGCCTTCTGGGGACTTGTCCTCATTGGAATATGGGAAATCTGCCTACGTCTTCTCTTCGGAGAGAAAAATGGAGGCAGCAAAAAATGAAAACACTCAAAAAATGTGCCGAAGCTATCGAGTACGGGTTGGTCACTGCAATTGCATTGGTAATCGCTATTCCATTGATCCTTGATCCGAAGGCGCTCCCCAAGCTGCAGAATGCTCTCTTTCCTCCGGTAAGGAGGGGGCATCCAAAGCGTAAGAAAAAGGAGAAGTCAGATGAAAACTAGCAAATGGGACAAGATCTTTGATGGGTGTGTCGTTCTACTTCAGGACTCCGCTGACAGGATTGATCCGTACGTTCCCGGAGGAATGTCATACGAAAAGATCAATGTTTTGGCGTTCTGTGTGGTGCTGCCAGTTGTTATGGGGGTTTCCTTGGGATTGAACGCCTACCTGTTTCGCAAATTGCTCGCCAAGGGGAGGCAACTTCCATGAAAAGCCGCTCACCGGTGACCGAAGTGCAGCTCGATACAGTTGCAAATAGTGAAAGTGCCTCCTTCAGTCCTTTTAGAAGGAGTGAAGGAGGCTGTTTTCTAGTCTAATGGAGCCTAAAATAGTGCTCCCCCTAAGGTAGGTTTGATCTCAAACAGTTTTCCTCGTCGTCTTTGAGGATCCGTGGCTTTTTGTTTGAGGTCTGCTTCATCTTTTGGGTGATTTATCGAGAGACACCTGGCCTGATTCTCTCGGGGTTTGGTTGTTTTGGCAGGTAGGTTTTAGACAGCAACTCGCGTGGGAATGTTCATGAGATTTTTCAAAATGACCGCTCTCACATTGGAGAGAACTGTTACCCCCCCAATTCCATCTAGAAGTTGAAAGTGCCTCCTTCAGTCCTTCAGAAGGAGTGAAGGAGGCTGTTTTCAGGGCGTAAAGGGTATAAGTGAAGTCATCAGTACAGGATGAATTGACAATGTACTCTTTCTAGAGAACAATATTACCTGTGATCTTGAGTTTTGCAGATGCATTCACAGAAAAAATCTTCAAGGGCGAAAGGCTCACCAGGCAAGAGGCAAAAGCCCTTGGGGATCTGCGGATCAACAAGGCTCAAGAACGCTTGCAACTCCTGAATGCAGCCACTGAGAAACAACTCCTGCTTACCCCTCCGGCTCACTATCACGCACTCAAAGGAACCAACCGCTATTCCATAGATGCCAACAACCGAAGCTCCAAATGGCGGATTACCTTTTCTTGGGAGAAGGATAATCTTTCCAATGTGGAGTTGGTAACAATCGAGGACACCCACCAATGATCATCCATTCCAACGCCGCAACCGGCCTCATTGAAGACACTTTGGAAGAACTGAGTATTAAGCCCGCTCAAGCTGCCAGAGATATGGGCATTCCCCGTTCGCGCCTCAGTGATATGTTTGCCGGAAGAAAAGGAGTCTCTGTCGATACGGCTCTACGCTTTGAACAATATACCAAGGTTCCCGCAGAACTTCTGATTCGGTTGCAAGCTGAGTATGACCTCAACAAGGCACAGCGGGAGAAATTGCCCTCCATTAAGAAGAGTGTACATCCGGCGGCACTGACTCTTGCTGCCGCTTGATGTATTCTCATTAAAGGGTAAAACACCCTCCTTCAGTCCTTTTAGAAGGAGTGAAGGAGCCGTTTTGAGAGCAAGGGGGAGGTAAAATCAGTCACCATTCTCCCATAATGGAATGGATAGCGGTCTTAACTGATCGAGATCCTATCCTTTGCCCAAGTCGGCACCGGGATATTCACACCATCAACCCCAACGGAGGATCCAATGCTCACCAAACGGCATTACACCCCAAAATTGCGGTTGGATCTGGTTCGCAGGCTCTACCTTGCCGCCAAGGCAGAGGGCATTCCCATGACGACGCTCTCAAATCGTTTCATTGAGGAAGCCCTCAATCGTAGAACCACTGTACCGATCCAACTGCATCAACCTCAGACACCAGAATCCCTGGCCGCCTGAACAACACAACAACTCCCAGCAGTGAAGAAGCCCGTCATCACGACGGGCTTTTTTCGTGTCTGGGAACAACCACCAAAAACTATGGCACTCAAACTTATCGCCAATTACAGCAAGCGCCTCGGTCTTCCGGGGTACAGCAGTCACCAGTTCTCCGTCTCCGTTGAGACAGAGATCACCAACATCAACGAACTGGAGAATGAATCCTCACGGCTCTATCTCACACTCCAGAAGAGTGTGGATGCAGAAATCCAATCCACAGGATTTGTTCCTGAGGAGGGATACGGCACCGGCATTCCAGCAGCGAGGTCAAACGGCACCAATGGTCACAGCACTAGCGGTGCCTGGAACTGCTCTGACAAACAACGGGATTTGATCCTGAAACTCATCGAGGAGCATCAGCTTGAAGAGGATATCGTCCAAAATCTGGCAAGGAACCTGTTTGGAACGGGGGAAGTCTTGTCTCTCGACAAGCTCCAGGCCAGCGGTCTCATTGAGCACTTGATCGCGCGATATGGGGGCACAAGCAATCGCAGGGGGATAACTCCTGCCGGTCGCTTCAGCGGCAAGTCCTCCAGATGAGGAGGTGCATCATGATCGAACGCATCCTGATCTATACCGCCAAGGGGATCTACACGCTGCTTGTCATCATGGAGAGCGCGCAGGCGATCCGAAAAATACGGGACATCATCAAGGGTGGCCCGAAGCAGTAACAACAACACCGAAGAGAGGGGCTGGAGAGCAACAAGGCTCCCAGCCCCTTCTTCATTTCCAACAACAACCAATGAATTCAGTCAGTTTGTATTATCGGGAGGGCAGTTCAGATAAAGTCTATCAGGCAGCCATCGAACCCAAAGAGGGTGGGTATGTGGTCAACTTCGCTTATGGGCGCAGGGGATCCACACTCACCAGTGGCACCAAGACATCAACTCCGGTTGGTCGCTTGGATGCTGAGAAAATCTTCGAACGCCTCGTGGCCGAGAAGATGAAGAAGGGATACCGGCAAGGAGAATCCTCCGGTTCCTACACGGTGGTAAGCGTTGAGAGTACGGGCATCTTGCCGCAGTTGCTCAACCCTGCCAGCGAACAGGAAGTGGAAAACCTGCTTCTCAATGACCGGTTCCTGATCCAACAGAAGTTGGACGGGAAGCGTCTCCTGCTCCGAAAGGAATCAGGAGTCGTTACCGGCATCAACCGTCGTGGCATGATGTGTGGAATTCCAGAAAGTCTCCTCAGTGATGCCATGTCCCTACCAGGGGACTGGCTCCTTGATGGGGAAATCATCGGCACCACCTACCACGCATTTGATCTCCTGGAACAGGATGGCTCCCTCAGGGCCAAAGGGTTCAAGGATCGTATCGTGGCACTGCTCAACTTCCTCTCTCCCGCTCAGGTTTCCTCCATTCATTTCGTTTCTCCCATTTATGGGGTGCCGATGAAGAAAAGGATGTTTGAGATCTGGAAGGAAGAGGGGCAGGAGGGTGTCGTCTTCAAACGGTTAGATGCTTCCTACATCCTAGGCAGACCGAACAGTGGTGGCGATCAGTTCAAATTCAAGTTCGTGCAGTCTGCCTCTGTGGTGGTCACGGCACAGAACGGCAAGAGGTCAGTCAAAATGGGCCTCTATGACGGAACGAGAATGGTATCGGCAGGGAATGTCACGATTCCGGTAGGAGTGGAGATTCCCGAAGTGGGGCAGATCGTAGAGGTCAGGTATCTCTACGCCTTCCCTGAAAGTGGTGCTCTCTTCCAACCCGTCTATTTGGGTGTCAGGGATGACATCGAAGAGAGGGAATGCAGTGTCAGTCAACTCAAGTTCAAGCGCGAGCAGGAGCTTGCCGCCTGAAATCAACAGGGAGGTTCTCCCCACAATAAAAATAACGGTGAAGGGCTGGAGGCGTAATGCTTCCGGCCCTTTGCCGTTTCAACACCAAAAACAAAAAATGAATCTATTAATGAATGATCCCGTGGTGGCTCCCAAGCCTCCGAAGGGAATGCTGCTTCATTGCGGCGCAGAATTGGTCAACCGGAACTCTCTCTATGAGGTTCCCACACCCAAGGCCACAAGGACTTGGTATCCACTCAGTCACACATCGGTTCTGAATGAAATCGAACTTCAGTTGCGAAGCTGTGGTTTCAACATCACCGAGGAAGCCCATGCACTCAGTCACAACGGAGATCGGTACTTCGGAGTCCTCTCAGTCACTCTTCCGAATCGGAGCATTTCCGACTTTGGTTGGGTCGTTGGTTTGAGGAATTCCCACGATCAAACCTACCCTGCTGGCCTCGTTGCCGGCACCAGGGTTTTCATCTGCGACAATCTCGCCTTTAGCGGAGAAGTTCGTATAAGCCGCAAGCACACACGCTTTGCGGAACGGGATCTCCGGCACCTGACGGCTCGTGCTGTTGGACAGCTTGGAAACAAGCTCACCGGCCTTGATCAACGCGTGCTCCATTATAAGGAAACCAGGATCCGCGATGCCAGAGCCCACGATATCATCGTGCGTGCTGTCGATGCACAGGCAATCACCACCGCTCAGATCCCAGAGGTCCTGAGAGAGTGGCGCAATCCAGAGCACATCGACTTCAAGCCACGTACGGCATGGTCGTTATTCAACGCCTTCACCGAGGCTCACAAGTCAGCCAGTCCTCAGACGGCAGTGCGCAGAGGGGAAGCCTTATACGGACTGTTCGATACGGAGACCGGTGCTGTCTGGAACAACTGATGAGCAGTCTCATCAACCGTGCAGCTTTGAAGCGGTATCTGCTGGATCGTGCAAAGATCCTCAGACCGCATCATGAGTTCAACCGGATTAGTGAGGAGGCACTGGAGCACTTCGAGAACCAGCTCAGGAACCATGCTGATCAACTGATCCGTCGTCACCCTGCAAAGGGGACGACGATTAAACCGTGAGCAGTTTCTGTAGCACACCTGATCGAAAGGATGTGCAAGTCCAAGAGCTGAGGCTCTTTGGCGGAAAAAGACCTGGCCTTGTGCGGGTGGGTCTTTTTTTTAGGTATTGGAAGCTATTGCTTCCCTCTATAAAACTTACATTGGTGACAGAGCTCCAATTTTTTGGTCTCCTTTTTACTTATCATGCTTACTCCCTTCTTAGAGCAACAACGCAAACATCTTCTCGAACTTAGGGAGATTGTACTCGCATCAAGAAGTGGGGCAGACATCGGTAAACTTTATCCAGCAAACGAACCCTTTGCTCAGAAGGACGATGGCAGTTATAGCCATTACGACCGCGACTTTACCCTCAACTTGCTTGCCACGATTCCAGACTCTCTCAATGAAATTGAGGAGGCATTGAAAAGAATCGATGATGGAACCTACGGTATCTGCGAGATGTGCCATAAAAGCATCCCCCATGATCGACTAGAAGCTCTCCCCTTCTCCCGATTAACCACGGACTGCCAGGGTGAAACAGAAACCGCCCTCTGGATGCTCAATCAGGAATCTCAGAGAGAGTAATGCTGCGCTGATGGAGTTTGTAAATACTGCCCTTCGGATGGGCGGGAAATACCAGTTCGAATGGTGTGTGTCTTTAATTGATGACACTAAATGTGCGTGGAGGTCTCCCCTGCTTCTCTCTGAAATTATTTACAGGTGCAACTCCAAGGGTAAAGGAATAGCAAGACGCAAAAGATGACCATTCCATATGACTGAATTTAAAGCCAGAAATTGTGCTGAATGGATTACCATTCAAAATAGGGTATTCGGCACTACTATTCCTGCCTCCCAAGAGTGGACGAATGTTGGGGATATCATCCGAGTACTTGCACCTTTCTGTGGGGCGAATAGCAACCATATGTTCCTCGCTGAAGGCGGCGGGTTAGACCTAGAAGCAGTCTCCCGTTCACCCGAGCCAGGTTGCATCAGACTTCTGACTGGTGGTGCTCAACATGTAATCCGACCGGTTAGACTTCTTTTCGAGTCATTTTCTGACTATCCAAGCATGTCTTACATTCGTATTGAAACTGATCCTCTTGCCCCGTCCGGTGCATACGAAGCGGTGGAAGGCAATTATGAGGAGGTTGTGGAACTTTCACCTCAGCACTATCTTGCTCGAGTGGCGTGGGATGCAGGCTATTATACTGATGATGAAAGTGGTGAAGAAATTCCACTCCCACGATCAGCACACCTATGCATCCGTTGGTTTTCAGGTACTTTTGTAGTTTTCGCTAAAGGGAGTATCTATAACGCAATTCGCGGAACTTACGACGGCCGCCACAATAATATGAACGCGGCCGAGTTTCGCGCTCATGTCCAAGAGATTATCGACAGGGCTATTCTGGATGGGATACCAGAATGAAGACTGCGCTATCCAATCACTAGAGCGTACTTGATTTCACTGTTAATACTTATAAACACAGCCTCTAGGGGGCATTCAACCAATTGGTTCATCCATGATCAAGCACACTGCCTACGTTATGGGAACCTTTGGCAGGCCCTCCTCATCAAGCTCTGTCACCGGTTTTGAAAGATCCATGCGATAGGGAGGCAACGGCACTAACCGGCTTGACCACCATGGCCGGCATACTTCGGGGATCCCTTCTGGTTTGACCAGTTCGATCATAATCCGGAAGACCGGTGTATAATTCTGGCTGTAAACTCTCAGTTCATTTACCACACCGGAGTCCCCTCTCAGGCAGTTTACAAGATAGCACGCCCTATACGTCCCGTTCTTCCTGATATCTATCGACGGGAAAGCGGCCTGTAGTTCCTCGGGGTACATGAGTGACCACTCGCCAGATGCACGGCGAACGCTTTTTTCTTCTAGAGCCATGAACGCATATCGCAGAAAGCCTTGGGTGAACCACCGGAAGAGCGTCGGAAGCATGACCGTATGGCGATTTTTCAGTCTGAAATATCCGTATCCTCCTTCCATGATGATAGCGTTATCCTTGGCGGTTCCAATGCGCCTTGGCATTCTAGGGTTAACCTCAGATTGCCCATCCAGAAGCCTTAGATAGTCAGCGCGACTGGACCAACACGAATGGTAAAAGACAGCATTGCACTCCGCGATGTATCGTCGTATCTCCGGCCTTGTATCTGGGTTTTGAAGATGCGTAGGGATTAATCCCTGATAGCCGACATAGATTGCAAGTGGTGAGATGAATGTATTGAGAAGAGCATCATGCCTTTTCATTTTGCGTTTCCAGTATTTTTTGTGACGGCGGTGACGTTGGGGCGTTGTCAGGTTAGGGTTGTAGCGGCGGCCTCGCATGTAGGCGGGGCTAGGGAATGGCGGGTAAATCAGCATAAATCATTATGGTATTTGGCACCCACTCCACCCGGGACGAGGGAATGGGGTGCGTTGTCCTCGTTTAATTTTTTCCGTTGGGATTTTCTTGGGGTGATTCGAGCTGACGTTTGGCTTGGAACTCTGGGTGACGTTGTGGCTTCCAGAATCCAGATGGAGCGGCTAGTCCATGGCGTTCGAGGCGCGCAATGATGGCACCACGAGTTCGTGCATGCTTCCGTATTAGATCGGTCACAGATACACCCGATTTGAAACCAGCGACCAACCTAGCATCCTCCTCATCTGTCCACGGCTTTCCTGCTGCAGTTGGACCTGGTCGGGGTTTCTTCATTACGGTGCCTGTGACGCTATTGAGGGCGAATTGCAGTGCCCGTAGCACCTTTGCTGACTGATAGGGGCTCTCATCAGGCAAGGGTGTATTGGTAATGGGATCGATGCCGTCCGCAAGCTTACGCAGGATTTGGACTGCCTCTGTTGCAGGACTATCTGGTTCTGTGGGCTGTGATAGACGGGTTAGATTTGGAGACATTGCTGGTCTGGCTGGGACTACTGCGTGTTTATGTGGGCGTGCCATATAATTCATTGGGCTACTGGCTTAAAAGTTTCCGCAATTCCTCTGTGCTGAATGGGGTAGCAGAGAGAGAAGAGAGAAAGGGATCATTGGATCCTGTTCTCCCTGTTCCCCCCTTAGGGGGTGGAACAGGGGAACAGGGTTGATCTCCCTGTTCGGAACAGGGAGGGAACACGGTTGGAACAGGAGAACAGGCTTGAAAGCGATTGATCAGATAGAAGCGTTTGCTCTGACCAATCTGCTCAAACGAAATCCTCCCATCCTTAATCAGTTGATTCATGGCCTTCATAACGAACTGGGACTTGCCGAGCTGTCGGAGTTCGGAGGAGGTGGCTGAGGTATTGAGCTGCAGATGCTCCAAGATTCGATCCATATAGACCGTGGGTTTAAATTCCCCGTCTGTTTGATCAGCTCCTCTGAACTCGGTGATGGTGGGTCCATCTTCTCCAGGGGTGAAATGCAGCTCCGCCACAATCTTCCCTCTCGGTCCAGCTCCACCGTTGCGATCCTTCGTGATCTTTAGTTTTACAAAACCGGCCTCTGTTGGTGTGTATGGTTTGCCGGCAAGGATCTCGTAACAAACCCCATCATACCGCCCAGCTTTTGCACCAGATCCTCTCGCATACTGGCCACGGTTATCCGAATTCTTTGTAACATGGTCAGCGACAACTACTGCCGCCCCTGACTCTGCAAAGGGTCGCAGAGTATCACGAAAGAATCTCAATACCTCACCGGCACTGTTCTCATCCGCTCCAACTGCTGCCATGGACTCGGCAAGACCGTCCAGGATGACTATGTCGGGTTGATTCTCTCGAGCCCAACTTTGAGCTGCAAGAATCTGCTTAGGCTCGGGGTTGTGAAGGTAGAATACTCGATCACGGATAGCTTCAGCATCTGCCCCCAACATCAACATGCGTGTGGCAAAGCCCTGTGGTGTGTCTTCCGGATCGATATAGAGAACACTTCCACCTTCCTCTAGTACAGAGATGCAGGTAGCCATCAGGTTGTTTGTTTTTCCGAGTCCTGGCTCTGCGTGAACCTCATTTAGTCTGCCACGGTAAAATAAGTAGTGATCAGCCCATGCCTGCCCAACAGTGGGTACTTCCTGCTGCGCTGAACCGTCGAGATAGTCAGATAGGTCGGTGAACAGAAGTTCATTTGCATCACCTGAATCATCAGCAGGAAGGGCTGCTTCCTCCCCCTCGTTCGCGTGAAAGGCAAGGGTGCCAAATCCAATAGCTGAAAAGTCATCGCGGAGGAGGTGCTGGTATTCACCTTCTTTTTCCTCAGGACTCCAACGCTTCAGCATCTCAATGGCCTTGTCGTTATCACCAAGAGCATTCCGTACTGCCGCAGCGATTCTTAACCAGATGTCATAATCAGGCCGAGGTGGAATTTTGAAAAGCGTGGCTTCTACTTTTTCTGAGCTTACGAGATCGCCGTTTGCAATACTGCTATTGGTCCCGCTTCTTTTACTACTGCGCTTTTCGGTGGACGCCTGACCCTTATCGGCGATCCATCCATCCAATACTAGCGGCGTTGCATCTGGATTGTAGAAGCAAGCGGGATCAATAGAGAGAAATGAAAGCCTGGAAACATCTTTGCAGGGAGGGTCGAGCACTAAGCCGTATTTTTTCTCAATGTAGTTTTTAACGCCAAAAAATGCCCTTTTGTGTTCAGGATCATCGTGTGGTGCATCCTTCAGTAGAAGTGCACCTTTCAGTCCCTCGCCGGAGGGAGAGATGTAAAGCAGTACGCAATGCGGATCTGCCTGTAACTGCTCCTTGGCCGCCTGCAGCCGTTCGCCATTGATGTGGTCAAGGTCGATAACCATCAGTCCGCTATGTTCTTTCAAGTAAGCGTTCCCGCGCTTCTGAAAGCTTCCGGATAGGGTCACACCAGGCAGTCTCTTTTTCGCCTCTCTGTAAGCCTCTTCATTCTCACGAGCAAGTACTTCCTGACATTGCTTGAATGGGATCGATAGAAACCGAGGCGGGTTGCGGACCATCTCTACCAACTCGACGAGTGTAATTTCCTTGAGCGGGTTCGCATCTGTGGCGGAGCTGAAAAGGGAGAGTTTGCTCCATGGACGGTCCTGCGACGTGCTGACATTAAGGAAGGTGGGATCTTGCGGAACTCCAACGGGATCTGTTGACGAACTTGTCGTGCTGTTGGTGACTGACCAGCCTCTTTTTGCCCTCCGGAAATTATGGAGCGGCTCCTCCTCGAATTCCGGCTGTTCATACCACTCGATAGGTGGCATCTCCACTTCGCCTTCTGATGAAGAATCAGCCCAGAAATCAAAGTCTGGGTCGAACTGTTCTGTTGATACGCTCATGGGATTAGTTCTTCCGAAACTTGGCGAGAGCAGCCTCCACGGCGGCCCATTGAAAGCGAATGGCACGCTTGATCTTGATCGCCGGGATTCGACCCTCTCGCAGCCATTTATCAACGGTCCTGATGCTCACACGGCATTTACTTGCGATTTCGGATTTAAGGAGGAGTCCCGGAGACGCATCAACGGGCTCTGAATGTATAGGGATAGGTTTCTTCATGACCCTACGAGTATCGCCGCGAACTGAGCCCTCGTAAAAAGGGCGATACCAACAACAATCTTGCTAATTTCTATCCTGGGCTGTGTGCTTTGCGAGGGCGTCCTCTTCCCTCTTTGTATGGAATCCCGACCCTGATTGCAGCTGCCCTTATCGTCTCTGTTGAGCAATCCGAACCTATCCACTCACGGCACAGATCTCTGATTTTAGATATTGTAAACGGCCAAGCATCGAAAAAGCCGGAAATGTGTCCCTCTTCTGGTGGTTCCTCTTTATTGGACTTCAAACGAATTAGAAACCCATCAATGGGAGAAATGTCTCTCCCGGCACCAATCACCTCCAAAACGTCAGCGAAGTCACGAAAGTACTTTGGGTTCATCTCATCAACCGCGTACATCAAAGCATCAGCAATAAGTTGTCGGCATGTGAATTCATCGGGAGAAATGCCACTTCGCCAAAAACAGCGAGTGGGGCGCTCAGATAGTATGGTTCTTACTGCATCCGCTTCCTCACTCATGTGGTGAAGATCGCCAAGTCGAGCAATTTGCAGCTGGCTCTGAGTCGGATCTGTTGGGGAGATCGTTTTTGCGATACTGTGTTTATTGCGTCCCATAGTTCAATTAATGTGGGTGAAGGAATGTTCGGTTATAAGTGCGGCACAGGATCAATCGAAAGCTACCTCGCTTGGGAGTATGCCTGATAGTTCCGGTTCGCGTCTGCTTGGTGCTGGTGTAGGCCATGCACTGATGCGCTCGCTCGGGTTGTGCCAGTACTGAAGCCAGGGTTGCCACTGGGATTTCCAAAGTGACTCAGCCTCCTCTTTGAGCGCCCTCGTGAAAGCTCCACCACCATGCTCACGCTCTGCTTGCATCTTTTTCATTTTGATGAAGCCTGCCTCACTCCCTAGATCCTCGTCGGGCCAGAGATGTAGGACGCCTTCAGGGACATTCAGATCATCGCAGATTTTCTCTACAAGAGAGAGCTGCTGAAAGGCATATTCCCGCCACCGTTCCTTTGTCTTGAAGACACCGCTGTTAATTTCCAGCCCTAGCGCCTTAGCCTGCTTTTCGATCCTAGCGACATTTTCCGCCCGTGTATTTATTGGCTCGTGGAAAATAGTGTAGGGATTGAGTGCCATGATCGCTTGAATTGTTTCCCGAAGTTCCGCTTCTCCCTGTTCAGGATACGTAGGAGCCAGGGCAACATAGATGGGGATGCCTTCCTTCACGGCTCGGTGTAGGATGCGTAGCTTCGCCGCCGGTCTAGGAGCATGCGGCTCGTAGATCGAGCTGAGCTGAGGATCTAGGGTGGGGATACTCATGCCGAAGAGAAGCCGAGGCCCGAATTCCTTGTATATATCAAAATCCTCGACTGCTAGGGGTGACCTCGTGAGGATCCGCACGTTGAGATCTGACTCGTTTAGAATCAGCGTCAACGCACGGCGAACTAACCCCTTCCGGCGGGCAGCGAGCAGCTTCGTCATTTCAGGATTACCTGGTACAACAAGGGTTTGGTAGGGATCAGTCGTGGTGCAGAACATGATTGCTCCATGTCCATCTGGGGAGAGCTTCCCGGCATCCTTGGCTCGTTGCGCACTCCTCAGACTTTTGCGGAATTTCTCTTCGTCCCAAGTGCGAAGTAGGACATACTTCCCCCAGTCTTCATCAGCCCAGTGTCTGCCTTCTAGACGCTTCGCTACCCACTCTGCTGGAATGAGTCCTGGAATACTTTCCAGATGCGGCTCCTGCTTTATCATCGACACTTCGGGAACAAAACATGGGCTGCACGCGTGTATGCAGCCAAAAGAGATGTTGTAACTAAAATCCGATAACGACTTGAACAAGAAGTTATTGGGTTGAATGAGGGCTGGGTTCTCGACGGTAGCGAGGACTTTGTCTTTAGTTGTCATACTAGTGGTGTGTTAAGGTTAACGGGTTTTGAATGCCAAAGGGGCGGTAAGACGAGGGCGTTGTTTGCTGGCTCGTGTGGTGGTTGGTTGCGTTGCGTGTTTTGTCTGTTGCGCTTGATTTTGCAAGTCGGTGGCGGATTTCTCTACGGAATCAAAAACTCCGATTGGAAGAACACCCGTAAGTGGTTCGACAGGAGTTTTGGCATTTTCCACCGCTGTCACCGCAACTGACCTCACTTGATCAAATTGCCAGAACTGCACAGGTTCCCCTCGACTACCAGGTTCGTCATGCTTGGTGGTACGAGTGATTTTCCAACCGTCCAATTCAAGTGTATTGGTACCACGCAATAGAGACTTCATGAGGAGTCCGAATTTTTTGTGATCCATCTGGACTAGGGCGGCATCCTCTTCAACAAAGTCATGGAGAATTTCGACAACCTCCTTGGCCCTGAGGGCTTCCCCCGTGCGACGAGCAATATCGATGTACATGCAGATGTCGAGGATCTGCTGCCGATCACCTGCTCGCAAAATGTCGGCGATCTGTCCGTGGTTTTCCATCAGTGGAGGCAGTCCAAACTGCTCTTGAACCATCCAGTTCAAATACCCACTCCATTCCACACGGTAACTATTGGGGGCATGAATGCTTTGCCGGCCTTGTTCCCACCACGAGGCAATCAGCGATGCGATGGAATTCCGAAGAGTTGGTAGCTCCGTCTTGATTCGAGCAATCAACTCCACCTCCGTCTCACTCCCTGCTGCCCGCTCTGTCTTTTTTTGTAGGTGTACAAATAGGATGCGATTGATTTGATCAGGAGTGAGGTGAACTCCGTTCGATGTACCCGTAACGGTAACCTCGTCGAGCTTCACAGCAACAGTGGCCGAGTACGGCTGGCGCACCATGATGGCGGATCGAGCGGTGATAGCTGATTCCAAATACTCACTGTCAAATTTGCCGCGCAGATTGTCCAAGGCAAGAACTCCCCCGGCTTCAAAGCCATGGCCAATACTTTCATCGAGACTCCCGACGCCTCCCCTTCCCCTATTGGAAAGAAGCAGAGGCGTCAGTTCATTGATAATGCACGCAACGTGGATCAGTAGGGATTTTCCACTTTGGGAGGCATTTGCGATGATCATTATCATCGGGCGAAGTACCCCCTCAAGGAAACCCATCTCGACCATGGCGATTGTCATAATAAGAGCGACTGCACGGCCCCGATCTGCTTCTGAGGCGAAGGGAAACCCTTTGATGACATCAAGGATGTTGGCAACAGCTTCGGCTGGATTGATCAGGCTGAGAGTCTGATCGGTGAGAACCAAGACTTGACCGTTATCGGGATGATATCCGTAATGGAGTGCCTCAACTTTTCCACGGGTAACGCTCAGTACGGGACGATGGACAACCTTCCGGACGGCGGGCAATATTTCGCGTGCTTTCCGAGATGCCATGATGGTTTTTACGTCCCGTGCACTGATCACTGCGGGAACTAGACCTTCATCAGTTTCCTTAAACAGTTGGACGTGACGCTCAATTTCTGAGGCAAATTGGACTGCCGATAGCGGTTTGAGATCCAACCTCTGGGTCTCGTCTGCCTCAATGTAACAGATATTCCCTCCCTTCACGAAGAATTGCTGAGATTCAGCAAGCTTGGTGAAGAGCATTTCGGCTGCTGCGTTTATGGACTGCTTCCCGCCTTGCAGCACTACTTGTGGCAAGTTGGACTCTATAGGCGGCTGTCCACTGGCACCGGTAATGATCCCTGAAGTGGCTTGCTCTGCAGCAGGGATCGTCTCCTCAGTTGCAGCGATTGATTTGGGAGCGAGTGCTTTCACAGATCCTCCCCAGCGTTGATGAACCTCTGGATGGAGGCCCGAGTGATGAGCAGGTGCCTCAGTTTGAGGTTGGCCTGTAACTCGTCACGCGCGACTAGGCGACGGATTGTGCTCGGGTGAACTCCAAGAATCTCAGCGACTTCGTAGATCTTGAAAAGTTGACGTGATCCTCCCTCCCAGACGATCTGGGTGGCAGGCGTGTTTTGGACTGTGGTTTGTTTCATCTGTCATAGAGGTGTTTGGTGTTAAAAAATTAGACCCATCGGATCTCAACCAACATAATTAGACCATCGGGCTAGAACCGATCCGTCTGAAGATCTCGAAAGATCTCAACCGACATTTTTTACACTCTATGACAGGGCCCTGCCCTATTTTCGAACTACGCCATATATTTAACAAAGCACGAGTCGCACATAGCGCAAAGGAATTTTGTTCTTCCGTGGCGATTTTTTTTTACTGCCTCCATCACATCTGACCAATCCCGTCAACCGACATTGAGTGACATTGTCTGATAGCGATTAGATGCCTGTTTTAACCCTCAGAAATTGGGGAAATGTTGGTAACCCGTTTTTGTAACCCAGGGGGTGTTAGATGGGCCAAATTGGGGGGAAATGGGCATCAGAAAAATTTTTGATAAATCAGGCTCCCACTCTGTTGAATCATGGTGGGCATAAGTGGGGTAAATTTGGCGTAAGTGCTTGATATTCTGTGTGAAGCAAGCGCTCTACCGCTGAGCTAACCGCGCGACAGACGGAGAATTTCTCCGGGAGAAAGATTAGAAATCTCCCGTGACGCTTCGGCAAGGAGTTATTAATGCTTTTGAAGGGAAAATTAGCGATACCATCGGCAAGGACCATCCTGCTTTCTCAAATTTAATTTCCGGCATACGATGCTCCCGTGAACAAATCCGACCGTATCGAATCTTTTGTGGAATCGTTGGGTCTGGATCAGAAATCGGACTTCGATCCGTGCTATCTCGGTTATTTCGAGTGCTTCAATGCCCACAACTATTATGAAGCACATGATGTTCTGGAACATCTCTGGCTCAAGGATGGACGCGAGGCTCCCGATTACGCCTTTTACAAGGGGCTCATCCAACTGGCCGGGGGATTTGTCCATCTGAAGCTCCACTTTGCCCACCCCCAACACTCAAAGCATGGGAAGCGCCTGGCCCCGGCCCGCAGACTGTTTCTGCTGGCTTCAGAAAATATAGCGCCCTACGGCGAGCACCATCACGGACTCGATCTCGTGGCCCCGCTCACGCTTGCTCGTTCCTTTGCAGAACTCTTGGAAAAAAGCCACGATACATTCAACCCTTGGCATCCCGAAAGGGCGCCACGGCTCCCAATACCGACTGGCAAGAATGACGATTTTTAAGAAGACCGTTGCCAGAGACCGTCATCTTTTTGCACAACACTCAGGTGTATCATTCTTCAAAAGGCTTCATGAATCCCCGTCTCGGGCTTGCTCTGGGGTTGGCGCTGGCCATGATCCTGCAACTTTGCAGCGGGTGGATTGATTCCTACACGACCCAGGTGATCATCTTTGCGGCGATCAATGTTACCCTTGCCGTCAGTCTGAATCTGGTGATGGGAGAGACAGGCCAGTTCTCTCTCTGCCATGCCGCCTTCATGGCGGTGGGGGCCTACACCTCGGCACTGTTAACCGGAAAAGCGCTCCCTGCACTGCTGCCACACCTCTCCTGGACCGGGACTTCCTGGGCATCGCAGCTCTCGTTTCTCCCGGTCCTGCTCCTTGCCGGACTGGTGGCCGCACTGGCGGGATTGATTGTCGGCGGTCCCTCCCTCCGCTTACGCGGTGACTATCTGGCCATGGTGACGCTTGGCTTCGGGGAGATCATCCGTGTTCTCCTGCAAAACACCAACGCCGTCGGCGGAGCACGCGGCATGGACGGCATTCTTCCCGCCACCAATCTGTTTTGGGCGATCGGCGTGGCCGTGGTGACGCTCTACACGATTATCTCCCTGGTACGTTCCACTTATGGCCGGGGCTTCCTGGCCGTGCGCGATGACGAAATTGCCGCAG
>Ga0302187_10001532_pt1 | contig 19608 bp, 14 predicted proteins | sample II_Bog_E1_3_FD_202120 | JGI IMG/M metagenome (GOLD analysis project Ga0302187, IMG submission 202120) | Peat permafrost microbial communities from Stordalen Mire near Abisko, Sweden - II_Bog_E1_3 | ecosystem: Environmental > Terrestrial > Soil > Wetlands > Peat | place: Sweden: Abisko...
TGCGCAACTGGAGTTGACGGGAAAGAACGGCTCGCCGGATTCCTCGGCGTTACACACGGAGTTGTAGCGAAACTCGTAGCCATGATCATCACCTTTCAAACCTACTCAGCAAGTGCAGCGGGTGAATTACCGTCACCACATTGCAATGCCGATATGTCAAAGATACAAACGTGGAAACAGAGTGTATATCGGCGAAACCTGTTATCTATGTAGCTGTTTTCGTGGGTGCTCTGTAAGGGTTTCCTTACGTATATCGTTCGACCGCAGCGAATGATTCGTGCAATATGGCTTGAGACACAGACACGTTATCGCGATTGCTCTCCAAGGAGAAGTAGATAGATGAGGCCAACCGCGGTACGATGGGGTCGACAAGGCACGGCTCTCCATCCCATCCAGTAGCCGGTGGGCTTTGAAGCTTTCATGGTTCGAAGGGGAGAGGCCTTACTGGAAAGCTACCATCGAGGATTGTAATTAGGTGCTTTTCAGGCTCCGCGTGGCCTTTGGTCCGTTGTCTATTATTTTCGTGATGGCCGGAGCGAGTTCTTCTGAAACACTGTTTTTATTGACATATTCGTCCGCGCCCGCACGCAAACAGCGCAATGCGTACTGGCTCTCGGTTTGGACACTCACCATGATCACCGGGAGCTTGGGGTAAGTTAGTTTTACGTCCTTCAGCACCTCAAAGCCGCTGCGTCCGGGCATGTTGATATCGAGCAAGAGGACGTCCGGTTGAGAGATGGTCAACTCGCTCATTACCTTGTCACCGTCCTCGGCTTCAGAAAAGCGGGTACCAGGAAATGCATCGGTCAGGAGTTCCCTCAGGCCGCGCCGGACATTCGCATGATCATCTGCTATCAGTATATTCATTATTGGGCTCATCCATTCGTCCGTATAACCAAACTGAAGCAATGATATTGTAGGCCATGAGGAAATGACATCAGCGATAACCGTGATTATTGTAGGGTTTGCATGTGTGTCCTGTAAGGGTATTCCTACACCAACAGACATCTAATCAATCAGGCTGTGTGTCATGGCGTAGCGGGTCAGTTCGGCGTTACTCTTCATCTGCATCTTCTCCATAATGCGCGACCGGTAGCTGCTGATCGTCTTGACACTGACGTGAAGCTTATCGCCAATTTCCGTTAACGGAACACCGTCAGCAATCATTCTCATCACTTCGTGTTCCCGGTCAGAGAGCGACTCGTGCAATGGTTTATCGACAGGCTCATCCAAATTGGCAATCAGTTTCTCAGCAAGGGTCGTACTGATGTAGCGGCCACCGCTTATGATCGTTTTTGTTGCTATCGCCAATACTTCCGGAGCGCTGTCTTTATTGATATAAGCAGCCGCACCTGCTCGCAAGCAGCGCACGGCATACTGATCCTCAGGATGGCAGCTGAGAATAATTACAGGCAGGCGCGGGTAGCTGTGCTTGACATCCCGCAGCACGTCCATCCCACTGCGGCCAGGCATATTGATGTCCAATACCAATAGAGCCGCGGAAGACTTTCCCAGTCGACTCAGCACCTCATCGCCACTTCCGGCTTCAGAAAACTCTGCCCCCGGAAGAGCATCGAGCAGAATATCCTTCAGCCCACGACGTACCACGGCATGGTCATCCGCGATCATGATGTGCATGTTTCGCTCCTCTCAGCGCGTGGAAGATCAACTGGAACACGAACAGTAACAATGGTTCCGTGGCCTATAGAGCTGGAGATCTGTACATCGCCGCCACAAAACTGAGCTCGTTCTTTCATACCAAGGAGCCCCAAGGATCCAAACGCGTTCGGCAAGCCTGATTCACGAAAGCCAATTCCGTCGTCACTTACAACCAGGAGAATGTTCTCCTCCTCCTGGCTTAGGGTAATGCATACCAGGTTAGCCTGCGCGTGCCGGATCACGTTGGTCATACACTCTTGAAAGATACGGAAGGTCGCGGTGGCGCGGTCACCATCCAAGTGTAAATCAACTGGTGGAACCGAGACTTCGCAGCGGATTCCATTGCGAGAGGCGAATTCGCTGGTCTGCCATTCAATCGCTGCCGCAAGACCGAGGTCGTCCAGCACTCCAGGACGCAGTCCGCTGCATATGTTGCGCACCGCTTTGACGCCATCATTGATCGATTGAATCGAATCTTTCAGCCGGGCGAGAATCTCGCCTTGCGGCTCTGGAAGATGACGAATGATCCATGCCAGGTCCATTTTGATCGCTGTTAGGATTTGCCCAATTTGATCGTGCAGCTCACGTGCAACCTGTTTTCGGTCCTCTTCGCGCACGCATTGCAGCCGTTCCGCAAGAGCCCGCAGTTGCTCTCTTTGCAAGACGAGCGCCTCTTCTCCCTGCTTGCGCTCCGTAATGTCGCTGTTGATGACGAGAACGCGTGGCGCCTGATCGCGCTTGCCCCACTGCAAAGCCCAACGGCTGGCCATCACAATTCGCCGGCCATCCTGAGCTTTGGTGATGATGTCACCCTCCCAGTGCCCCAGGTTCAACAGGTCCGTTTGTATCTCATTCAGCGGTTGCGGAAACTCGGTGCACAGGAGGTGATGCGAGATAGCGCCCGCGGCCTGGCTTTTGCTGTACCCCAGCATCGCTTCTGCGCCGCGGCTCCAGAACAGGACAGCCCCCTCCATATCGATCACAAAGACGGCGTCCTGCGTGAGTTCAAGCAGCGCGGCCTGCTCTGCCGTTTCGATCTGCTCCTGCCTCCTTTTCGCAACGTCGCGAAAAACCAGCACCACACCAATGACTTCCCCTTTGCCGGCGAGGATTGGAGCGGCACTGTGCTCGACGGCGATTTCACGGCCATCCCTTGTTACCAGGTCCACATGATTGGCTACCGAAAGAACCTGCTTATCTCTGAGTACGCGCAACACCTCATTGTCGGCAGTCATGCCTGACTTTTCATTGATGAGCTTGAGCACTGTTCCTATTGGCTGGTTTAGAGCCTCCTCCGGTGACCAACCGGTTAGAGCGGCTGCGAGTGGGTTGAGGAAGGTGATTCGAGCTTCGCTGTCCGTCGCAATCACGGCCTCGCCGATGCTGCCTAGAGTGGCTGTCCATCGTTCCTCGCTCTGCAGCAGTTTGGTGCCGAGTTGTTCTACGTGATAGCGGGTGAAGAAAGCGAGAAAGACTCCGCATCCCAAGCCCAGGAAAAGACAGCTTGCCACCATCAGGTTCCAGCGAAGATGGGCGGCCTGCACGCGCTCTGTACGGAGTCTCTCTTCCACACTCTGAAAGTCAGCGATCTGCTCCCGCAGGGAATCCAGTTTGACTTCTCTCTGCTGGTTCTCAATCAGGGGGGGGTCAGCTTTTTCCGTACGGCGGAGGACGATGATACGACTGTCGTACGCCTCAGACTCTTGATAGTCTGCGTAAACCTGCCTGAGCCGTTGCTGCTGTGAAGGGCTATCATCCACCAACCGATATAAGGCCTGATATTCAGGGCCGAATTGCCTGGTGCCATCAATATAGATGTGGAGGAATGTCTCGTCACCAGTTACGATATATCCACGCTTGCCGGATTCCATGTCAACCAGCAGCTTGAGAAGATGTCCGGATTGGTCGATAACTCGATCAGTGTGGTCAACCCTCTGCATCGATTTGTTCAAGTCAAAGGTCTCCCACAAAAACAACCCAACAAGGACTGTGGTAACCACCATGGGAACCACAATCACTCTGCGCAGTAGCGACTTGAATTTGGAGTATTCCAAAGGATCCGATCTCTCCCTTCCAAGGAACGAACTGAGACTTTCAGGTACGACGTGGGCAAAGAGACTTTCTCTGTTGGTTGAGCGTCAGATGTTGGGGCGGGGATGCTTGGAGGACTCAGGCGGGTATTGCGCACTATCGATGAGTACTGGTTTTACGGCATTGTCATCAGGGAAATCGTCGTGAATAATCACATTGAGCAGGGCCCTGTGCACTCGAATGCGATTGTTGTAGTCGATTAGACCGAGGTCGCGGAAACGGTTCAAGAAAAAATTGACCAGAGGCTTCGTGGACCCAATAACCTCTGCCAGAGATTCGTCGGATATCTCGGGGATCAACCTCTCTGCTTCACCGGTCTCACCAATCTCCGCCATCAGAAGGAGAGTCCTGGCCAAACGCTTCTCACTGGAGTTGAAGAGTTGATCCACAAGGTCGGACTGGATGCGCATGCCGCGAGAGAGAAGAAACTGGATGAATACAGCGGCGAGTGGATGCCCCTTGTGCATCACTCGGAGCATTTCTCCCCGCTCTATTTTGAGTGCCGTGCAGTCTGTAGTGGCAGTGGCGGTGGCCATGTGCAGAGCACCGGCGCTAACCAGAGACTCTTCCCCAACAAAATCCCCTTCATTGAGGAGAGTGATGGTGGCTTCCTTGCCGTTTGCGGCAACCACGGTCAGCTTTGCGCTTCCACATTGAAGGTAGAACACGGCATCTGCACTTTCGCCCTGCGAGAAGAACCTTTGCATTTTAACTATCTTGACCAAGCCGCGCCCGAGCCCCGAACTAGCCAAAAATGCCTTTGAATCGAATGCGGGTTTCGATAATTCAACCATCAACACCCTTCTCTCTAAAGATATTCTTCAGTCATATGCGAGATGCATGGCCGCGCCGGGATGCGTTGGCTGCGGAGTTGGCCCTGCCAAAAGAGACTCCTTTGACGGAAACCAACAATTGCCACGGTGAAATGTCGGAGAACGCAGTTGATCTTCCTGCAAGGTGATCACGTCAGTATCCCATCAGGTTGCCAGGAGGATTGGTCAATACCGCTCACATGAGCGGTTGAGTGTGTCGAGACAGGATTTCGGGATGCGCCCTCAACTGGATGAAAAAACAGGCACAGTCCCGGCTCTCAGCTTGCTTGAACCAACCTGTCCTTCAGAACGTTTCCACACACTCGCTTTATGGTTTTCCGGTAAGTTTTGGGTTTACGGTCGGAGGGGGGGTAGTTTCTGGTCGTTGGTTGCGGAGATAATTCGCGGTCGATGAGTTGCGGCGCTGTTCGTCCGGCCTTCTGGGACGGGGTCGCTTGTTTTTGGAGCATCCCTGGGTCCGTCCGTTGAGGCGAACTTCACCCTAGGCTATTTTCGACCGCTTCCTCCGGGAGCACCCTGGCGCTATGATTGCAGGCCGGTTTGTGGACTGCCTCTGAGGGAATAAAGCCCTGTTGATTTTATACGGCTGATCGTCACCTCTATTGATCCGGCCCTTCAATAGTGCGTAGGCTTCTATTTTGAAGGCCGGATCAAAAAGCCGTGCCCTTTCAAAGCAATCCTGAATTGAAGTTTCACCGCAGCCTCGAAAACTAGTTGATTTTGTGGACGTTACGGCACTCTTCGACTATATTCAGGGCAGGCTTTAAAGTCGTGCCCTTTCAAAACATAGACTTACTCCACGCTTCCCAAAAGCTTCGCGATGGTCACAATGTGTGCAAAATAAGACAGACAGCGGCCATTTCCAAGAGCGATACTGAGGATGGGCGTGGACTTTATGCGGCAAATCTGGCCGCTGTGGGAAGTTTACGCAGGTGCGAGTGAACCTGGGCCAAGCTTGCAAATTTCGGTTCTCCAGGACATCTTCGCTTCTCCCTCCGGCATTTCTATAATCGTGGTTTTTGAACGACTCGTCACAATCGCCGACCCCTCCACATGCAACGTGAATGCTACGAAGTAGGAATCGGGCACTCGAAGCACACAGACTGTGACGAGGATATTATGCTGACAACAATCAGGGGTAGCACGGCCTTCGACGCCGCTGCATTTCTTTCGAACGCCGGACTCGGCCGGAAGATCATTGAATTGAAGCCTAAAGAGACATTTTTTTGCCAAGGCGACAAGGCAGATTCTGTCTTCTATTTGCAAAAGGGCAGGGCTAAACTTACGGTTGTATCGCAGGCTGGCAAGGAAGCCACTATCACGCTTCTGACCTCCAGCGAATTCGTAGGGGAGGAGTCGCTGGCCGCGATCATGGGCTTAAGGCTAGCAACGGCCACAGCCATCAGTGCCTGCACAGCGCTCAGAATCGGAAGAGATGAAATGATTCGCGTGATGCACGATGAACCTGCATTCGCAGACATCTTCGTGAAGTTTCTTCTCGCACGCAGCATGCGCACCCAGGCCGACCTTGTGGATCAACTCTTCAACTCCAGCGAAAAGCGCCTGGCACGGATTCTTCTTCTCATGGCGGAATTTGGCAAGCCTGGTGAACCGGAACCATTCATACCGCCCATAACCCAGGAAACTCTAGCGGAGATGATCGGCACCACTCGGTCTCGTGTCAGCTATTTCATGAATCGTTTCCGTAAGCTGGGATTCATCGATTACAGCGGCCGTATCCGGGTAAACAGGTCACTTCTCAATGTGCTGCTTCTCGATCAGTTTCCTGAACACAACTGCGAGAAACCCAGTCTTGGTGCAGTTGAATAAGTTAGACGACTTTGGATTTCAGGCGTTGCGAAGGTGGCATCTGGTGGCGCCATGCGCCCAGAACCCGTGGAATGTTGCCATCGCCTTGGCTGCCTGCGTCAAGGCGGTGTCCGTGGGGGATTGCGAGAACGGGTTGGCACCAACAATCCACTCCACAGGACGCACTGCGAACACTGCCAAGCCAAATTTCCCGCGCACTTATGCAGCACTTCCCAGTCCAGCCGATCTGCAAAACTGTCCCGTAGTGCTGCCGTGCCGCATCTGACTGAAACTAGGCGCATAGAACACAACAAGGTTTTAGCCTGTGAGTCAACCTTCAGTTGTGCCAACTCCGCTGCATTGCTGATCGGGATTCGCTAGCGGCAAGCGAGGAAGCAATGGCCTATGCTGCAATATGCTCGCCTTCCTCCCATTCCCTGTTCCCGTGCGGAAAGCTGGCGAACGGTGGATACCTACAAGTCAGCTAGGCCCCACCGAGCTGTAGAGCGGCCGGTATGGATGTTTTTTGGGGAATTCGTCAGAATACTCGAGCTGATGATTGAGACCGATTCAACTCTCGTTGATGGCGCGTTCCCATGGGCTGTGCGGTACAGATTCAGGACTCCAAAGTTCCTAATAGCGTTCAGACTGAAAAATCGTAGTTGACGCCGTGAGCATCTAGGGTTAAGTTGATTGCATACGGGGAAGGGGGAACAACAAAAAGATGCAGCGATACTCTTCAAGCAACGATTTACACGAGGATCTTGATGCCTCAAGCATCGCGCTCCCAACCCCAAGGTTGCCCCGGCGATAAGGATTCATGCGCTGGGACGTGACCGCATTCTTTCACGTAGTAATGCTTCCAACGACCCGATGCGTAGCGTGGAACTTCTTCAAACGGAGCGATGACACTATCGCCCAAGAAGCCCCTTAAGGGGCATAGCCACGTTGCAATCTCGGCTTGGGAGCCTAAGTGAAAATGGCTGGGCACTCGCGGAGATGCGAGACTTTTGGCCTTCAATCAACGAATCACCGTGGCCGGGGCTTATAGCCTCGGCCACAATTGTGTTTAATAGCGCCACAATTGGCTCTGCTCTTACAATGCAGGATGGTCAGGCGAATAGTCTTTGAAGCCGAGCGTACCGGCACCGGCAATGTAAGAGATATGTAAGGAAGTTGTCAGGCTCCTGTCAGGCGATTCTCTGTTGGAATTGAGATCGTTGAAGGTGAGCACAATGTCCGCATCGATTTGTCAAGATTTCCAAGGTATCCGCCTCATACGAGCGTTTTCTTGCGCCATTCTGGCGCTGTGCAGTCTCTGCGCTTCCGCATGGGCTGCCCCACTTCCTGCCCGCACTACGCTCCCAGTCAGCTTTGCAACCAACCTTGAAGCCGGAAAGAACAAGGTCAACGATCCGGTTCGCGCGCGTACCTTGCAGGAAGTGATACTTCCTGATGGAACGCACATTCCCAAAGGGACTGTACTGGTTGGACACATCACACAATCGACGCCGTTTCATTTCGATGAGACTCCCTACGCCGTGCAGAAACCGTCCTCGCTGGGCATCCACTTTGACCGAATTGAACTCAAGGACGCATCTCTCCCGGTGAGCCTTGAAGTACGTGCTCTTGCTGGCGCCCCTGCTGTTGAAGATGCTTCTCGTCCGTTCAACGCGACCGAACTCCAGATGACTGGCCCTATGATCCAGGTTGGCGGCGATACCTATTGGCCGCCAGACAACAAGGTTCGTTCGCACAGTGGCGACATTGTTGCATATCTGCGCAAAGATGGCGTCTACGCGCGGCCATTGGCTGCGGAGGCGCGCAATGCTGAGCCGGGCTTGTCTTGCGATGCAGTTCCGCAGGAACAGGCAGTGTCTATCTTTTCCGCTGCTGCGTGTGGGCTGTATGGCATGACGGATATTGTGCTGGAAGGCAATGGGAGCGACGGTAGCGGCACGTTTATGCTGGCGTCGAATCGCGTTTCGGTGTTCATTCTCGCCCGCAGCGCAGCGATGCTCGAAGTACTGCCTTAGCATCGCATTCAATTCTCCTTGCTCCAACGGATGGAGACGGGCCAAGATGACCTATGCGGATTCACATCCTGGTCCGTATTTGTCTACAATCAGCGATTGGATCGGGTATTCTGCGCCGCTCAAGGGCGACGCAGAGTGCATCTAAACGTGTCTTCAGATGTCAGCAAAGGACCAGAGAATGTTGCTCAAGTGGAGTTCTGGTACAGGACTGCTTCTCGCGTTGATCGTGCCGGTCGGAATCAATGGGTGCCGCGAAGCTGCAAAGGATAGCAATCAGCAGGTTGAGTTAATAGCGCCTGTTGCAGTTGTAGAGCGCAGGCCGCTCGCCAATTCAGTTCATGTGGCAGGGGAACTGCTGCCGTATCAGGAGGTCGAACTCCACGCGAAGGTATCAGGCTACATTCGCGAGATCAAGGTCGACATTGGCGATCACGTAAAGGCTGGGCAGTTACTTGCAGTTCTGGATGTACCGGAACTTTCAGCACAGGTTTCGGGTGCACAGGCTGGTATGGATCGCTCCAAGCAGGAAATTGAGCGCACGCGCAGCATGTTGGTGCGGGCTGAAGCTGACCATCGAGCACTTCATGCTGCGTTTACGCGGCTCGAACAGGCTTCAAACACATCTCCGGGACTGATCGCGCAGCAGGAGTTGGATGACGCGCGTGCGCGGGATTCCGCATCGAGTGCGCAGGTGGATGCGGCAGCTTCAGAGTTGGGCGCTATGCAACAGGGATTTGTTGCTGCCCAATCGGAGCACCTGCAATACGCGTCTCTTGCTGACTATGCGCGCATTGCCGCTCCTTTTGCGGGTGTCATCACCTGGCGGTTTGCCGACAAGGGCGCATTGTTGCAGGCCGGAACTTCCAATGCGTCGTCGATGCCGGTTGTGAAGCTGGCGGAAGTAGACAAGCTCAGGCTTCGGCTTCCGGTGCAGGAATCGCTTGCGGGGCTTGTGCGCGTGGGAAGCAAAGCAGCCATTCATATTGAAGCTGTGCATCAGGACCTTGAGGGAGTTGTGGTTCGCACAACGGGTGAACTCGATCCAACCACACGCACTCTGCAAGTGGAGATCGAAGTCGACAACCGCAGCGCTGGGTTGACCCCAGGCATGTATGCAGATGTAACACTCAATCTGGACGCAGCGTCTGATACGCTCTCCGTCCCGGTTACAGCCGTGGAGCGCTCCGGTGTGGAAAGAGCGGTGTTTGTTGTTCGCAGCGATGGAACGATAGAGAAACGAACCGTGACGACAGGCATTGAAACGGCTGATCGTGTGGAAATTAGAAGTGGAGTCGTGGCTGGCGAGCAAGTGATCACTAATAATCTCAGCAACTATCAACAGGGCCAAAAGGTGCGCGCAGTGGTGGCTGGCGATGCAGGCGCAACGAACGCTGGGAAGGGCAAATAGATGTCACGCTTTGCCATCCGCTTTCCCTTTTTCATCCTGATGCTTTGCTTGGTCGTTGGCGTTGTTGGCTCGGTGGTTGTAGGGCGCATGCCGGTCGATCTCTTTCCGGAGATCCGCATTCCCGTTGTTGTTGTAGCAACCTTCTACAATGGAATGCCGCCGGAGCAGGTTGAAGCCAATATTACAAACCCGTTCGAGCGCTTCTTCACTCTGGGATCGGGAATCGATCACATTGAGTCCCGCTCGCTGACCGGTGTGAGCCTGATTAAAGTGCACTTTCAGCCCGGAACAGATCCGGATGCGGCTGTAACAACGATCTCGAATCTGGCCATGGCGCAGTTACGCCGTCTGCCGCCTGGAACGCTTCCGCCGGTCGTGCTTAAGTTCGATGCGTCCAGCCTGCCCGTGTGCCTGGTTACGCTCAAGGGTGAAGGCCTTGACGAGACAGCACTGCACGATCTGGGTCAGTTCAATGTACGTAATCAGATTGCCGATGTGCCTGGCGCCTCTGTGCCGCAACCCTTTGGTGGAAAGTACCGGCAGATCCAGGTGTATGTGGATCCGGTCAAACTGCAGGCCTATGATCTGAGCCCGATGGATGTGGTGCGTTCCATCAACTCGGCCAACGCGATTCTGCCTGCGGGTGACGTGCGCATTGGGCCTCGCGATTTCAACATCTACACGAATGCACAGTTCCCGGATATTGCTGACATTGACAGATTGCCATTGAAATCGGTGGGCAATGGACAGTTGCTTATCTCCGACGTTGGCCACGCCACTGACGATGCTGCGATCCAAACCAATGTGGTGCGCATTGATGGACAACGCTCTGTCTATCTTTCGATTCTGAAGCAAGGTGGCAACAGCAACACGATCAGCATTGTGGACGGCACACGCGCGCGCTTGAAGAAATTGTTTGATGTGCCTGCCGCGCTGAAGGCGAATGTGGTCTTCGATCAGTCGGTGTTTGTGAAGACTGCAATCGCGAATCTAGGCAAGGAGGGCGGCATCGGCCTCTTACTTACAGCGGTCATGATTCTCGTCTTCCTCGGAAACTTTCGCGCCACCATCGGCGTTCTGCTCTCAATTCCTCTCTCGGTTCTGGCTGCTTTCATCATTCTGAATATGATGGGCGAGACCATCAACTCGATGGTGCTGGGTGGGTTTGCGCTCGCCTTCTCGCGCTTGATCGATAACTCCGTCGTTGTGCTCGAAAACATCTTCCGGCACATGGAGATGGGCAAGACTCCGGCGGAAGCTGCTGAAGTGGGCGGGCGCGAAGTGGCGCTGCCGGTGCTTGCAGCCACCTTCACCACGGCGATTGTCTTCTTTCCTGTGGTCTTTCTGTATGGCGTGAGCCGCTTTCTGTTTGCACCGTTGGCGCTGGCAGTTGTGCTATCGCTCTTTGCCTCGTATGCAGTCGCGATGACGGTAGTTCCACTCTTCTGTGCCCGCTTCATCAAGGGTATTCATCATGGAGAGCAGAGCGAAGCGCCAGCCAGCAGGTTTGGACGATTTGTGCACTGGTTCAATCATGAATACGACCATTTGCTGGCCTCGTACGACCGGCACATCGTGCGCGCGCTGAGGCGTCCTGCGCGTACTATTGGCGTGCTTCTCGGTGTTGTACTTGTGAGTCTGCTTCTGATGCCATGGATCGGCCGTTCGTTCTTTCCACGAACCGATCCTGGGCAGTTCCTGATCAACGTCAAGGCGCCCTCCGGCAGCCGCATCGAAAACACGGAACAACTGATTGCGCACGCCGAGCAGGAGATTCGCGCCACAATTCCTGCGAGCGATCTGGGAACCGTGGTGTCGAATATCGGCGTTACGCCAGACTTCTCGGCCATCTATACCTCGAATGCAGGGCAGAATACCGCATTCATTCAAGTTGGTTTGAAGGAGGATCGGAAGAAGTCAAGCCGCGAATACATGGAACTGGTACGCGCGCGGCTGAAAGAGCGCGTACCAGAGATCTCCACCTACTTCCAGACGGGCGGGCTTATCGACTCTGTTGTCAATCAGGGATTGCCAGCGCCGATTGATCTACAGGTAAGCGGAACCAACATGAAGAACGCTTACAGCGTGGCCACAGAGATTCGCCAGAGGCTGAGCGGCGCGCAGGACGTTGGCGACATGCTGATTCCGCAGGATATCGATTATCCAGGGTTACAGCTTAATGTGAATCGTGAGATGGCGGGTCGGCTCGGTCTGAGTTCGAGCGAGGTTGTCGACAATGTGATCACTTCGCTCAGTTCGAATGGCATGATTGCACCCAGTTATTGGGTGGATCCGAAGAATGGGAACAACTATCTGCTGACCGTGCAATTTCTGCAATCGCAGATCGGATCGATGACAGACTTCGAACAAATTCCTGTGCGCGCGCCGGGGCAGAAGCAGGTGACCACGCTCAGCGCGGTCTCACAGATTCAGCCGATCAAGACGCCAACAGAAGTGGATCATTACCAGTTGGCTCGAACCATCGACCTTTACGTGTCACCCTCGGGAGAGGACCTGGCCTCGCTTGAGTCGCACATCGATCGCATCCTTCATTCGACAACAATTCCAAATGGACTGCGCGTTACGATGCGAGGCAGTGTGGAGGGGATGAATCGCTCGTTCCAGAGCTTTGGCATTGGATTGTTGCTCTCTGCTGTTCTGGTCTATCTAATTCTTATGGCGCAATTCGCTTCGTTCATAGACCCTCTGATCATTCTTCTTGCGGTACCACCTGGAATCATGGGCGTCATCGCGATTCTGCTGCTGACTCATACCACGCTGAATGTGATGTCGTTGATGGGCGTGATCATGATGACGGGAATCGTGACCTCCAACTCCATTCTGATCGTCGAGTTCACGCGCAATTTGATCCGCGACGGCATGCGCATAGAAGAAGCTGTCGCAGTGGCCTGTCGTGTCCGCCTGCGTCCGATTCTAATGACATCCTTGGCAACGATCCTGGGCATGATCCCCATGGCGTTGGCTCTCGAAGCAGGCAGCGAGCTCTATGCGCCACTGGCGCGGGCGGTGATTGGCGGGTTGTTGGTGTCGCTGGTGATGACAATCTTCCTGGTACCGGCTGCGTACCTGTGGGCCTACCGCTCACAGCATGTGCAGGATGGGGAGGTGGAAGCATGAGAAGGTTCATCGCCACCATCGCACTTGTGGGCTTTACGCTCGGTCTAACAGCCGTCGTTGCAGAGGGGCAAGAAGCATCACAGGCTCAGAAGCTGACCATCGCAAATGCCGAACGAATTGCAAATGCGAATCATCCACGCATCACCATCGCACAGTTGCAGGAACTCATTGAACGTGAGGGTGTGCGCGAGGTCCGCGCCCCCGAACTACCGCAGGCTGCGGCGTATCTGACCGCTGTGGATGCTGAGGACAACAGCCGCATCACCGCAGGATTACTGAATAACCCCACTCTTTATTCACGCGCTGCAGCTGGGCTTACAGTGTCTCAGCTGATTACCGATTTCGGCCGGACTCATCACCTGGTGAAGAGCGCACAGCTCACTGACGAAGCGCGAAAGAGCGCACTGACGGCAACGCAAGAAGAGGTCCGTCTGGTGGTGGACCGCGCCTTTCTTCAGGCGTTGATTGAGCAAAGGTTGCAGCAGATCGCAGAGCAGACGGTGGCTGCCCGGCAGACGCTGGACGACGAAGTGACGGCTTTGACCCGAGCAAAGCTGAAGTCGACGCTTGACCAGAGCATTGCCGACACCGAGCTTTCGGTTGCGGAGTTGCACCTGGTAGATGCCCAGACCGATGCCTGTAATGCGATGTTCGATCTGGAGGAATTGCTGGGGATCTCAGGAGGGACAGAGATCGTGCTGGTGGACGGCGATGACAGTCTGGAGATGCCGCTCAATCTGGATGCGCAGCAGTTGATTGTGCAGGCCTATCACAATCGCCCTGACCTTGCTGTGCTGCTCAGGGAAGAGGCGGCAGCCTACCAGTTGAAACTTGCCGAGCATAATCTGGAGAGACCCACAATTCAGGCAATGGCGGTTGCGGGTGACGCACCGGTGCGCGCCGATGGTATCGCGAAGGCTTGGTACGGAGCCGCAGGTGTGAATATCAGCATCCCGCTGTTGAATGGCGCGCGCTTCTCCGCACGGGCAATGGAAGCGGACCTTGCAGAGCAACAAGCCCATGCGCGCATTGTGGAGCAGCGGCAGTTGATCGAACGAGATTTGCGCAAGACGCTGGCCAACGCACAGGCGGCCTATCAGAAGATTGCCGTGACCGAGCAGATTCTAGAACAGGCCAATCTAGCCTTGGAACTGGCAACGACTCGCTACAAACTGGGGTTGAGCAATATGGTGGAGTTGAATGATGCCCAGAACGCGCAGATTGCGGCGCAAATCGGTGCGGCTAATGCGCGTTACAGCTACCGAATCTGGAGCGCAGAGCTACGCTTTCAGACGGGCGAATGACACGATGGGACAGAATTGCCGGTTGAGAGCGCACCCGAAACGGCGTATCCTTCATGCACACGCGCATGAAGTGCTGAGGCGTATGAAAATACTCATTGTCGATGACGAACGGAAGCTGAATACGACCCTTTGCGATGGCCTGGAAGGTGAAGGGTACAGCGCCGTTTCTGCATTCACGGCAGAAGATGCCGAACGAATTCTTGTGAAGGAGCAATTCGACCTTCTGTTGCTCGACATTATGCTGCCAGGCAAAAGCGGGCTGGCTCTGCTCAGGAGCGTACGGAGCGAAGGGCACAAGATGCCGATCCTGTTGCTCACAGCGCTGGATTCAGTGGAAGATCGCGTGCTCGGTCTGGATGCGGGCGCAGACGACTACCTGATCAAACCGTTTGCCTTTTCTGAGCTACTGGCACGTATTCGTGCATTGCTGCGCAGAACCGACGTACAGCCCGCCAACGTATTGGAATGCGCAGGCCTACATCTGGACCTGGCAGCGCGACGTGCACGGCGCGACGATCTGGCGTTGGAGCTAACGCCGCGGGAATTCGATCTGCTCGAATACTTGATGATCAACCGCGGCCATGTGGTTTCGCGCGAGATGCTGGCACGCGACGTGTGGCGGGAAACTTCGCGCTATACGACGTTGGACAATGTGATCGATGTGCAAATGACACGACTGCGAAAGAAAGTAGACGGCCCTTTTGAATTACCTATACTTCATACTGTGAGAGGGATCGGTTTTATTCTGCGCGCATGAGCATCTGGACGCGATTCAAGGCGGGGAATCTTCGCTGGCGGTTGACGATCTGGTATGGATCGATCTTCGCCTTGTTGCTGCTTGCCTACGTCTGCGTGGCGTCTCTTCTGCATTACTATCAGTTGAAGGCGCAGATCTTCCACGATGAAATTCAAGATCTGGAAGCTGCGGAGGGTTTGTTGTTCGAGACTGCGGATGGATCTGTTCGTCTCAATGAGCAGTACTTCAACCAGCCAGAGATGCCCTTCCGCCTGGAGCGGATGTTGGAAGTCTTCGATGAGAATGGCCATGTCCTGCTGAGTAACGCAAAACTTGGCACGCGCTCAATCGATGGGGCGCTTTTCCTGAATGAAGGGCGAAGAACTTACAACGAACGCTATGGACGATTGAGCGATGGGCGAAGCGTGTTTGTTATCAGCCATGCTCATCGCATAAAGAAACGTGTCGTTGTGCTGCGGATGGCCTATGAGACAGCACCTGTCTTCAATAGTCTTTGGAGTTTTGTGCTGAGCCTTCTCGGGCTGGTTCCGCCTGCAATCTTTATCGCTGGTTTCTTCGTTTTCAACATGACGAAAGGAGCGCTGAGTCCGCTGAGCACGATGGTGCAGCGCGCCGAGGTGATCACCGCTGCGCAGTTGAATGAACGTCTACCCATCGCCGATCCGGATGATGAACTGGGCGCAACAGCAAGTGCCTTCAATGATCTGCTGGCACGGCTTGAAGGATCGTTCTCACAGCTACGTCGCTTTACCGCCGACGCTTCGCATGAGTTACGTACTCCGCTTAGTTCGTTGCGCAGTACGGGAGAGGTTAGTCTGCAGAGGGTCCGCAGTGCGGGTGAATATCGTGAAACGATTGCCAGCATGCTCGAAGAGGTGCGTCGTCTTACTCAGCTTGTCGAAAGCCTGCTGCAAATCTCTCGCGCAGACGGCGGCCAGATCGTGCCGCAACGGGACGTCTGTCTCATTGATGAACTGATTGGCGAAGCAATTTCGGTAGTAGAGATTCTCGCTGAGGAAAAACAGCAGACAATTATTGTTGAATGTCCCGAAGGTTTTCAGGTATTTGTCGACCGTGCGATTTTCAGGCAAGTTATGTTGAATATCACCGATAATGCGATCAAGTATTCTCCTGTAGGTGGGATGATAAGAGTTGTTTCTGAAGTGCAACCGGGAAGTAGAGTTGTGATCAAAGTTGCCGACCAAGGGTCCGGAATCGCGCGGAGCGATCAGGTCAAGATCTTCGATCGATTTTACAGGACAGACCAGGGACGATCAAGCGAGGCCGGTGGATATGGATTGGGACTAGCCATTGCGAAATGGGGCGTAGATGTTCACGGAGGAAAGCTGTTTGTCGATCCAGAATATTGCGATGGTGCCTGCTTCTGCATTGAACTTCCTTTGGTTAGTACTGCTGCCACCACCGTGTGATGCCAAGGGCATTACCGATCGTAGTTCGCAATCTGCTTCGTTGACTCACCTGAGAATCTGTACCCAATGCGGCCTCAGACTTCGTCTCTATGTCGATGGGGATTAAACCTTCAATCCATGGCAGCGTTGCGCGTCAGGCGCTTGAGAAAATCGATCAGAATGCGGGCGTAGAGTGCGCCGGAAAAGATTCTCCATCGCATCTGGTCCTTGTTGGTGACTGTGGAGATCACGCTCAGGCTGGATAGGTTGTTTTTGATCCGCAGCACGAGCGTCTCCCCTTTGGGCGCATACCCGCGTCCGCGCACATCGTCGGAACGAGACCAGGTTTCGGCTCCCCAATGAATCTCCGCCCCCTGATCGATCTGGAATAGCTCACGTTGAGGGTGCCTGGGCTCATTCTCAGGGCGCATCGTTTTCCCCGAAAATCGCTGTGCTTTGAACAACTTCTGAGAATATTTTATCGCGCATATCACCCCCTATGTCGTTGATTATTTAATGAGTTATTGGATTTTCAGGATCAACTGATTAGAGACGCAATGTCGTCCACCGGGCATCAGCACGAGAACTGCTTCTGGCCCAGCGGCGAACAGCACGCGATCACGACACTATAGAAGCTGCCCTTATGGCCGTACCACTGTCTGCTCGCCTTTGTATACGACCGTTGCCTCGGCTGAATCGCTCTCGGCAATCCCCACGCCGTGGTGCTTCGACACCAGCACACGCAGTACGCTTCAGGAGCATACCCGGAAAGCTTCCCTTCCTCGCACCCAGCGTTAGCATCCCTGCAACGTCATCCCAGTGCAGCGCGTGACGGCTTGGTCGGGCGATGTGCTCTCGGATTTCCTGACCTTTCTGCGGCAGATTTCGGCAGGGTTGAATTACTCGATCTCCGGGATGCCTTACTGGACAACCGACATTGGCGGTTCACCTCCGGCGGCAACCTCAGCGATCCAGCATGTCGATGCATTGAAGGTGAAGATCGTCTTGATCGCGATCACTTGGAATGCTTATCCGTCCGCCACAGGTGCCTCCAACGACCCGGATTGCATATTGCTACCGCTAGTGGCACGTGGCAGCAGCAGCTTCCTGATCACGAGGGACACGGTATACAGGCGGTGTGAGCAAAATCAACGTCAGATGACGCCTTAACGGTTTCCGATTCACGAAAAATAGTAAGCCTCACGGCCTGAACCTATCCTGCCGTTGGAGGGTTAAGACTACCATTAACCTCGGTCGCGGCAAAGAGCAATTGCTTTCAATTTGTCCTGAAAGGGCGCAGACGTTAATGGCCGCGGAATCGGCTTGAAGAGCGGTCTGAAGTCAAGTCGGCAGAGCCGCGCAGATGCACAATCGCAGAGACGGGCGACGAAGTTGCCAGCACGGTTCAGCAGCAGGAGACAGTTGCCCCGGCCTGCTGCGCCCGAACAGAGAAGTGGCGTCGCCCGCATTCGACAGGATGCATCCGCGCAGGAAGGAAATGCTGGAGAGAGGCATCCGCCAGCAGGTAATGCTGTCGGGCCGTGCAGGCTCGGCGGGGGCTCGGTCAAGAACAGGAAGGTCGCATGCAGCGCGCCAAAAAGAGAGACATCTGGAACAGAATCAGGAAGCGAAATCAGGGCAGTGCATGGCAGGAAGCCACCTGATACTGCATCGGCGAGCCAGCCATGGTATTGACCTGTACCACCAACTGAAAATGCTTATAAGGACCGCTCCTAGAGACCCCGCAGCCATGGAGCACTCTGACCATCTCTGTTGTATTGACTGCCAGTTCACCGGCTGCCTTTGTCCCTTCGGCACTCGCCCCGGCAACCAACACAACCTGTCCGGAATGGTTCAGGTTCTGCACATAACTGAGCAGAGCATACGACTCGCCTGTGGCCAACCCTTTGGCCGTGGGAACATACGCTGCCGGTTCGCCCCGATGCGGGTGCAAATTCTGTACAATCTCCATCCCCGTGGCCGTGTCCGAAACAAAGCGGAAATCGAATTCTCCTTCAAATAGCGAGGCCCAGGGATTGGTGCGTATACTGCCGATGAAGATGAAGTTGTTGTCGGTGTCGAGATCAGAGAGATGCAGATCCCGCGCTGGCCGCACGTGTAGGCTCGCCGCATTCTGCCTCGCTATCTGCGCCATCATCAGGGTAATCTCGACATCCACATTCGCGGCCTTGTCTCCACGAAGGACATTGCGGATTATGTCCTGCACGTCGGGAGACAGCTTGCCATGATCCGGCGCATAGCGCTGATTGGCATAGTCCGACACCGACACGGGCGAGTGCGTGAGTCCAACAATCTCCGCAAGGTTTGGATCGCTAGTCACCACCAACGTCCTGCGCTGAGGCGAAAAGACCTCCGACCAAGGATAGACAAGCTGCGCGCTCGCAGCTCTAGCTCTGCTGATCCAGTAAAATCCCCATGCCCCTATCAGAACTCCGCACAGCGCAAGCGCCAAGGAAAAATGTAACGGATACCGCTCCACAACTTTGCGCACCATGCGCAAGCCAAAGAACAAACGACCGGGCTGCGGCGCGGGGGCAAGCTCGGCCTGTGGCCTGGTGTGCTGCGTGATCTCCGGAAGATATCCGCCTGGCGGAAGACTGATGTGGAACTCGGGGGGCGACTTCAGCAGCCGGTAATGTTGCACCAGACGCTTGCGCACATCGCTGGCGGTTACACGAACAATCGCGTCCTCGCCCGTGTCATAGGTGGGCAAACGGCCAAAAACCTCAACCCCGATCATTCTCTCCTTCAGCATTTCCAGTTGCCCGGTAGCAGCCTGATGGATAATGAACTTCAGAAATTCGGAGCAGCGCTGGCTATTCCGAAACGAATCGCCAGCCAAGATGGTTTCGAGATGCGCCTGCAGGCGCGCAAGATCTTTGCTCGTATCAATCACCTGAGCAATCCCGCTCTTTCTCGATCGGCTTTCTTCGGTTGTCGTCATGAGAGAAATCAAGGAGAAATAGCTCGACTATAGCAGGTCGGCGCTGCGAGCTTCAACGCTTGGACGTCGACTTCAGGGCCATCGCATGAAGAAAAGGCGAAGGCGTAGCGGGCAGCGTTGACGAGAGGGATACAGGGATACAGGTAGATACTTCTGCACGTGATCTTGGTAGGTTGTTCTGTTTCCAGGAGGTGTTGAT